>Ga0182021_10003928_pt1 | contig 17434 bp, 22 predicted proteins | sample 612E3MmetaG_FD_120493 | JGI IMG/M metagenome (GOLD analysis project Ga0182021, IMG submission 120493) | Permafrost microbial communities from Stordalen Mire, Sweden - 612E3M metaG (Illumina Assembly) | ecosystem: Environmental > Terrestrial > Soil > Wetlands > Permafrost | place: Sweden...
CCGGTGTAACGGTGACGTTTGTAAGACCTGATGGAACAAAAGACACGTTTATGCCGACTGACGAAACAGGTTCATATGTTGCAGGAGAAATGCAGTCACTTGCCGCCTTATACTTCTACTATACGCCTCAAATGGCGGGAAACTGGAGTATATCATTCAATATGCCGGCACAGAACATCACTGACAGTTCAGGAACCGTACAATTCTTAGGGTGCAATAGTAACACTTTCTACTTTACAGTTCAGACTGGTACGGTTTTGGCGGGTTTGCTTAATGGTTATCCATGGTCTCAACTGCCGAACTCAAACGTGTACTGGAGCTACCCAATAAATGCCAACAACAGAGAATGGTACCAAATCTCAGGCGACTGGATGGGCATGTACAATACGATATCTTCGGTTAACAGTCCCACTGCTGTTCGATGGCAGCCCTATGGTTCAGGACCTAACACTGCTCACATAGTTTGGAGCCAACCGCTTAAACCAGGAGGCCTCATAGGCGGAGCTTATGGTAGCCATAGCTATGCATCTGCAACAAACACTGTTTATTATGTTAACCAACTTGTGACCACGGAAGGCAAAATATTCGTGAATATTCCCAATACTACACCGAATGGACAAGTTATCGGCCAATTTAGATGCTACGATTTGTCAACTGGGCAAGTACTTTATACAGCGAATGGATCAATTACAAATGGTGTCCACGTACCTGGAAACACATATGCACAAGCCAGTTATGATGCTTCAGTACTTCTCGCCAACTCCTATGGATCAGACTATACATCTTACCTATGGGGAAGCGTTGTAGTCAACGGAATTACCTATTGGAATTACTATGATCCCTTAACAGGAGTACTAGTGCGGCAAATCAATAACGCGAGCGCTGCTCAACTTGTTGACGGCACCGAACTTGCCTTTGGAGCCGGAAAGCCGACAGGACAAACTCAGGGCTACATATATCGTTGGAACATGACGAGCGTTGTCAATAACAATTGGTGGACAGGAGTAACATGGAAAGTCCCATGGCCTACAGCAATCGCAAATCCCAGAAGTATAGGTCAACTTATCTTTGGAGAATCACAAGATTTGTCTACGATTGTGGTATATGACTATAACCAGTACTGGGGTTATGACGCAGCAACCGGTGCCTCACTATGGAACCTTACCCTGAACTATCAAGTCAACACTAACCAAGAACTTCCTTTAGCCAACGTGGATGACTTTATTGTATGGAATCCAACAGCTTCAGCGTGGAACGCCTACTCTATGAAAACTGGCGCTCTACTTTGGACAACTCCCAGCGTTGCAAGTTCTCCGTGGGCTACAACATGGACCATTTACTACGCTGAGACCAATGACCTCAACAACGTGTATTTTGCGACTGCTGACGGATCAGTGTATGCTTTTAGTTTGGCAGACGGCCACTTACTTTGGACAAGTACGGCTATTCCTTCAACTGAATACACCGAAAATGCATTGCCCACAGTGACGCCGGGCATGGTCATGGTAGACGGTAAAATCTATGTTTACGCAGGCTACTCACTGTCATACCAACTCAACCCTATTCCAAGGTTTTCAGAGATGCTATGTATTAACGCTACTACCGGCGACACCATCTATACTTTAAACGGTGGAGATGTCCCCGGTGCTGCTTCCAACGGTTATCTCTTTGCTTCCGGTGTATTCGATGGAAACCTGTATTGCTTAGGTAAAGGTCCAAGTTCTACTACAGTGATGGCGCAGCAGCAAGTGGGCGGCAGCGTATTGATCCAAGGCTCGGTATTAGATACATCGCCTGCCAGTTCCAGTGCAACTCTTTCCGCAATGTTTGCCAATGGTGTTCCAGCGATTTCTGATGCTAACATGAGTGTCTGGATGGATTATCTGCATATGCAAAACTCAACATTGCTTAATAGCCCGCCAATCTGCACTGGTGTCCCTGTTACCTTAACCGCAGTTGATCCTAACGGCAACGTTATCGTAATCGGCACACCCACAAGCGATTACCTGGGTAACTACGAGTTCCAGTGGACTCCAACCACTCCAGGTTTATACAAAGTGTACGCAACCTTCACAGGAAGCAACTCATACTACCCATCGTCAGCCTCAACAGGCGCAACAGTAGCTACTGCCGCAGCCACATCAATACCAGCACCAACAGCAACTAGTGCGCCTTCAAACTTAGCAACTACAACAGATCTCATGACATACATAGCAGTCGTGGGAATTGCCATAATAATTGCAATAGCCATAGGATTCATAGTGCTATACAGAAAAAAATAAATGCGACGCGACATGCAATCAACTAAATCCTTTTTTCTTTTTTTGAAGTCTTGAAGAGGGCTGAGAAGGCTCTGGTTATAAGTCATTTTTCCTTTTTTCTCCTTATTGTTCGAAATTTTTTCATTGAAGTTTGCGGCTAGAGCCTCAGCAAATCCTTCGTTAGTGTTGGAAATACTGGGATAATTATGACCTAATATCCTTGGTTTAATCAGCTATGCGTTTTCCATATCATCTAGCAGCTTTTCGATTTTCTGGTAATAAACTTCTTGTGTTAGAAAATCATTTTTCCAAACCAGCAATGTGGCTCTGGCAAGTTTTTAGAATCGACCCTTAATAAGCCCTTAAATGATTAGAGTCATTCCTTTGCCAAGCGTTTTTTCTCTCTAACATGACTTTTCCTTTCGTTAGAAACATTACCGTACAATTCGTTGAGTGTTAAAAGGTCAACAATGTTTTGTACGCAAAAGCATCGCTTCTTTCTTTCCCTTCCTTTTTCTTATAAATAAAGCGGCAGCCACCGCCCCGCCAACTATAACGCCGGTCACAATGCTGAAGAAAACTGAGGGGTTGAGCCCCAAAATGTCAGGTTGCCAAATATTCGTGCTTTCCAACTCAGTAATGACGTAGCCGAAGACATCCGTGTTGTTGATTATGTAGTGATAAGTTGATGTGGCGTTGACAAGCACGCCCGTTTGCCTGTCCCAGACAAATGTTGTGTTGCGCATGGTTGAGGTCATGACCGATCGCATGGCACCCCCGAAACGCAAGTTCTCAACGCTGCTGATGGTGAATTTGCCAACATATTCATCGGTGAATTGGTCGCCTGCGTTTAGGTTCCGCGGCACAATCTCGTCATCTATCATGGCCCCTATAAAAAAGTTAATGTTGTTCTTGGACGTGCCAATGGATCCGTTGGCATAGAAGATTGTAAGTCTAACCGTGGCGATATAGTCTTCTGCGTCTAAGATGTCCATGCGGTAGGCTGTTACGTTGCGGATTGGTCTATTTACTGAGATTTCTTTCCACTGCACGTAATCGCCGCTTTTTACGACAAGGGAGTTGTCTGCTCTAGCAAATGAGGACATGTAGACGGCAAGCAGTATAACCATGCAAGCTGAAAGCACAGCGACACGGCGCGTAATCATGCAAAATACTATATAACTTGTTGTTTAAAAACTTGCCACAAAAAACCCAGAATCTCCAATGGCGCGCTAAAACTTTTCATTCGAGCGCCTTCAAAGCATTTTGACTGTTGATAAACTATTAAATAGCTAAATTATGAGCACAACATTTTAGGTGAATCGAAGCTATTTATCGATAAAAAGCTGCAGTGTCTATTGTTGTCTTGTTTTGTGGTGTCTTGAAAGCTAACTCTCTATGTTGTCGCACTAACGGAAAGCGAAAATTGATTGAAGCCGCCCCTGGAAAAGAAATATGTTTGAAGATTTCAAGGAAAAAGTGGGAAAACTCCAAAACAAAAACGACAGTGAAATCCATCCAATGTCTACTGCGTTAGCGCCTGAGATTACTGAAAAAGTAAGGAAACATGAAATAGACCCTGATAATTTTACAATGAAGCAACTATTTCCAGAAAGCTTAGACGGCGATGGCAACGACTTATCGTTGATGTCGGGCGCTGAATGGGAAATCATGATAACCTATTGCAATCAGAAGACCCTTACCAGATTAACATCGCAAAAACACAAAACGACCCACAAAGAAAAGTCTTTTATCACGCCTTACTCCAATGCAATCGATTTATAACAATGTAGATTTTCTGCAGCGTAACGCTTCAGAATACGAAAAAATCTGTCTGCGCCTCTATTGGCACTTAACATATAATTGGACCCATGCGCCAGAACTAAAACCCTTTCAGAAAATCTTACGTGTCTGCGACATATTCGAGACAGTTGAAGCTTACGTTAACATCTGCAGAAAATACCATTTGCCCACTTTTGAGGAACCCTACGACTTTCTCACAGAGCAGCGGAGCTTAGAGGTAAAACTGGAAGGAGATATGCTTAGGCGAACTACAAACTATAGCGATTTTGAAATCCACGTTTCAATTTTGGAGGAATTAGCCTGAGCGAAATCGTTGAAAGACACCTGAAATTTCTAAAGCTCGAAGCAATGGACTTTTCCCTCTGCGAAATAGTGAAGGCGCTAAGCGAAAAATACCAACCTCTGAAAGAAATATCTACTATGACGCAGAAACCCGCAACACCTGGCAACCCGCACTAACCCAGCTCTTCGATTTAGACAAAGCCAGACTTGTGGTGATTAACCGCTATGACTTTCTCTACAGACAGGCAAGCCTTCACTTTCAAACTGCACCGGAATCTCAAAAACCACTCTATCTCTCCAAAATGGTTGACGTAACGGATAAACTGGTTACCTTGCTTGGGTTAGTGACTCTCAAAGAAAAATTGGATGCAGACAAAAAGGAAGTTTCTGACATAAACGAGTTAGCCAAAAATAAATTGTTAATGGATACAATATCGAAACTATGAGTGATAAAAAGAAAACAACCTAAAAGTTCCCGAAGCCTACGCTCCGCTGCTTGAAGAAATACGCCTTCTGCACGCGAATTCTTGCAACCCAAATGTGACTAAGCTCAGACAGCAGGAGAAAATTTGGCGTAGCCTGCAAAAGTATGGTTGGGCATATCCAATCGTAACGAATAAAGACGGAACATATCTAGATGGTGAGACAAGAGGAAAGGTGTGCTTGGAGCATGGCGAGTTTTTTGCTCCAGTTCTCCGTTGCCATTAACCGATGTTGATAGGCGCATGCTTAGGCAGATTCTAAATAAGCTCAAAGGCAAACACAATGAAGTACATCCATACAATAGAATTTAAAGAACAAGATTACGAAGAAACAATCGCAACAACGCCTGAAGAAGTACGGCAACTGGGAAAAGCCGGATGGGTAAAATACGACGAAATGACCGCAAACGGAACTCAAATACACTTCTACTGCAAGCCTAAACGATTTGGCGGACTAAACGCATATCTCTAATAAATAAAATAACTCTTGCATAAATCCTTAATAGAGAGTTGCCCAACTTCATATTCCGCTGGAGAGATAATCAGCAAATGGCAAAGTTTAAAGTAATCATATCTGACCCAGAAACAGGAACTTCAAAAGTAGTAGAACTCGAAGAAGCACGAGCAGCACCGTTCATCGGTAGAAAACTGGGAGAAATCATCGATGGTGCAGTGGTAGACTTACCAGCCCATAAAGTGCAAATAAAAGGCGGCTCCGACAAAGACGGCGTCCCAATGAGAGGAAACGTACATGGAGGAGTCAGACGAGCAGTGGTACTGAGCGGTGGAGCAGGCTTTAGCCCCAAGAAAAAAGGAGAAAGAAGACGTAAAACAGTCCGAGGGAGCACAATAACAGATGAAATTGCCCAAATTAACATGAAAATTGTTGAAAAACCAGCGGGTAAAGCAACTGAAGTTAAAGCACAAGAACCTGCAAAGTAAACAAATTAGCAAAGTACATGCTCAAAACTTATAAAGTTGCATAATTATTTCTTTTATAATTCATCAATTATAGTGACGAAGAGTAACATGAGTAAAGATAGTAAAGCCTTGCCTAAGCAGCCAGAAGTTAACATTGGTACCATAGGTCATGTAGATCATGGAAAAACAACCTTAGTGCAAGCATTAACTGGCGTTTGGGCATCAAGACACAGTGAAGAACTCAAAAGAGGCATTACCATCAAACTCGGTTATGCAGATATGCCAATTTTTAAATGCCCAAAATGTGCACCTCCGAACAATTACACTATCAAGCCTTATTGTGAAAAATGTAATTCTGAAGCAGAATTTATACGTGCCATAAGCTTTGTTGACGCACCTGGTCATGAGGCGTTAATGGCCACCATGCTTTCCGGCGCCGCCATTATGGATGGCGCAATTTTAGTTATCGCCGCTGATGAACCATGTCCTCAACCACAGACAAGGGAGCACCTTGCAGCCGCCGAAGTTAGTGGCATAAAAAACTTGATTATTGTTCAAAACAAAATTGACATTGTAGACGAGAAAAGAGCGCTAGAAAGCTACAAAGAAATAAAAAATTTCATCAAAGGTACAGGTGCAGAGAAAGCCCCCATCATTCCAATTTCAGCACAACGTGGAATAAACATTGATGTTCTTCTAACCGCTATACAAACAATCATTCCTACACCCATAAGAGATGAAACTAAACCACCTCTAATGTACATTATACGATCCTTTGACGTTAACAAGCCTGGAACCACTATTGAAGAGCTAGAAGGAGGCATCATAGGTGGAACCATAGCTCAGGGAAAAATTGCTGTTGGAGAAGAAATAGAAATTCGCCCAGGCATAAGTGTCGAAAGAGAAGGCAAAACTGTTTACGACCCCCTTGTAAGCCAAATAGTAAGCTTGAACGCTGGCGAAAAAACCGTGGATGAAGCCACATGCGGAGGTCTAATTGGAGTAGGAACACTACTTGACCCATCCTATTCAAAAGCAGACGGCTTAACAGGCAGCATCGCAGGAAAAACCGGAATGCTACCGCCAGTGTTGACTGAGCTTACATTAGAAACCCATGTTTTAGAGCGAGCAGTTGGAACAAAAGAGCTTTTGAAGGTTGAAAAATTCAATCCTGATGAAGTATTGTTGCTTCATATCGGTTCTGCTGTGAACGTTGGCAAGGTTGTTACAATAAAACAAAACATGATTAAAGTGAAGTTGACTAGGCCGATTTGTGCCTTACCAGCATCCAGAGTTGCCATTAGCCGCAAAATTACTGCTCGATGGAGACTTATTGGATACGGGCTTATAGTAAACAAGTAATGTTACGCTATTGGTTTTGTTATACCCTTTTTCTTTAAGAAATCTTGCACTTTTTTTAAGACATCTTGGGCGTTTTTGAAAGTTAATTTTTCCATGGCATGTGGATAGTCTAACCAAATGTGACCTATGTGCTCAAAAGATAACTGAACCTTGTCAGTGTTCGATTCCATTAAGTAAAAAACGACCTCTTTATGGACGGTTAAACCTTGCCGCCTATAAAAATAAGCAATCACTTCTCTGAAGCTATCTATAAATTGGGCGTTAGTTATGCCCGTTTCCTCTTTTAACTCGCGAACAACCGTTTCTTTTTCGCTTTCATTTTGTTCAACATTGCCCTTTACAAAATCCCAATGTCCAGCTTCATAATTTAGAAGAAGATAATTTAGCGTGTCACCTTTTATTATATACATTACTGCGCCACAAGATTTCTCACGGAGCATAAATTCACCTAACTGCTGTTCAAATTCAATTTACTCAAATATTTAAAGCAATACCAATTTCTAGATTACATCAAACACATCAAAAAATAAAAAGATTTTTTAAAAATTTTTAAGTCTGAAAATAAAACGTTTAAACGTACGAGCAGGAGCTATCCCGAGTGTCAGTTGTGCCTAAGAAGAACCAAACCATAAAAGTTATTTTAGATTCCAATGCATTGTTTGTTCCGCTTGAGCTAAAAATTGACATTTTTTTTGAAGTTAAATGTTTGTTGAATCGCAATGTTGATTTTATTTTGCTTTCTCCCGTTAAACGTGAACTTGAATTGCTTGCAACCAAAGATTCGCCTAAAATTCGTAGAGAAGCTACATTCGCGTTAAAGCTTGGTGAAAAATGCAAGTACGTTGCCATTAATGAGGATAAAGGCTTGCCGATTGACGATGTTATAATCAAAGTAGCTAAAGCTTGGAATTCGTCTGTATTTACCAACGACAGTCAATTACGTAAGAGGCTAAGAGATATAAGTGTGCCAGTGATTTATGTGAGACAAAAATCGCGCCTAGATATTGACGGATTGATTTAACATGTTTAAGTTAATAACACTTCAGGACACTATCCGCATTCCACCCGAAACCTTTGGCAACCCTTTAGAAAAAGTTGGTCGCGAACAGGTTAAGCAGAAATATGAAGGAGTTGTAGATGAGGAATTAGGATATGTTATTGCGGTTACAGGTATCGAGGTTAGCCCCATCGGTAAAATAATTCCAGGAGATGGTGCAACCTTCCATAAAGTAATGTTCTCTTTGTTAACTTTTTACCCAATAATTCAAGAAATTGTTGAGGGCGATGTTGTTGAAATTGCAGATTTCGGCGCCTTCGTCCGAATAGGACCCGTAGATGCGCTACTTCACGTGTCACAGCTGATGGATGACTACATCTCTTATGATGAAAAGCAAGGAATATTACAAGGAAAAGAAACTAAACGTAAATTATCAGCAGGTGACCAAGTTCGAGTTAGAATAACCGCGGTTTCGCTTGGCAGAGCTGGAAGCTCAGGAAAAATCGGTGTCACCGGTAGACAGCCCTTCTTAGGTAAACTTGAATGGTTAAAGGAGACAGCTGAGAAGCCTGAAAAGAAACCAACGGAATGCAAAGAAAAAGAAGCAGAATAACGGAGTGAACTGAAATGAGTGAAAAAGCTTGTGCAAACTGCCATTTCATAACTAAAGAAAACGTCTGCTCAAAATGCAGATCAACCAGTTTTAGCGAAGATTACAGCGGCTTAGTTGTTATGTTCGACCCAGAGACCTCAGCTATTGCAAAAGCCATGAACATAAAAGAAAAAGGCAGATACGCACTAAAAGTACGATAATTTTTTTGCACTTTTGCGGTAGTTTCTTAACCTACCGAGCAATTCATTTTTTGTAAGGTTCTTCATCTATGAAAATAGTGTACATTATAACGCCTGAGCTACGCATGAAGTCAAAAGAACCTTTCGGCAGCTTAATCACCGGCTCATTCTGCGACACTATGGCCAAACTTAAAGAACTTGTACAAAAGGAAAAGCCGCACTCAATTATTTCCGTAGGTGATGTAGTTTCAAAAAACCTTCACCAATATGATATTCATCCACAAATTACAGTCATTGACAATATTTCTCTTCGCATCCAAAGTACGGCGCCTCCAGAAGCCCATGGAGAAGAAACCGTTCATGTGAAGAACCCTCAGGGTACTATAACAGAAGAAGCCATAGTAGCTATCCAAGAGGCCTTAGCCAAAGGCGAGCACACGCACATCATAGTGGATGGCGAGGAAGATTTGCTTACTTTAATAGCTGTCTTGTATGCACCACAAAACACTTTTGTTGTTTATGGTCAACCATATACGGGCATTGTCGTGGTTAAAGTCACGCCAGAAAGCAAGGCTCACGCTAAGGAAGTCCTAAAATCCATGAAAGCTTCGAAAAGCTAAATAGGAAGAAAACTGTATGAACTTACGCCTTAAGTGAACATTAATGCAAGTCAAAATAGAATCAACCAAGGATAACCCGCTTCTGAAACGAAAAGAAGTAAGCTTCACAATCATTCAGGGTCCAAAAGAAAAAACTCCTCCAAGGCTGGAAGCAAAAAGAGCTGTAGCCATAGAAATGAAAATTGGCGACGAAGGTGTTTTTATTAAGAAAATGCACACCAAAACAGGAACCAGCATCACACAGGGAGTCGCGAATGTCTACCAAAACATTGCACAAGCGAAACTAGTTGAACCTGAATACATCATTAAACGTAATAGTCCACCTGAAAAACCAAAAGAAGAGGCTAAAGCATAATGTCTAAGAAACCACCAGTGGCAAAGAAAGAAGAAGCACCTGCAGCAGCACCAGCCGCTGCGACTGAAGCAGCACCAGCGAAAAAAGCTGAGAAAGGAAAAAGGGAAAAGAAACACAGAGAGGAAAAAGGAGTCCATGCAATGTACAAGGTTGAAGGCGACAAAGTTGCTCGGGCACGTCCAACATGCGAGCGATGTGGTCCTGGATACTTTATGGCCGATCATCATGACAGGTACACTTGTGGGCACTGCGGTTTTACTCGATATAAGCAAAAGTAAATACTTTTAAGTTCTCCCCACAACGATTAGGTTCTGATGATCAGTAATGCTAAGGGTAAACGTTGTAGTAACCAGCATTTCAGCTGAACGCTTTTGGGATATGAGAAAACCAATCCCACCAATCCAAATAAATACTAACATTAATGTTGTTGGTATGGAAAAAAAACCTGATGAATCTTTAGAAGTTCCGTTTGTTTTATCAATTGGGTTTAATCCATCTATTGCTCAGATGAGTCTTAAAGGAAATGCATACGTTACTGGCGAAAAAAATGAAGTTGATAAAGCTCTCAAAGATTACGAACAAAAAAAGCCTCCAACACAAATAATCATTCAATCCATTTCTAACGTTGTTTTCATTGAATCAGTGCTTATATCAAGAATTCTGAATATCCCTCCGCCGATTCCGTTGCCGCAGATTCCTGAAACTGGGAAACCGCAAAGCACAAAGCCAGAAGGCAGAGATTACAGCGCTTAAGCATCCAATGAAGTCTATAAGAACCCTTTAAATTTTCTAGCAACTGCATCTGCAATTTTTAGTTCTAGCGGAAACCCAAAATACCTATGTTTCCATCTATACTTAGCAAGTCGATTCATTATGGTGTAAGCAAATTTGTAGGATAAATCGCGTTCTTTTATTCTGGATTTAAGATAAAATGCGCATCGTGTAACAGCTGAAATTGTGTGTAGTTTTTCCACTTGTGCTTTGCTGTGCCATGGTGGGTCAAAATGGAAAACGTGGATGTTTCCCCACTCTTCAAGCGACTGGGGTGCTTCATATGTAGACGGTAAAAGCTCCATCACTGGACTTGGAAATGGAGTATAAACAAATATGCCGTAATGCTGGGTTTTTGGATTTACTTTAGACATTTTGTCCATTAAATCGAAAGTTTGGTGTAAATCGTTGACAGTTTCTCCTGGGAGACCGCTCATCCATGAAACGTATGGCTCAATTGATGGAGCCCAACGACGAAGATTTTCAACTGACTGCAACATTTGATTTGCCGTGACATCTTTGCTGATGATCTTTTGCAGTCGATCTGAACCTGATTCGCCGCCGAAATCTAACTCAACGCATCCAGATTTCTCTAAAAGCTCAAGAAAATCTTTATCATAAGTTGATAGGTAGTCGAATCGGCAGTTTCCTCGCCATTGAATACCAAGTTTTCTGTCTAAAAGTCCATTGCATATGTCTTTGACCCGTTTTTGATTGACAAATACGTTGTCATCGATGGGGTCAATTATTGTTACGTTTGGAAACTTGTTTACAATGTACTCGATTTCGTCGAGGACGCGTTTGGCGCTTTTTGCTCTCCATTTGTTTTGGTTAAAGTAGCTGTTGTAGCAGAAGCCACATCTATGTGGGCAGCCTCGGCTTGTTTGGATATGGAAACGGCCAGATTTTACGGAAGGATACTTGTCCATTTGAAGCAGTTCATAGGGCAAAGCAATTGATGTGGCATCTAAATCTATTACTTCGCCAGGCGGATTGCTTTTGATTGAGCCGTTATAATTGTATGTTATTCCGTTAACGTTATCGAGTGGTTGGTTTAATGCAAGTTTGTTTGCTAAGTCTTTTATTATTAGTTCGCCTTCGCCTCGAACTACTACATCGACATAGTCGTCGCTTGCTGTTTGCTCAGGCAAAAGTGTAGGGTGAACTCCGCCCCAAACGATGGGGCATGAAGGATTCTGCATTCGCACGTAGTGGGCAAATTCTAACGCATACTTAATTTGCAAGCCACTCATGCAACTTATGCCTACAAAAACAGGATTTCCAATTGCGACACGCCGATAATCTTCAAGACGCATATCAAGAATGCGAACAGTAAAATCTTCTTCTTGTAGTGATGCAGCTAAATACAATAAAGCCAGGGGAACTTGCGGATCCGGCGCTTTGAATTTTCCGGGAAAAATAAGTAAAACCTCTTGTCTATTGTTACCTGTATATGCATTGCAAAAATGAGATAAACAAGACTGGGGGCTAAACACCCTGAAAACCTCAATAATAAATTATGCAGAATCAGCTTTTAATCTTTCCTAAATTCAGGGAACTTGAATTAAAAAAGTTAAATGAAAAAGAATTTTTGTATACGAGAGCATCGGCAAAACAAAGTAAAAAAGCAAAAAATGCTTTATTTTAGTGGCACGTACATTGACGAGCGTGATGCACCGATACCAGGGGTTCCATGTCTAACAGGCTTGTTAGTTATGGCGAATTCGCCTAGGTAGTGCCCAATCATTTCAGCTTTCATTTCGACACTTACGAATTCTTTACCGTTGTGTATTTGGATTTTAACTCCAACCATTTCGGGAAGAATTATGAGGTCTCGAACGTGAGTTTTAAGACTAACTTCTTTGCCTTGTTTTTGCGCTTCTTTGGCTTCGCGTAGTTTTTCCAGTAGAATGCGTTGTTCAGGGGTTAATCCGCGTTGTAAGCTTCTTCTTTGGCGTGAGGGAAGCAGGTTAATGAATTCATCCATAGACATTCCTGTCAAATTGACTAAGCTGTGTCCGCGGTAACTAAATTCTTTGGGCATTTTTCATCTTTCCTTAAATTCATTTTTAAATGCTATAAACCTTACCTATCGAATTGCCCGCTTCTTTTTCTGTCCTGGACCTCGTGCAGCGATTAATCCGACCTTCTGTCCTGGTGGGGCACCGTGTGATGTTGTTGTGCATCTGCGAGAGCTTCGTTTACTGCTACCGAACGGGTGGCAAGCTGGCACCATTTTGCGTCCGCTAACTCTTGGATACTTGTGGCCTTTAGCTTTCATTAAATGGAACATTGAACCGGCTTTTAGGAAAGGCTTCTCTATTCGTCCTGATGCAGAAACTACGCCTACAGTGGCTAAGCAATAATCATTAACGTATCTTGTTCTCCCTGAGGGTAATCGTATCATTGTACCTTGAGGAGTGTGGCCGACGACAGTTGCATACGCACCTGAAGCCTTCGCCATTTTGCCTCCATCGCCTGGGCGGAGCTCTAAATCGCAAACTATTGTTCCTTCAGGGACTTTTCCCAATGGAATAATGTTTCCTATCTCAGCTGTGGCTTTTCCGCCATAGCAGATCTGTTGACCAATGAAGATTCCTTCAGGAGTAACTGTGTAACATGATAAGCCATTTTCAAATTTAATCAGGGATATTGGTGCTCCGCTTCCTGGATTGTGCATGAGTGCTTCTATTTTGCCTGCTAAAGAAGCGTCAAAGGAGATTTTAGGTGCCATTATAGGGTATTTTGCTGGAGCTACGCGTTTATGAGTTGAAGCGCGCCAGTTTATGCCGCCGCGACCGCGTCTTTGAACACGAATTCGTTTTCCCATAAGTCATGCCTTCTAATAATTTAGAGTATTCCGAGTTTAATTGCAACGTCTGATGCTTTGAATTCTGGAGTAAGTTTCACAAAAGCTTTTTTGACGCCTTGAGGGGTAATGAGCAGATTGACTCGTTTAACTTTTACTTCGTAAAGTTCTTCAACTGCTTTTTTTACGTCGCTTTTTCCAGCTTTTAGGTTAACGATGAAAATAAGCTTGTTGTCTCGTTCAACCATTAAGCTTGCGGATTCCGTCATTAACGGATATGATATAACTTCATGTGATTCCATTATGCTTTTTCTCCTTTACCATATAGTTTGTCAAGGCATTCAATTGCGCCATTTGTCCAAAGTGTTAGTCGTCCTGGATGAGTTCCGGGCGCTAACATTTCAGTATTCAGATTAGCAACGGTAGTTACTTGAACGCCTGGAACGTTACTTGCAGCCTTCACTATGCCTTTGTTCTCAACCACAACAATAAGTGGTCCAACGGCTTGCTTCATTTTTCTGCCTCTGTGCTTGCCTTTGCCTGCACGGACTTTTCTGCTGTCTCTTACTCGGGTAATGTCTTCTGTTACGCCTAAACTTGCGAGAGTACCTTCTACTTCTTTAGATTTTGTTAAACTTTCGAGAGCATTGTCAACTATCAAGGGGATTTGGCGAACGTTTTCAGTTTTGTGACCGCGAGATGTTACTGTTTCTTTTTGTGCTGTTGCTGCAATGGCTGAAAATAATGCTAATTTAGCTTCTTTCTTTGGGATACTTTTTAGGATTTTCTTTTCGGCTTTTGGCGGGTGAGGTTGTCTTCCTTTAACTGTGCTTGGAGCAAAAGCTGCTCTGCCTCCGCCGCCTTTTAGACGGGGGACTCTTGCCATTGCCATGCCTGTTCCGCGTGATTCTGCGGTTGTTCTTTTTCCAGCCATTGGGTCTCTGCCTTGAGGTTGGATCCTGCTGGATTGTATGGCTAACACTGCACGTTTTATAACGTCTGGTCTTAGAGGTGTTGCGAATACGTTTGGAAGTGTTATTTTTCCTGTTGATTCGCCTTGTAAATCAAAGATTTCTGCTGTTTTTTGTTGTGGCATGAATTTTCATCCTATTTTCCTTGCGGAGATTCCAGAGAAATATATGTTATTTGTGGAGGTGCTTCTGGAATTTCTGTTGGTGGACGTGCGGGAACGCGCAAACGAATTTGGCGTTTTTCTGTTCCCGGAATGCTTCCGTCAATTAGTATGTATGGTCCTTTTACTTCGCCGTAACGGATGTATCCGCCTTTAACAGTTACTTCTTTACCGTCTTTTCCGATTTTTAATATGCGTTTGTTGAATTCGATGCGTTGGTGATATCCCATTTGACCTGCTCGTGGAATTGAGTACATTAAGTGATGTGGATTCCATGGACCTAAAGTGGCGATTCCACGTTTAGTTTTTCTTCCTTTGTGCTGAAGGCAGGTTACTCCCCAACGTTTTACTGGACCCTGGAAACCTTTGCCAACCGTAACTCCTGCAATGTCTATGTATTGTCCATCTTTGAATACTTCTTCAGATGCTACTGTTTTGCCTAAAAGTTGTTTGGCGTATTCGAATTGTTGTGGGATTGTTCCTCCGCCGATTTGGACTTCGCATATTTCAGGTTTCTTCTTTGAAAGGCTTGTTTGTGAGGGTTGGGTTGCTGTTATAACGCGGATGTGCGATGTTTGTTCTAGGTTTTGCTGGATTTTTTCAAGCATGGCTTCGCTGTTAAAGTTTTCTGGAAGTACTATTTTTCTGTCAAGGATTGCTGGTGGATCTTTCATCCATGCCTCAGTAATATTTTCGAGTCCGTATGGTGTTTTAGTGTAAGTTCTTACGCCGCATATGATTATAGGTGGCGTTTCCAAAATGGTTGCCGCTCGCATGACTTCTTTGCCAAAGTTAGGTGAACGTTTACGGTCTTCAATAGCAAAGACATAGGTCATGCCTGCTTTGTAGCCTGAAAAACCAAGTAGCCTAGGAGAATCTGACTTTATTTCTGGCCAGTATCTTATTCGTGCTGTTGGACTCTTAGCACGATGCCTAGGTAAATAAGCTAATGAACCATGTTTTGGAGCATGAGTTTTACGATGTCCCATAGTACTTCCACTTCGCGCCTTCAGCTAATAGTAAATTAAGTAATAAACGTTACCATTTAAAATGAGAAAGCAAGGTACATTCTATTGTTTAAGTTAATTTTTAAGGGTTTTGATTTGAAGTAAAACACATTCATTTTGGCTTGAGTTTGCGATTTGAATTTTTTTACTTGCAACTTGGTTATTGCGATAGTGTCGATTTTTGGCTTATACTTGCGTGTCCCACCAAACTTAATTTAAGTTGCTGGAAACGTTTTTACATTGCAGACACAATCGTTGTATTCAAGCCGGGGTGGCGGAGTGGTTATCGCGCCAGCCTCGAGATCTAACAAAAGAGGGCTAAAAGGCAAGTTAGCTGGTGGGCTTCGCGCCCGCAGGGGTTCGAATCCCTTCCCCGGCGCCAACAACATACTTTGGGACAAACCCCCGGCGTGGCGATTATTTGGGTTTTTTGAAGATTTTCCCTTTATCGTAGTCGCAGACGTACTGGAAACCGCCTTCCAAAAGCTTGCATGCTTCTTCAAGGGTCCAGGCAACTTTAACGACATAGTCCTGCTCGCCGAAATCCACTAGTTGTGTGTAGCGCATCGTGTTCTTGATGTTCTTGTGACCCAGCAATCTCATGACGTGGAGGATGTCTTTGGTCTTATGATACTCCATCGTTGCTTTCCAATGTCTTAGCGTATGGAAGGTTATTCCTCCCAGCCTTGGGTTTTTGCTTGTTGACACTGCGATTTTTCTGCTGCGCTCAAATAATCTGGCTGTAGTTTTTAGGTTGGTTCCGCCGAAGACATATTTTGACGTTTTAGGAAGGTCTGCTAATCGCTCTATGAGTCTTTGGGAAATCTTTAGCATTCTTGGATTGCTGTGTTTCTCTGGCGTAATTCTAACGGTTTTAGCTTCAGGGTCTATTTCTGTCCATTGTAGTTGCCATGCTTCGCCGCATCTTGCGCCTGTTTCTTTCAGCAGTTGAACAAAGGTGCTCGTTTTTTGTCCGCACTTTGCTATCAGATAGTCGATTTCGCCTTCATTTGGAATAAAAGGTAGCTTTTCGATGGCTCTGTATCTTGGAGGATTCCACGTTCCGCCAACGCAGATAAGATAGTTGCTGTAGCACTCCACGATTATTTCTTTTCGTCCTAAGCACCAGCTTTCTCTGTTGGCGATTAATTCTTTGATGACTTCTGGGTCGTCTAAGTTTGAGTTTTTGGCGAGGAACTTGATGATTTTTACTCTATCAAAGATTGTTGATTCGGCATAGCCTTGCTTCTTTAGCCATAGCATGTAGTTAATTGCCTTTTCAGGGTTGTTTGCGTTTGCTTGCAGTTGTAATGTTTCGTTTCTTAACAGAACTCTCAGAACAAAACTTGGAAGAGGCAAAAGCTTTTCTTAAGAGAATACCCGCAAGAGGAATAGATCTTAAAGGAAGAACCCCTGAATTAGGCTTAAAACTTTATCCGCAGATGGTTATAAGAAACGAGGAAGAAGCCATTTTCTTCATAAGACCCCAATCAAACCTGCCTGCTTCAGAACAAGACAACATTTGCCTCTGGACAAACTGCAAATCTCTTGTCCTTGCTTTTTCATCAATTTTCGAGGAATCATGGAGCAAAGCAACAGACATACAAAAAAAGATAGATGAAATCGAAAATGGCAAACCAACGCCCAAAACAGCCATCATAAACAACCCAGCAGAAACCTACAGAAAATACACTGAAACAATTAACACGGCGCAAAAGGAAATCCTCATCATGACTTCTTCAGAAGGTTTCCTCGACCTTTCCAAAGAGATTACGCAGCTAAAAGAGTGGGAGGAAAGGGGCGTTTCAGTGAAGATTATGGCGCCAATTACCAGCGAGAA
>Ga0182021_10003929_pt1 | contig 17433 bp, 14 predicted proteins | sample 612E3MmetaG_FD_120493 | JGI IMG/M metagenome (GOLD analysis project Ga0182021, IMG submission 120493) | Permafrost microbial communities from Stordalen Mire, Sweden - 612E3M metaG (Illumina Assembly) | ecosystem: Environmental > Terrestrial > Soil > Wetlands > Permafrost | place: Sweden...
CGTTCCATTCGACGCCGGCGACGCTGCAATCGAGCAATGGTGTAAGAAACCGGATGCTTTGTTCGATTGCATCCAATTTTGCAGCACATCGACGACAAAGAGCGAGGTGAGCTTCCAATTGCGGCGGCTCGATCCCGCTTGATTGTCCTGCAATGAACGCCCTTAACTGGCCATCACTCAAGTGCATATTCTTGACGGGACCCTCAGGGTCTCGCTCCCTTCGAGAGTTTCAAATAGCGTCTTTTAAAATCCTGTTCCGCCCTATTTAACAAGGTGCCTACGGATGCAGGCCGGACTCCCATGACTTCGGACATCCCTGCAAACGACATCCCGGAATAGCGGAGAATGAGTAACTGAGCCGACCGCCGGGGCATGCGGCTGAGGGCCCGACGCGCCAGCTCCTGGTGTTCGGCAAGACGCAACTCTGCATCCGGCATTGATGGCAAAGAAGCAGACATGGATGCCGTTTGTTCCCATCGGGCGCGGCGTCGCTCGGTCCGAAGGGAGTTGAAACCGAGCCGGAGCGCAACCCGATGCAGCCAGGCCGCCGGATTGTCTAACGTGCGCTGCTGCCGGTGGAACTGCAGGAATGTCTCCTGAACCAAGTCTTCCGCACGACCTTGGTCTCCGGTTAGCCGGATGAGGATTCTCACTAGCTGGGGGCATTCAGTTTCGAAGAGGCGGTTGAAGTTCCCCACCTTTTCGAATTTTTCCAACAGCGCCAAGGCCTCCGCGGAGTTATCCAGATTATTCTCCATAGCTTTTGTCTGCTGTCTGATTAAATGACACCGGCCAGTGGCGCTATTTGACAACAAAATCTTAAAACTTGTGAAGTTTTTCGCCGCGATGGCCTATCAAACTGGTGGGATGTCGAACATCCGAAGAGTCGGAACAGACCTCCGCTTGCTTGTCTGAAAATACTCCAGGGGTGGGTGGATCCCTGGTAAACGAGAACAACCCGAGTCTTTTTGCTACAATTTCCTGTGCCGGATCAGGAGATGCGGTTCTCGTGATCTCTCATGACCTCCTCCAGTGCTCGAATTGGATTGGACTTTGTCGGAAAGGAAGCAATATGAAATCGACTGCGACCGTGCTGCTGCTCCTGATCCTTATGCCTTTGACGATGGCTCGGCGAGTGGCCGGAATTCCGCAGGCCCAGGATAAGCACCTCACGAACATTCGACGTATCACAAACGTGGCCGGAGCTCAAAACGCGGAGGCCTACTTCTCTTTTAACAACAAAAAGCTCATCTTCCAATCCACCCGGCCGCCCTATAAGTGCGATCAGATTTTCACCATGAACCTGGATGGAACGGATGTCAGGCTCGTTAGCACCGGCTTGGGTCGTACCACGTGCTCCTTTTTCCTCCCGGGCGACAAGGACATAATCTATGCATCAACGCACGAGGGAGGCGCCGATTGCCCGCCACAACCCGATATGAGCCATGGTTACATGTGGGCGGTCTACAAAGACTATGATGTCTTTATGGCAAAATCTGACGGCACCAATGTCCGGAATCTGACTCGATCACCCGGATACGATGCCGAGGCGACGGTATCACCGGACGGCAAGCACATCATTTGGACATCGCAGCGGAACGGTGATATTGACATTTACACCATGAATCTGGATGGCAGCAACATCAAGCGTCTCACGAGTGAGATCGGTTATGACGGCGGCGCGTTTTATTCCTGGGACAATAAGCAAATCGTTTATCGTGCCTACCATCCCACGGACCCCAAGGATGTCGAGCGCTACCAGAGCCTGCTTGCGCAAGGTCTGATTGAGGGCAAGACCCTGGAAATCATGATCATGAATGCCGACGGCTCGGGAAAGAGGCAGCTGACTCACAACGGCAAGGTGAATTTTGCTCCGTTTTTTCCCCCGGACGACAAGAAGATCATCTTTTCGTCCAACGTGAACGACCCGAGTGGACGCTCGTTTCATCTCTGCCTAATGAATGCGGACGGATCAGGGTTGGAGCAGGTGACCTTCGACGGCAATTTTAACAGTTTTCCTATGTTCAGCCGGGACGGTACGAAGCTGGTGTTTGCCTCCGACGGCTACGGATCCCAACCCGGAGAGATCAACATATTTCTGGCGGATTGGAAGTCCTGAGATTCTCAATCGAGAATCCCTCCTTTACAAGATTGCATAAATCAGGTTGCATAGTAGTCCGGATTCTGGAATATTAAAACGTAACATCATCAGACTTATGAGTTGTCTGGACTTTGTTTTCAAGCGTTTAAGAGTTTGGACGGCCAATGGCAGACGGTTCGGACTCACTTCTACTTCATTTCAGCCGCAGGTTCCAGGAGAAGGGGCGCGCAGTTTAGCGCACTGGACTTGTGTGGAGACAATGTCAGCCACACAAAAGCGGCAATTCGAATTGGGGAGGGTGATCATGATGACAAAGATCAGTTTGGGGCTGTGCTGGATGGCCACGGCAGTGGTCCTGCTCAGCCTGTGCGAGAGAATTGCGTTCGCCCAGGCCACAGCCAGCGGCACGATTACGGGTACGGTGTTTGACCCATCCCAAGCAGTGATTCAGGGAGCCGACGTGGTCATCACCAACAAAGCGACGGGGGACAGCCGTACGACAGTATCGAACAACTCCGGCAACTACCGGTTTGATCTGCTGTCCGCCGGCTCATATTCGATAAAGATATCGAAGCAGGGATTCGCGGCGCAGGTTCAAAACGTCGATTTGCTGGTGGGCTCGACGGTTACGGCTAACGCGACTCTGAAGCTGGGAGCGCCCACCGAAGTCGTGGAGGTCACTGCCGCGCCCCCGCTGGTAGACCTCGGCAAAAGCAGCGTCAGCCAGAACATCACTCCGACCCAGGTTGAAGAGTTGCCGATGGTCGGGCGCGACGTGGCCAACCTGGCGTATCTCGCCCCGGGTGTAAAGGCAGCGGATTCCTACGATCCGACCAAGGCCCGCTATGCGATTCTTTCCGTCAACGGCTCCGGCGGCCGCAACGTAAACGTGACCGTGAACGGCATCGACAATAAGGACAACACGGTCGGCGGACCGGTCATGCAGCTTCCGCTGGACGCGGTGCAGGAATTTGCGATCAGCACGCAACGGTTCTCGGCCGAGAACGGCCGCTCGGAAGGCGCCGCCATCAACATGATCACCAAACAGGGCACGAACGACTATCACGGCTCCGTCTTCGGCTACTTCCGCGACACGTCACTGAACACAGACGAGAAGGTGCCGGACGGCCATGGCGGCTACACCCTGTCCCACCCCGACTACACCCGGCAGCAATTCGGCGGCTCGGCCGGCGGTCCGTTCAAGAAAGACAAGCTCTTCGGCTTCTTCGGCATCGAGCGCGAGCGCGAACACCAGGGCCAAGCAGAGAGCGGGACTTCGTACAACGAACTGTTGCTGGCCCAGAATGCCGGACTCGCGGCGCAGGCATCCCAAATCATCCCGCGCCCGTTTTTTGAGACTCGATTCAACGCCCGCACGGACTGGACCATCAACAATAAGAACAGCGCCTATCTCGCCTACAACTGGCAGTCGAACGACAGCCTGAACGATCAGTCCACCGGCACCGGCGACCTGACCAACGGCAACTTCACCACCAACCACATGCAGCTGATAAACCTGACCCTGAACTCACTCATTTCGAACACCATGGTCAACACGTTCACGGCGGGCTACCAGTATTGGAACAATTTGATCGCGAGCAACATCAGCGCGCCGCTGGTGACCTTCCCGGATGCAACATTCGGCACCAATACCAACGTTCCGCAGCAGTCGTGGCAGCGCAAGTGGCAGTTCCGCGACGACATTTCCAAGTCCGTGGGCAAACACACGCTGAAGGCCGGCCTGGACTGGATTCACACTCCGCAGCAGGGCGGCTTTTTCGAGTTCAGCTCGACTCTGGAGATCGATTTTGCGGTCGACCCGAGCGTGATTCTGAACAATCCCACAACCTACCCGGGCAAGTTCGCCACCCCGGGACTCGTTACCGGGATGGCGCAGGCCGTCGGCAACCCGTACTTTCTGGTGTCGACTGAACAGCTTGGTCTTTACTTTCAGGACGACTGGCAGGTATCGCAGCGCCTGAAATTGAACCTAGGCTTGCGCTGGGACAAGGATTTCAACTTTGTCGGCCGGTCAGATGTCAAAAACAGCCGTACGTATCAGGAGTTGGTGGCACTCAACAGCCCGATTTCCAATCCCTACGTCAGCCAGGTCCCGGGAGACGACAACAAGGACTTCAGCCCGCGCGTTGGCTTTGCCTACGACCTGACCGGCAAGGGCAATCATGTGCTGCGCGGCGGATTCGGGATGTATTACGGAAACATCTTCCAGAACATCCCGCTCTTCATGGAACAGATGAGCAATGCGACTATTTTCCAGAGCGTGATCAGCCTGACATCACCTAGCGACATCGTCACGGGAACCGGCATTCCGTTGGGGCAGTGGAAATATGGTGTCTCTCCGATGCCGGTGGTTCCACCTCCTTCTACGCAGCTCGCGTCGGGCAGTGTAGGGCGCCTGATGGATCCGTACTATCGGAACCCAGTTACCGAAGAGTTCAATATCGGTTATAGCTGGGCGCCGAATCTGAATTCCGTTTTCTCATTGGAATACACGCATGTTCTGGGTCTGCACGAAAACAAGACCATGAACATCGACCAGAGAATACCGACAAACGGAGCCTGCTGCACCGCGCCGCTGAATGCTGCGTTTGCCGCCAACCCCAGCCTGCCGTTGCTGGCCAGCGTGCGCAACGAAGAGTCGATCGGCCGTTCGCATTATGACGGCGTGAATTTCAGCTACCGCCAGCGCATGGCCCGTCACGTTTCGCTGGACGCGAATTACACGCTGGCCTGGTCCTATTCTTATGACTCCGGCGGAACCTCGTTCCGCAACTATCCGAGGCTTGCGACCAATCCGTTTGCGAGCTATGAGTGGGGCCCCAATCCCAATGATGAGCGCGATCACATCACCGTGAGCGGGATCTTCGATCTGCCGATGAAGTTCCAGATCGCTCCGATCATGCAGTTCGGCTCCGCGCGTCCCTATAATCTCACCAACTCCTCGAACACCCTGAACACAGGTGGCGGCACGGCCACTGGCGTAGTGGTTCCCACCAGCGATCCGACCAACTGGTTTGCGTACGCCGGCAACAACACCGGGGCGCAAAACTGCTTCTACGGTTTGAACGGCGTTGCGCAGAGTTGCACCATCGCGCAGTACGACCCGCTCCGCGGAGATCCTTTCTTCCAGCTCGATATGCGTCTTTCCAGGACCATAAAGCTAGGCGATCGCGCGAAGCTCGAGCTCGTGGCGCAGGCGTTCAACCTGACCAACCGCGCCAACTACGGCCCCAACTTCAACAACAACATCGCCAGCAAGGCGACGTTCGGTAACCCGGCCGGCTTTATTAACCCGGCCTCCACAGTGGTCCCACGCTCACTCTGGGGCGAGTTCGGCGTTCGCTTTTTGTTCTAAAGGAATCGCTCCAAGCCGGGGGCCGGTCTTCCGGCCTCCGGTGACCGTCTGCTTGACGCTTACTGCGATAGGATGCTTCACACTAGGCCATTAAGATCCTCCCCGACACGTGCTGTGGCGTAATAACTCTATTCGCCGCCCCTTTACCCCGTGACTTCCACTCTGATATCTTGGTGCTTCCCGGGAGGTGCGCGTCTGCAAGATCAAGTCCTGGCAATGCTCCGCGACCAAGTCGCCGACATCATTTTTGGAACAGTTTTCCTGTTCGTCGGATTCGCCGCCTGCGGCATCGCGGCGATGCGCCGGCGGAGCGATATGCGCGTCCTCGTCTGGCTGGGGATCTGGAGTGCGATGCACGGAGCCCGCCCCCTGGTTGATGCGCTGACTGTGGTGGGGATTCTGCCTCACTGGCTTCAGGTCAGTGTTCCTTACATAGACACTGTGATCATGTATCTGATCTTGGTTGTCGCTGCGCTCGCTTGGATGGAACTAAGCCTAGACAAACTGCGCTTCTTTCTTAAGGCGGTGACCTTTATTGGGCTGGTAATAGGTTTGGATTGTAGATTTTTTGTTCCGGCTTTTTCAGATCATAAATCATCGCTCCTCCGCCTCCGGCGCTTATCGTGACAGGGTAACCGTCCAGATAATATTTGTGATACCCGTGGATGTGGGCGCAGAAGATGTTCATGATACTCTCCCTGTAACAGTCGAGGACCCCCCTGAGTTTTTTCCACTCAGCTGTGGGGAGATGGTTCTGGTCAATATCTGTTGGTGGTGGAACATGCATTAGGATGATGAATTTCTTTCCCCTATATTTCTTCAGCCTTTTTTCTAATAAAACAAGGTCCTGGTCTGAAAAAAATCCAGTTGAATTGTCGAGAAAGGCGAAGACAAACTTTCCGAGGGTCAGGATGTATGTTGCGAGGCCGAAAAACTTTTTATAGTTAGGAAGATCATGGTTTCCAGGAAGGGCGAAAACAGGCGCGGGCACCCGGGCATTGCAGAAATCGATGATCTCATGGAATTCACTGTCTGCGCCGGCAATTGGAGGCAGTCTGTAAGGGAGACGAAGGCAGTCAAGACTCTTGCGCATCGCCTCGGGTGGATCACTGCGAGAATCCCGATGTCGAACAACAGCCTTTGTGGCAGGTCATTCATCAGTTGTCCGAGCAGACGGGCCTGGCGCCCGGGCTATCAGAAGGAGAAATCCACCTGAGCATCAATCCCGCCTGGGCCAAGGCTCCTTGGTGTTATACCGGCGGCGTGCTATTTGTAGCAATTTGCGTCAACTTATGCCGGGGGTCAGACGCCGGGCGGGGTCGGTGGCGGCATGGATTCTGGCCGCGATGCCTTCACGCTTTGCGATGTTTTCGCTCGTGACGAAACGGACATCGAGCAGGTGGCTGCGTTTGCATCCGGTTTTCTGGTGATTGATTTCCGCCAGGGCAAGGCTCCACCCTTCGAGCCACAGCTCCAGTTCGCGCTGTACCGCTGGAGATCCGTCGCAATTGATTATGAGGTCGATGTCGGCGTCGGGGCCGGCCGTCGCATCCCTGGTGCTGCCGAAAAGGTACACTCCCTTGACTTGGAATCGCCGCGCGTCCAGTTCGGACGCGATCTTCTGGGCCATCCGCAGGCGCCATCGCGAGTGATCATCGGCGGGTCTCGGATATATGGCAGGCTCGGCCTGCGCTGCTTGCGCAATCGCAAGGTCGTCTCCAGGCATGAAAATCCCAACGGCTTCATCAAGATCGGCGTTCATCAGCAGGCGGAGGATACGGCCTCCTGTAGCCCGCGGCACGTCGATGACGCGGACCGTTTGCGAAAGGGCTGCGAACTCGGGCAATAAAACAGGCAGAGTATTCGGCGCGCTTTTCAGGAACGATTCCTGAAAGATGACGCCCGGATCATCAGGGTAAAGGGGAAGGTATCGGATCCCCGATTCGACCAGATCCTGGAAGAAGTGGGTCCCAAAAGAGAGGTCGGGAACGTATCCTCCCGTCTTGCGTGCGATCTCGATGAGCACGGCGGTGTTGTTGATATCCGAATACGTAACACTGACTCCCAGTTTGATGTCGCCGCGGCTCCCCCAACGCCCCGGTCCCATAAGGATAAATCGACGCTTGGGAAGTATCTTGTTGAGGTGGCTCACGGCGCGGCTGACGGCCTGCAACTCGGCCATGGTCGTAAGGCCGCTGTACCCGTCGGGATCGACGTAGACGATGTGTGTGATGTCAGGGGTCTTGCCGTTGGACACATAGCGACGCGCCGAAAAAAGGATCTGGCTTTCCGGCACGTCGCGCGGAATAGGCGCGGATACGCTTTCCTGCGAATTGCTCTGCGGGCGGCACTGCAAAAGGTAGAATCGGCTGCCGTCGGAAGCGAACTCAATGTCGACCGGCGTCCTCATGGTATTGCGCAGCAGGGCGAGGAGGCTCTTCATCTGGTTGATAAAGGGCCCGCGGCGGATCAGTCCCTCAAAAGTGAATATCACGTCCTTTCCGGAAAAGTCTGCGTCCAGCGCCGTCGGATTGCGGATGCGTTCGTCCTCGAGAATGGATACGAGCCGTCCGATGGCCGGAAACTGTGCGCCCACCTCGGCAATCAGTTCGCCCAGATCTAATGTGCGAAACGCGTTTTCCTCCAGGTCGATAACATCGATCTTCTTGGGAGAGTAGCGAACCATTTCTTCCGGGGTGACATTGACCCGCAGGTTCGGCTGGCCGGGCGCGACCAGAACCGGGTAGTCATCCGCCAGACGATCGACGGCGCGAGTTCCGAGGCCGGGAACGAGGCGCAGCAATCCGTCGTCGCGTTTGATCCGTGGCGACCACCGGAATTCGTTGTTGGAAAACCCAACGCCGGAATAAGCAGGGAAAAAATAACGCCCCACGCGGCTGCCCACGACCTGCTGAATCATGATCCCCATTTCTTCATGCTGATCCAGCAGTCCCCTCTCAGCGCGGTACTGGATCGGATCGGGACTGAAGACGGAGGCATACACTTCGGCCAGCGCATCGAGAAGAGCGGCGAGCCGGCTGGCTTTATCACCCTGGTTGGCAAGAAACAGACTCTTGTACTTGCCGGAGAAAGCCGAACCCATGCGATCCTCGAGCAGGCTCGAGCTGCGCACAATTAATGGGTGGTCGCCAAAATCGTCGAGTGCGGCCGAGATGCCCTGAACCACCTCGGGGGGGAACCTCGAGCTCTTGAGCACCTGGAGGATGTGCGGGTATTCTTCACGGATCTGGTCAATGTCGAGATACTTCCAGTTGTAGACATCGTCCAGGTTATTGAAGGCAAGAAAGTGAAGCAAAAGATCGGAGGGAAGGTACCATGTCTTGGGGATCTGAATCTCCGTAAGAAGGTCGGAATAGTCTTTGGCGCCGCGGAGAATGCGTGAGGCAAGAAACAGGCCGCTGCTTTTGCCGCCCAGCTTGCCATGGCTCTTGGAGATCAGGATCGTGTGGTCGAGAATATCGAAAAAATCGTCCACTTCCAGATATCGTCGAGATGTCTCGATGAAGTCGAGCTGGTCGTTCAGCAGACGGCGCACCAGCGAAGTCTTCAGCCCAACCTGGGTCGCGGCCGACAGCTCCCGAGCGCCGACGCCGGAATGCTGAAAGCGCTCCATCGCGCTGGCGATCTCAACAAGCGATGTGTCGGCGGCTTCGAGCGCCTGCACGAGAAAATTGACCCGGTCTTCTTTGATCCAGACCTGAATCAGAGAAAGAAGTTCCTGTTCGTCGAGATGATGCGCGGCGACACGAAAGGTCTCATCCGTTATGCTGTCGAGATCCTTGCTCTCTGTCTTTTGCTGAGGCCGGTTCTCGTCATTGGAGAAATCCGCCATTTCGCCTCGCCCGGACGTCATCGTGCGCAACAGATCCTTGGCCTCGCTGATGCCGTTGCACGCCAGGTGGTTGAGCATTCTCCTCGAGAGTTGTTTGAAGAGGTTCACGTCGGTGGCCTTCAGCAAATCGAGGATGACCCGCCAGTCCTGCTGTGTCGCATCCGCCGGCGCCGCGCTCCATCGCTTGAGCGCACTCGCATCTCGGAAATTCCTCTGCAGCGCCGCACGGGAGATATGTTCCACGATCGTCTTGAGTAGCTGGCGCTCCTCCTTATAAAACGGTCCCTCATCGGCTTCCGGCAATTCGCGCGTATAAACAACCGTCACAGCCCCAGCCTGTTCGCCGTTCAACATAATGGGAGCTTCTTGCTTCCAACGGGTCTCGCGAAAGTCTGGTGTGTTGTAGGTTCGATTCTGGAAGGTAACTTGGGCCCGGCAGTCCCCGGGGTAATGCCAACCGGAAGGAATCGCTTCAGAGATCAGCTGCAACTGCTCTTCGAGCGAGTGGTCAGACTGGAGGATCTCATCAATCGTGTAAATGGACTTCAGATCCTTGGCTCGTTCCTGCAACGCCACAAGTAGCTTGTCGAGGGGCGTGGCGCGAACATCGCCGTTGATTGACTGGTCCGGAGAATCCATCAGCTCACCCGTTACGAGACCTCAGACCCCCCTGAATGGCATCTGCAATTCAGACAGTGCAACCCCCCGTGAGGGGCGCATACCTAGAGCCCAAGAGTGTGATCTCTATAAACGTTCACTTAAGCTGCCTTTCCCACATGGACCTGGACTTGGACTTCGACCTGGACTTGGACGTTCTCATGCTTGACAGATATACGCGAGCATCCTGCATGCAAAAGTCTACTTCGCGCTTGATGGTCCACGTCCACGTCGAGGTTTAGGTCCAAGTCCAATTCCGATAGCGAGCAAATCTATGCGCTTATGGGCTCACGCCACTTCGGGGCTTCCCAATGCCAGAGCCACAGTGAATTGCCTCTACGTTCTGAGGTCGGTGATTCGTGGCGCAATCATCAGACCCACCCGCGATCCCTGCATGCCTGCGCGACGCGGCTGATGGCGATGATGTAAGCGGCATCTCTCATAAACAACTTATTTTTTGCCGCCAGCTCGTGGACCGCGTGAAAGGCAGAAGTCATCTTGACGTCGAGCCTTTGCAGGACTTCGGCCTTTTCCCAATAGAAATTCATATTGCTTTGGACCTGCTCAAAATAGCTGCACGTGACCCCTCCGGCATTGGCCAGGAAATCGGGAATCACAAAAACTCCTCGTTGCTTCAGAATCGCGTCCGCCTCGGGGGTTGTCGGACCGTTCGCACCTTCGACAACAATCCGCACATTCTTCTGGATCTTATCGACACTCGCGCGCGTGATCTGGTTTTCCAGAGCGGCCGGAATCAAGATATCGACGTTTTGTTCAAGCCAAGCCTCTCCGGGAAGCACTTCATAGCCCAGCTTTCTCGCCTTTGCCTTGTCTATGCCGCCGAATCGGTCCGTGATGGTCAGCAGGGCATCCGCGTCGATGCCGGTTCCCAGCCTGAAAGAATAGGAGGTCTGATCGTTCTGGTCCCATGAAGAAACGCAAATCACTTTGCCGCCGAGTTGCTGATAGAGCCGGATCGCGTATAGGGCCACATTGCCGAAGCCCTGTACGCTCGCGGTTGTGTTTCCCAGTTCAATCCCTAGCTCTCCCAATGCTTCACGCAGCGTGTAGACGACGCCGTATCCAGTGGCTTCCGTGCGCCCGAGAGAGCCGCCCATACCTACCGGTTTGCCGGTAATAAATCCCGGGAACCTGCCGCCATGAATCGTTTCAAATTCATCCAGGATCCAGAGCATGTGCTGGGCATTGGTCATGACATCCGGCGCCGGGACGTCTGATAGAGGGCCTACGTTTCTTGCGATCTGCCGCACCCATCCGCGGCAGATGGCCTCCTGTTCCCGCTGGCTCAAATTGTGCGGATCGCAGATGACCCCGCCTTTTGCGCCGCCAAGCGGTATATCGACCACGGCGCATTTCCAGGTCATCCACATGGCAAGCGCGCGCACGGTGTCGATCGTTTCCTGCGGGTGGAAGCGGATGCCTCCCTTGGATGGCCCTCGAGCATCGTTGTGCTGCACGCGAAAGCCTCGGAATACCTTGACGCTGCCGTCATCCATGCGAACAGGAATACTGAATTGGTACTCACGCATGGGAACCCGCAGCAGCTCCTTGACAGCCCTGTCCAGATTGAGTTGTTCCGCTATCTGGTCGAATTGTTGTTGAGCCATCTGAAAAGCACTGAAAGATGAGTTACTCATAACCCTCCCCACGGTTGGCGCTCTCGATCTTAACGGTTGCTGTTCTCGCCCGAAAACCGTGAATCCAGTGTTCCTTCTGGAACGGCTTGGTGTGATCCGCGCTTCCGGCGTGAGGCGCCGGATCATGGAATGGTATTACTGCGCTTCAGTGGTCTTTTTCGCCGCTCTCGGCCTCTTGGCCGTGCTCTTTTTGCCGCGTGAGGATTCCGGCCTGCCTGCGGCTCTCCTCCGTTTGGGTTTCTCATCGGTGGTGATCAGCGGTACATCGAGAGGCGATTCCTCGGCAGATGGTTCGGCAAAAGTTTCGGCGGCGGCTTCGGTTTGCGGCATTGGAGAAGACGGCTCTTCCGGAGCAATTGACGCCGCTGTCTCGGGGACCTCGATCCCTTCCTGCGGAGCCGCTGCCTCGACGGGCGGATGTTCCGATGCTGCCGCAGAAGCCTGGTCTCCCAGGAAAATCCGGAGTATCCCTTGCCTATTGCGCTCGATACGAAGCAAGCCCTCGCGCTGAGCCTGGCGTGCCAGATCATGAATGCTCGAATAGCCGAAGCGGCGCTCGTCAAAGGACGGGTCTGCCGCGTGCAGGAAGTGCTTGAAGCTGCGGAGATACATCGGCCAGTGCGTTTTTGCCCCTGCCTGTCCGAGAACATTGCGCACGACCGCAATCCCCGCGGCTGTATCGTGGGGCTGTACGGCTGTCTCAACGGCAGACGTAGGACCTTCCTCTTCCGCATCGCGTTGAACCGCCGGAGCCTCCTCTTCCGCGTCGCGTTGAACCGCCGGAGCCTTCTCTTCCACGTGGCGCAAAACCACCGGAGCCTCCTCTTCCACGTGGCGCGAAATCGCCGGAGCCTCCGCTTGGGCGTGGCGCGAAATCGCCGGAGCCTCCGCTTGGGCGTGGCGCGAAACCGCTGGAGTGGGCAGCGCGGCAACAGCCGGCGCCGGAGTGCCTTCCACGTCCTTCAATTCGACGAGCAGACTGCGGTCCACCTGCTTGAGATTGACGTAGCCGGCATTCGCCATCTTTTGGATAAACTCGCGGAAAGAATGTACGCCGTAATCGCGTTCGGAAAATGTCGAATCCAGCTGCAGCAGTGTGCTCTTCAGCAATCCGAGCTGCGGGGAGACTTCGCGGTCGGCCAGGACCTGGAGGGCACGCCTCAATGGCGCGAGCGCGTCCCGCAGTTGTGCCGTGCTGGCGGTGCTGGCGGTATGAGTTCTCCCCGTGGTCTTGCGCGCGACCGGTTGAATCCCAATCAGGTTTTCGTAGGCGATGAACTCGTGGCAGTTCTTCTGGAGGATGCTGCTCGTGAAGGAGCGCCCTCCCACGATGAACACCGTCTTGTCATACTGCTTCAGCTTCTCCACTAGAGCGATGAAGTCGCTGTCACCGCCGACGATGACGAACGCGTTGATGTGGCTCCTCGTAAACGCCATTTCCAGGGCATCGAGCGCAAGCGTAATATCCGCTCCATTCTTGTCTCCTCCCGGAGTGAGATTGCGTTGAACCATATGCACAGCATGTTGTGTCAGCGCCCGGCTGTAATCGGCGGCATGCTTCCAGTCTCCATAGGCGACCTTGGTGACGACCTCGCCGCGTTCCTTGATTGCTTCCAGCACAGCCCCAATGTCAAAGTGTCTGGAGAGTGTCTTTTTGACGCCGATCTCGATATTGTCAAAATCGATGAAAACGGCGATTTTCAATCGTTCTTCGCTCAAAATAATTACCTCAATAGAGTGTTACGCGTTCCCGGGTGGACTGTTCAACACCTCACGGACCTTAAGCAAAAGCGTACTTGGCGAAAACGGTTTCCAAATGAAGGAGTTGACGCTTTCAAGAACGCCCTGGCTCACGACGGCGTACTTGGTGTACCCGGACATGTAAAGAACGTGGATCTCAGACTTGAGCAAAAGCAGCTGCCGCACCAGCTCGCCGCCGTTCATGCCGGGCATCACGATATCTGTCAACACCAAATCGATGCTACCCTCGTGCCGGCTGGCTATTTGGACGGCTTCTTCACCATTGCGGGCGCACAGAACCGCATATCCTCCGTCTTTAAGGATACTGGCGACCAGGCTCAACACTACAGCCTCGTCATCCACCACAAGTATGGTTTCGTGATTGTCGTTCGCGCTGGTCATGATTCCCTTCCTGCCATCTCCGGCAGGCATGTCGAGGGATGCCCTTTTCACGCTCTGTGCACGCATGGTTTAGTCGCTTGATCGGACCCGTGAGAAAGCCGATGTGTTTGCTCCAGGTGCACCCGAACCAAGACCGGGTCAGATCTTAACAAGCCGCAGAGCTTCCACTTCCATCTTTGGTATGCCTCTTTTCCAGCGCACCAAAAGGGTTTTTATTGTAACATGATTCGGTTGAAATCACACTCTAATGCGCGAAGGAAAATTGCGCCGCACGGGATCAGTATGCTATATTTCCCTGCTCGTTCGTAACTCCAAAGGGCTATCAGGAAGGTACTGTGGGCACTACTAAACTGACCAGAAAAGAAATTGCCGCTGATCCGATTCACGATGCGCTGATCACGGCGATAGATACATTTCGCACGCGCTCGAAAATCATCACTCTTACGGCGATCGGGGTGGTACTGGTATCGGTTGTCGTCTATTTGGGAATGGGCTATCTCGATACTCGTGATAGTCTCGCCCAGCAGGAATTTGCCAAGGGCATGGATTTCTATCATGCGGCCGTAAATGAGTCGGCAAAGGACGATCCATACGCACTGGGCCCCAACCCTACTTTCCGCTCGGAAGAGGCCAAGTATCGCGCGGCAATGGAACATTTCAATATCGTGGCTTCGCGGTTCGGCTCTTCTAATAAAATGGGGGTCATGGCGCGCTACTACACTGGCCTGTGCCAGAAGAATCTCGGGCAGAAAAACGAGGCGATCGCGTCCCTGACGGCGGTTGGAAACAACACCTCCGACCGTACGATCGGGTTCTTGGCCAAGAAAGTCCTGGCGACTTTTTACGTCGAGAACGGCGACCCCCAAAAGGGGGTGGAGATCTTGCAGGCGATGATCAAGGATCCGCAGTGCGGCCTTCCCAAGGAGGATCTCCAGATTGACCTATCGCGCGCTTATATGGCGCAAGGCAATCGGGCGGAGGCCCTGAAGGTTCTGCAGCAGGCTCAGGAGGGAGGCGGAGCGGGCATGCTACAGTCGCAGATCTTCCAGGAATTGACTCGTCTTCAAAACCCGTCTGGGAATGCTCCGTGACCCTGATCGCGAGTGCTCGATGCCGTAAGTCTTGTAATGGCTGAGCCTTGACAAGGGATGCTCCCCTATTATAATGAACACCTGCGCCCGCATTAGGAGTCTGTCACGTGATCATTGAAATCGAGCGCTTGACACCCGAGCCTTTGCATGTCGAGCACATGTACAGCATCGGCGCGTTGCTGTTCAAGCATGAGGATGCGGCTCTGGAAAAGCCTGTCGCGGCGAGTTTTGTCCTGACACATAACGAGAAAGACCTTTACGTCAAGGGGACGCTTCAGACCGCGATTCGATATCAATGCTCCAGGTGTCTCAAGGAGTTTTCGTCCCCTCTGGATACGAGTTTTGACCTCCTCTATCTGCCACAGGCCGGCTGGAAAAAGGATGAGGAGATCGAGTTGAAGGATGAAGATTTGGAGGTTGGGTATTACGACGGCGTCAGCTTGGATGTCGACCTCATGGTGCTCGAACAGATTGAATTGGCTATGCCGATGAAGTTTATCTGTCACGTTGGATGCAAGGGGTTATGTCCATCCTGTGGCGCCAACCTGAACGAGGGATCTTGCCCATGCAAGAATGAGTCGAAGGATTCCCGGTTGGCGGTGCTTCAAGATTACCGCAATAAAATGAATAAGTAGGGAGAGATTACTTTTATGCCGAATCCGAAACGCAGACACTCTAAGGCGCGCCGTGGGAAGCGGCGGGCCCATGATTTCCTGCAGCCTGTTACGCCGGGCTTGTGCCCGCAATGCCTCGAACCGAAAATGCCTCATCAGGTCTGTCCCAAATGCGGCTACTACAAGGGCCAGCAGGTGACCGAAGGAGAGGAAGAGATCTAAGCGGAAGAAGTTGCTTTGATCCGCGCAGCTCTTGCCTGAACGCATGATCAAGATTGCCGTTGACGGCATGGGAAGTGACAACTCCCCCCGTAGCGAGGTTGAAGGCGCGATCCAGGCGGCCCGGGACTATGATGTCCACATCATTCTGGTGGGGAACGAGCAAATCCTGGGTCCGCTGTTAAAGTCTCAAGCGCGCGGCACGAATATTGAGCTGCATCACGCGTCCGAAGTGATCGCCATGGATGAGCAGCCGAGTGTAGCCCTTCGGAAAAAGAAGGATTCCTCGGTTAGAGTAGCCGCAGATCTTGTCCGCCAGGGAGTGGCGAGCGGATTGGTGAGCGCGGGTAACACCGGAGCCGTCATGGCTATCTCCAAGATGGTCATAGGCACCGTTCCCGGCGTGGACAGACCAGCCTTGGCGACCGTCCTCCCGACTCTCAAAGGACACGCAGTCCTTCTGGATGTCGGAGCCAACATTGCCTGCAAGCCGCACCACCTGGTCCAGTTCGCCATCATGGGTCATTTGTTCAGCAAGAAGATCGTAGGCATCGCATCTCCTCGCGTCGGTCTGATGTCGGTGGGTGAAGAGGAATCGAAAGGCAACGATCTCACCAAGGAAGTCCATAAGGCCTTGAAAGAAGTCCGGCTGAATTTCATAGGCAATGTAGAAGGCCGGGACCTTTACAACGGTCGAGCTGACGTCATCGTCTGTGACGGCTTTACCGGGAACGTGGCTCTCAAAACGAGCGAAGGGTTGATCGAGGCCGTTGTGCAGCTGCTCAAACAGGAACTCTCCCGCAACTTGAAAGCCAAGGTGGGCGCTTTGTTAAGCCAGCAGTCGTTCAAGCGCCTGAAGAAGCGTCTCGACTACACGGAGTACGGCGGAGCTCCTCTGCTCGGACTTCGGGGCGTTTCTATTATCTGCCACGGAAGATCCAACAGCAACGCCATCAAGAATGCAATCCGGGTCGCCAAGGAATTTGCCGAAAATCAGGTCAATGCTCAACTGGAAGAGGAGCTGGGTCAGGCCGGCTCCCTTGGACACGGCGGCGGATCCGTCTGACGACATGGGAGAGGATCGGACTCCGCATTTAACGGAGGACGGTTGGATGCGTGCGCTGCGGGCCGTTTTGGCGCAGGATTCCTCAAAATGAATTGCTGCTTTGGGAGTATGGAAGCGCTTGCTTCTGGGGTCTCGGGTGCTACAATTTGGCTTTTTGCGTAGCGGTGTCCGGGTCCGCTTTTCTGCATCTTCAATGGAGGTGGTTACATGGCGTCTTTAGCTGAAAAAGTGAAGTCTATTATCGTGGATCAGTTGGGTGTAAGCGAAGGCGAAGTCACCGAGACCGCATCATTTGTCGACGACCTTGGCGCCGATTCGCTCGATACCATTGAGCTGGTCATGGCATTTGAGGAAGCATTCGGTATCGAAATTCCCGACGAGGACGCGGAAAAGATCAAAACAGTCAAGAACGCGATCGATTACATCGAGGCTCACGTAAACTGACGGGAGAATGTCTAACCGTGAAGCGGCGAGTTGTGATCACGGGTGTCGGTCTCATCACCCCTCTGGGGAACGGGTCCTCCGAGACATGGCAGGCTCTGCTCGAGGGGCGATCCGGTGCGGGACTGATCACGCGCTTTGATGCCTCCCAGTTTCCCACCAGATTCGCGGGCGAGATCCGGAACTTCGACCCAGCTGTGTTCATCGAGAAAAAA
>Ga0182021_10003930_pt1 | contig 17433 bp, 14 predicted proteins | sample 612E3MmetaG_FD_120493 | JGI IMG/M metagenome (GOLD analysis project Ga0182021, IMG submission 120493) | Permafrost microbial communities from Stordalen Mire, Sweden - 612E3M metaG (Illumina Assembly) | ecosystem: Environmental > Terrestrial > Soil > Wetlands > Permafrost | place: Sweden...
CATGGGGAAAGCGCGGGATGCCATGCCCACGGGAGAGACTCTTACGATATTGGCGGAGATCGTGGTCCTGGACGATAATTACTCGCGCGTGCATCTCGAGGCGAAACCAGGGGCGTATGTGTCCATTGTGATCACTGATACGGGAACGGGAATTCCCGCGGATATCCGGGAGAGGATTTTTGAGCCCTTCTTCACGACAAAGGAAATCGGTATGGGAACTGGCCTCGGCCTTTCAACCACGCTTTCCATCGTCAAGAGCCACAAGGGGTTTATCAACCTGGACAGTGAAGTGGGGAAAGGGACGACGTTTAGGATATATATCCCAGCGACAAGAACGGCTCCGGGTGTCGCGGGAGCAAGTGAGATAACGAATCTCCCGATGGGAAATGGTGAGCTGATCCTCATCATTGATGATGAAACAGCCATCCGGGTGATCACGAAAGAAACTCTGCAGGCCTATGGCTACAATGCCATAACGGCCAGCGACGGCGCGGAGGGAGTTGCGCTTTTTGCTGAAAACAAGAAACAAATCAAGGCTGTGATTACTGACATCATGATGCCTGTCATGGATGGAACGGCTGCGATTCTTGCCTTGAAAAAGATAAGTCCAGATGTCAAGATCATTGCGGTCAGCGGATTGACAACCAAAGGGCTCGTCGGATCTCCGTCAGATTTCAACGTGCAGGCTTTCTTGACAAAGCCGACCACTGCGGAGAGTTTGCTCAAAACTCTGGCAGCGGTGCTGGGATGAATCCAGGCGCCATTCTCACCCCTGATCGGCGTCGCCTCAGATCCGGTTTCTGCCCGTCGGCTCGCAGTTTCGTTCCACGTCTCCCTCCCAAGGCGATGTAGCCCTGCTCCTGCCCTGGCGGGACTTTGGTTTGATCGCCTTGGTCGGCCTTCCGGAGGATGTGTACCTCCACGGTGGATATCTTGCTGGTCATACACAACGAAGCCCCCCGCCCGCAAATACGGGACGGGGGGCTCCATGCTGTTTGCGCGTATGATCCTCTCCCCGGCACACCAGAACCCGTCTCAGGGCAGGCAGTTCCTGCCTGATGTCGGACGGAAATCGGTCTGATGTTGTCCGGCAGCCGGGCGCGGGCCGGCGGCAGGCGCCAGCCCGGCACAGAGGTTACTTCACGCGGAAGAACTCGATACGACGGTTCTTCGCACGCCCCGCTGCCGTCGTGTTCGGTGCAACCGGCTTTGCGGGACCGTACCCCTTGGTCGTGATGCGTGAGGCGTCGATGCCCTTCTTCACCAGCCAGCCCTTCACATCATCGGCCCGGGCCTGCGAGAGCTTCAGGTTCTTCGCCTTGCTGCCCTTGTTATCCGTATAACCCTGGATCTCCACCGTGACGTCGGAATTCTGCGCCAGGGTGTTGTAGGCCTTCTCGAGGATCGGTTCGGAAGCCGGCAGGACAGTCGACTTGCCGCTCGCGAATTCGATCCCTTCCAGCACGATAGCCTTGCCTACCTCGACCTTCAACTCCTCTTTCTTCGCAGGAACGTCGTCGGAGGGATCGAGCGGGTTCGTGCCCCGTGCTACTTCCACTCCGTCATTGACACTGCCTCCGTCCGTATCGGCCTTCAACGGATCGGTCTTGTACTTCATGACCTCGTCGCCGTCACTGAGCCCGTCGCCGTCGGTGTCGGCCTTGAGCGGATCGGTCTTGTACTTCATGACTTCGTCGCCGTCGCTGAGCCCGTCGCCGTCCGTGTCGGCCTTGAGCGGGTCGGTCTTGTACTTCATGACCTCGTCGCCGTCACTGAGCCCGTCGCCGTCGGTGTCGGCCTTGTTGGGGTCGGTGTGGTAGACGTTGATCTCATCATAATCTGACAGGCCATCCCCGTCGCTGTCCTTCTTCAACGGGTTGGTGTTGTATTTCTTGACTTCGTCGCCGTCGGTGATCCCGTCACCGTCGGTGTCGGGATTGTGCGGATCCGTGCCCAGGATCTTCTCTTCCTTGTTGGTAAGGCCGTCATGGTCAGGATCGGCATTCTCGCTTTCGCCGGCGACCGTGAGACCCAGCAGGAATGTCCAGTAGCCGTCTTTCTTCCCGCTCTTGACGCCGTTCAGTTCTTCCTTGAGCGTGTAGTTGTACCCGCCGCTCATGTCGAAGGCAACCATGTCAGACATCTTGATGATGACCCCGGCCCCGCCCGGTGCCACGAGCGTCCACCCGGTGTTCTTGGTTGCCAGGGTCGCAGTCGATGGCAGGCCTTGGAGCGTCGGCACATCGATCAGCTGGAAGTAGAGCGCGCCGGCGCCCGCGTAGAGGTAAGGAGCCCAGGTAGTGGACGATATGGGGCTATACACGAACCGGTAGTCGATCGGCACAAGAATCGTAGTGTAAGGGCTGCCGTCGTTCGCATTGGTACCCGCGACTCGCCCGAACGCCGCACCCAGTTCGCCGAAGAGATGGGGAACGAGCGGATAGCGGATGAAGCCGCGGGCAATGAAGCGGGATTGAGCGTCCTTCAACTCCGTCTGACCGAATGTTGCCCCGAACCCGATTCCACCTCCCATGCCCTGGTCCTTGAATTGTGCTATGGCCTGCAGTGAGGAAAAACCAAGCAGTCCCAGCACAATGACAACAAGCAGAATCCTTTTGTTCATTGGTTAGCTCTCCTTGATGGTGGAAGACTTGCTTCGGCACACGAGATGAGTCCGTGCCCTGCGGCAGTGTTGAAGAAACAGGAGTGTGGAATCCGGTGACCCTCCGCCTGATGAAAATCCCTCACTGAGGCAAAGTCCGATCCGGTGGATGAATCTGCCGGAGCGGCTAACAGAGAAATTGCCACGTTAGAACGGTTAGGTAAAGAGGGAAAGTGCCGCCTGACCCATAGGCGTGCCGTAAGGTACAGACACACACTGCAATTATCAAGCTGGAATCGGAAATCCGGCTCACACGACGTAGTATGCATGGGGCACCCGCCGGGTCAGGAAGAGCGAAAACACCGTGAAAACTTGTTACTTCCATGGAAGGGCGTCGATATGGCTCAACGGACATTTGTCGGAGTCGGGTGGGCAACGAAATTTCCGGGTGGAGGATCGGCAATTTCGATCAGTGTCAACCTGGACAAAATCATGCCTCTGCAGAAGGACGACTACGGGAACGTGAGACTGGTCGTGGGGGAGCGGAGGGAGCAGGATGAGCGGAGCAAGGCGACTCACTGGGTCGCCGTGGACGACTACCACTACCGGAGAGGTGCTTCCCCTGAGGCGCCCTCGGAGGGACCGCTGCCGGCCGAGCAAATGTCCGAGGGGGAAGGAAGGCTGCCGTTCTGAAAAGGGATCAAAACCAGGGGGATGGCGAACGGGGGCCCCCGGTACGGAAGCCCCCGGTATCCGTTCCCGTCAGGGTTCCAGAAACACCTCGCCCCAAACGGCATCCCAGTTGGCCGCCGGATAGTGTGCCGGGATATCGTTGACGAGCTCTCCTCCGTCGGCAAGAGATGCTCCCAGCCTCGATTCTCCGAGCCTCACCTCCATGGATTCGAGCTCACGGGTCAACCATCCCCGTGCCTCGTCTGCGCTCAGCAGGTGTGTTGTCACCAAACCCTCTGCCCCGGGGCGGAGCCTGAGAAACCATCCCTTTTCCGCGCTCCCGGTCTCGACCACCACGCCGTCTACAGGGGCCAGAACCCGCACCGTTGCTCCGCTCCGGCTCATCTGCCACCCCGTACCGTTCACCTGGACGGCTGTCCCCGGAGCGGGAAGAGCCACCCTGTCCGGTTTTCCGAACACTCTGCCGCCGAATTCGTCGAGCCCCACCAGCACGGTCCCGTCGTCCTCTGCCTTCACCCAGGTATGACCCCTGTGATAAAGCCGGTCCGCCGGCACCGGGAATCCGATACCGATTGCGGAGTCCTGGACAGCGCTGTGCGGAGGGAATTTCGGATGAAGCTCGCACACACGGCAGTCAAACGCATTGGGACATGTGCGGTGTCCGATTTCCCCCGCCACCTCATGGCGGCAGGCGCGGAGCGGGGAGGGCAGATCATGGAAATCCTCATGCCACCGAATTCGCTCCTCCTCGTGGTTCCGCACATCCCGCACCGCGCGAAGGGCGGCGAGAATGACGGTGGACCCGATGATGGCGGCAACCGTGAAGAAAAGGCCGAGAAAAATCACATTGCCCGCATCCCAGGTGAAGCCGTAGACTCCGGGAAACATGGGTGTTCTCCTTGTGGTGAAGTGTTCACGGGCCGCCCCTGCGTCGAGCGCCCTTCGTGCAACCGCTCAAGGGGCGTCAGCATCTCCCCTCCGGCGGGCGCGGGTCAGACTGCAATTCTCTCCGGGAGCTCTTCCCGCACGGCCAGTTCGCGCTCCTGCGGGAACAGGCGGAGGTACCGGAAGGAAACAGAGTACACCAGGACTCCATACGCGATGACGGCAAGGAACGTCGCGACTTCCTGCCAGCTCGGGAGGTAGAGCATGAACGCATCGAACCTGAGCGTGGGAAGGGCGAGGGTCTGGATCGTCATCACGAACCGGTTGAGGACGATGCCGCCGCATGTCAGCAGGGCGCAGGCGAGGAGTCCGAAGCTGCTGGACCGCACCCTGGTATTCAGATAGAGCAGGGCCGGGAGAAGCCCGAACAGGACGATCTCGGCATAGAGGATCCAGGTTCCGAAAGGCTGCCACGCATAGTACTCAGCCGCTGGAACGCCGGCCTGCGGCGATGTGCTGTTGGCCCAGATTATCGTGTCAATGGACTTGAGCAGGACGTAGAAGAGCAGCAGCAAGCCCGAGATGCGTCCGAGCATCGCGTACACTTCTGTCTTGACAAGCTTCTTCCGCGAGATCTTCTCCACGAGCCGGGTGGTCAGAATGATGAAACTCGGCCCCGAGGCGGCGGCGGAAAGAATGAAGAGGAAGAATGTCGACGGCCAGACGGCGAAGCCTTCACGGTAGGAGAAGGGGCGTCCCTGCAGGACCCCGTACAGCCCACCGAGCGAACCCTGGTGGAAAAAGGAGAGAAAGGTCCCGACTGCCGCAAAAACCACAACGACTTTATGCAGCTCGAACTCGAACACCAGGAGAGGGGCCACCTGCTTGAGCTTCCTGTTTCTCAGGATGATGGGTGCATACTCGATCGCAAGCACCGTCAGGTAGCAAGTGATGCAGAACGTCACTTCGGTGAGCATCGAATGGACGTTCGGGTGCCAGAATGTGAACCAGGCCCGCAACGGTTGTCCGACGTCGACCATGAGGACCACCACCGCACCGCTGTAGCAGATGAACCCCAGCACGACGGCGCTGTTGATCACCGCCTTCAGCTCGGTCTTCCGGAGGATGTAGAGGAGAAATCCCGTGAAGAACGCGCCGGCTCCGAGCGCAATCACCGCAAGGTCAAGAAAGATCCAGACTCCGAACGCGAAACGGTTGTCCATGTTCGTCTGGTTGAGACCCTTCGAGAGGCAGAGGTATGCTCCGTAGACGCCGAAAACGAGGAGTCCGGTCCAGGGGGCGAGCCAGAGAAGGAACCGCGGCCAGGGTGCCCTGTGCAGTCCGCGGACGATCAATCCGTTATCCATGTGCCTCTTCCTTCGCTGGTGATGAGATGCGGCTGTCGGCGATGGTGCGCACCCAGGGCTGGCGCGACCGGTAATATACCTTGGGTTCCGTCCCGAGATGCTCCAGGAGCCGGAACGCGTCGCCGCCCGATGCGGCCTGGTGCACATCTGAATTCTCGTCTGACAGCTCCCCAAAGACGATCGCGCCTGCCGGGCAGGCTTCTGCGCAGGCGGGCATGTACTCGCCGGCGCGGAGTTCGGACCGTCCCTCCACGGCTGCCCTGGCCTTCGCCTGCTGAAGCCGGCTGTGGCAGAAGTTGCACTTCTCCACGACTCCCCGCATCCGTGTCGAAACGTCGGGGTTGAGGGTTTTCTCCATTCCTTCCGGCCACACGGGGTCCCACCAGTTGAAGTATCGCGCATGGTAGGGGCATGCGGTCATGCAGTAACGGCACCCCAGGCACCGCACCGGGATCTGACCCACGATGCCCGTCGCCCGGTCGTACTCAACCGCCTTCTGCGGGCAGACTGAAACGCATGGCGTATGGTGATCGCAGTGCTGGCACAGAATAGGGACGAACACCGCACGCTGCTCGGGGAACGCCTTCCTGTTGTCCGCTTTGTAGACCCTGATCCAGGTCGTCCCCGTTCGTTCGGTTGCGCCCTGGTGGGCGGGCGGGATGTTGTTTTCCACGGCGCAGGCGACCATGCATGCCCCGCACCCCGTGCAGCGGTCAAGATCGATAACCATTCCATAGCGAACGTTCTTCTTCATGGTCTCCATGTCAGGATTTTCCGATCGTAGCTCTGGCGATTCTCCACATTCCTTCGCTCGCGCCGCACAGGGCGAAGATGCCCGAGCCGCCGCGCGCCGGCTCATTGAGTGCGGCAGGATCCGGGCCGACTGCCACATGGATGACTCCTGGCATCACCGAGGAGTCGCACCGCACAACGACACACAGAGACCCGGATGTGGAACTCAGGGTAGCCGCGCCCCCGTCGGAGAGCCCGAGTTCATTGCACGTCGCAGGGTTGATGAATCCCTGGTTCTCCGAGGGCCTCAGGCCGGATTCCTGGAAGACCTTCGAGAGAATGGGCGACACCTGTCCGGTGATCGATGCGGCTTTTGTCCCGAACGGCAGGACCGCCACCTGCACGGATCCTTTCGCAGCGGGGACACGGCCTCCGGCCAGGGGGCGCATCCTGTCGACCTCGTCAGAAGTGAGAGGACGGAGTAGCGGGGCGTGAGATTTGCCCTCGCTGCGCCCCTCGTCGACCCAAACGCCCCCGGCAGCAAGCATCTCGAACAGCCGGCCGGCCGACTCTACCTCGCTGACGGGCGTGCATCGCGAAGGGGCACATACAGTACCTTTCCTGCGCGCATGAAGAGATCCGACCCTCTCTGTGAGGAGGTTAAGGGCCGTGCGGTCCTGCGGACCGGTTTCCCCGGAAAGACGCCGGACAAGCAGCACCGGATCGACGGAGCCCTCAGGGGGTGTGAACAACGGAGCCGAAAGGGCAAGCGATCCGGCTGGCCCATCGAACGGGGCCGGGAGATCTTCCCATCGCTCGAGAGGGACGGGGGAGGGGATGATGAGATCGGCCCGTCTGGCCAGTCCGGCGAGGAATGGAGAAAGGCTGACGACGAGCGAGGATCCATCCTTCAGCTTGGGCTCTATGGCTTCCCAGGGAATAGCGCATCCGCATTCGGCTCCGTCGAGGATCAGGACGCCGATCGCGTGATCGGGGACCTCGAGCAGTTGCTGCTCAAGCCTCTGGGGCTGCTTCTCCGAAGAGAGATCTCTGGCCACGAGTCCGCCCGGCGCGCCGATGGAGCCCAGGAGAAAGTTCAGCATCACGATGGCCCTCTGTTCCTCCCGTCCGAGGGGGCCCGCTGCCGGATCGCCGCCGCCGACGACGATTGCGGGCCGGTGCCCGGCGAGGTACCTGGCGGTCTCTTCGATGCGGTCGGCGGATATCCCCGTGACTTCCGCACTCATGGACGGAGTGCATCCGGATGCGATTGCCGTGAACGGCTGATGGGCTGTCCCGGGGTCCGGAACGGAGAGGTCGCGCAGCAGCACGTGACAGATCCCCAGGGCGAGCGCGAGCTCCGTGCCCGGCTTCAATGGCAGCCAGCGGTTGGCAGCCAGCGCCGTGTGTGACTGCCGGGTCTCAGCCTGGATGATGAATGGCTCGCCGGAGCCGAACCGTGCCGAGGCGATCCGCATCATGCGGCCCGGCGTTCCCCATCCGTCAAGCAGTGGTGTGCCGAAGCTCAGGATCGTCCGGCAATGCTCCAGGTCTACCCCGAATGTGGCTCCGGCCATTTCTCCGGCCGCACGGAGCGTTCCATCCTCGATCGAAGGGGGGACAAGATAGAGGCCGTTTGGCACTGAGGCAAGCCATTCCTTGTACAGGGCCGAGACGGAGCGTCCCGGACGCTGATCGAGGAGCGCAATGCCGTCGGTCCCGCGTGCAGCCGTGATGGCTCCTGCCAGGATGCCGAAGGCCTCATCTGCGGAAACTGGAGTGGAGTTCGTGACGCCTCGGTCGTGGATTCTGCGGAGCGGCTGCCGGACCCGTGCAGGATGAAACGCGAGGTGATGGGCCGCAAGCCCAACAGCGCACAGCGAACCGTTGCCGTAGTGATGTCCGGGAATTCCAGAAAGGGAAACGGGTACTCCGTTGATGCAGCGGGCTCGGATCCCGCACCCGGCGGGGCAGAGCGTGCAGGTGGACATTCTGGAAGTGACCTCGCCGGAAGCCGGCCGGGGAATCCAGGGCCAGTTTTGCGTCCAGATTGCCGTATCGTCCAGGGCTTTCCAGGGGGCGGGGGTGACCAGGAGTCCTGCGGTTGCGCCTGCCGCAAACTTCAGGATATCACGTCGAGTCATTTTCATTGCTGGTGCCGGTTCGAAGGTACAGTCAGTTCCCGTGCCGCCCCGCTTGCTTCCGTTCGGATGCAGGGGTCAACGGCCGGAAGTTACTTGTGACATGCAAGACAGCTCTCTGCGACGGCGTGGTCCTGGTGGCAACGGGAACAATCATCCATTTTCATCCCCTCCCATTCATGGGATTTGACCCCGGAAATGTTCGGTCCCCAGATCGCCCGGCTGTAGCCGCTGATCCGGTTCCGCTCGTAGGCAGGAAGGCTCTCCGAGGTGCCATGGGGCCCATGGCATCGCTCGCAGGAAATGGCCGCGAGCTTCACGTGCTGGACGTGGGCGAAGTAGGCGTTTTGCGGCTGGCGGGCATACACCAGCCAGGGGATGATCCGGCTTCCGGCAACGTACTCCTCGACAAGGATCTTTTCGGAGGGTGAGTCCGTGACCCGGGTCGAATGGCATGTAGCGCACTTATCGACGCCCGGGATCCCGGTGAACGAGCCGTCCGGACGGAAACTGTGACACTCTTCGCAGGACAGACCGACCTTTTCGCCCGCATGGACCCTGTGACTGAACTGCAGCGGCTGCTCGATCTTCTCATACAGCAATGCAGGAAAGGCGAGCCAGCCGAGCGCCAGCGATGCCGCGAGACCGCCGATGAACATCATGAGACCCTGGTGCTTCACGCTACCTCCTCAGACCCGCATACGGGGAGAAAAATTCATTGAACAGGGTGAGCGAATCCTCCCGCGGCAGCAGCTGCAGCGCCCCGGGGGCGATTAGTCCACCGTCGTTGAGGATCCGGTCTCCAGTGCCGCCGGGGCGCGACAGGATTTCATGGACACATGCGGAGATCCGGTGAAGATCGGCGCGGAGCCACTCTCTGGCTTCCTTGCCTCTGAGCAGCCCGGCGGTGAGCGGGGAGACTTCTCCCTCCGGCCGCCGCGTCTCAGCACCCTCGAACAGCCATCCGAGACCATAAGGATCTGAAGTGAGGCGGGCAGGGTCTGCCCTCAGGTGCGTATTCGGCTCGACGAGAGGGAGCGTGTTCGGTAACACGATATGAAGATCCACCCCCCCGACGGTCAACACGGCGGTCGGCCTTGCACCTCCCTTGGCGGAGAGGAAGGTGACCTTCTCCACCGGCCCGAGAACATGGGCCAGCAGGGCATCGATGCCGATCTGGCAGGTTCCGTCTTCGTTCACGTCAAGCCAGAGGTGGCTCCGGGAATAGTACAGCTCTTCGGGGACGGCGAGTCCGTCAACCCCCTCCTCAGGCCTGCTGCCGGAGTTCTTCCCGGGATGCGCGAGGACAAGGAACAGTTCGCAATAGCGGTGTCTCCCGCTGATGCACCGCGACCGGAGAGACTCGGTATACGGGATATACTTTGTCACCGGCGCGGCTGCGCAGAACTGAACCAGCGACTCCTCCAGGAAGGGGCAACGTGAATGGGATGGAAGCTCTTCATGAAGCTGTTTCACCGAAGGACAATGCACATAGTCTTCCGAGAGACAACGCTCGTTGCCGGCATGCACACTGCTCCGGGCGATCATCTTCCGGTAGGCCGAGGCCTGGCAGGATTTGACCTGCGCCTCACGAAGAAAGGGACATCTCATGGCGCCTCCATGTTCACGGTGGTGTCCGGTGAGGCTCCTACGGTTTTGCGGTGTTCCCGCCGTTGCTCTTCTGTCCTTCGGCAGGCTGTCCGGGAGCAGCGATCCGCTCTCCGCCGTCGGCCATGGTGACGCCGAGCATCGGGATCACGAAAGCGTGATCGTCGGCGTGCGCGAGAGCAACAGACCGGCGGGCGAGCACCCTGGCTCTGACATCCTTGTACAGCGCAAACCCGATGGCAAGAATGCACACCAGCGTGACCAGCCCGAGAACGACGTTCGTGGCGGTAAGCCAGAAGGTCTCGAAATCATTTGCGCTAAGCACGGTAGGTCTCCTTGCGACGTGACATTGGTAACAGGGAGGACATGCAACTGCACGCTCCGCCGTCATCGAGTGCAATGAGCGTGCCGCAACAGTCGAAATGCTCCGATTAGGGGTAATACCCAGGAAAAGAGAGAATTCGAGGATGTCCACGGTTTAGGGAAGAGGCGAGCGGCCCCCCGAGTGAGGGAATCGCCAACAGGCGTGTTGGGACTTCCGGCACGCCTTCTGCCGGGAAATCGGACCGCCAGTTCCCGGGCTCCGCCGCCAAGGCGGTGCGCTGTGGTGAATTCCGGCTCACTGCCTGCAGCCGCTATCGCACATTCCTTCCGTGCTTCTGCCGTTACTGTTTGCATTTTCAAATCTGAAATTGTAACATTATGCTTCATCTGCGCTTCAGCCTTGCCCCTCCACGTCAGGATACCCCGAATTCACTATGACCGCCATCCACCTGAGTTTTGCCGACTGGCTGATCATCGGGATCTATTTCGCCTTTGTTCTCGGTATCGGCTTCTATCTGAAGAAATTCACAAGGAACCAGGAAGATTTCTTTCTCGCCGGACGCAAGAACAGCTCATGGGTTGCCGGGCTGGCCTTCCTCTCGGCGAACCTGGGCGCTCTCGAACTGCTTGGCATGACCGGCAACACCTACAAGTACGGCATGTACGTGGCGCACTTCTACTGGATCGGCGCGGTGCCGGCCATGCTCTTTCTCGGCATCTACATGATGCCGTTCTACTTCAGCAGCAAGATCCACTCGGTTCCGGGATACCTGAAACTGAGGTTTGACGAAAAGACCCGCGTGTTGAACGGGATCGCCTTTGCCCTGATGACGCTGCTCGTTTCCGGCATCAACCTTTACGCGATGGCACTCGTCCTTCACACCTTCCTCGGCTGGAACTGGGATATCAGCATGTGGGCTTCGGCCCTCACCGTGGCGATGTACGTCACGCTCAGCGGCCTGATGTCGGCAATTTTCACGGAGATCATTCAGTTCTTCCTGATCTGGTTCGGGTTGTTCCTCGTTGCCCTGTTCGGTCTCATCGAGGTCGGAGGAGTCCACAAGCTCTTTTCCCTCGTCCCTCCCTCATTCGGGACTCTCTGGTCGACGTCGGGAAACCCGGCCGACAACGGCATGATGATCTCCTGGGCCGGAATCGTGATCGGACTCGGGTTTGTCCTCTCATTCGGGTACTGGACAACTGATTTCCTGGTCGTTCAGCGCGCGTTTTCAGCCCGCGATCTGAGATCGGCCAGAATGACCCCGATCACGGCATCGTTCTTCAAGATGTGCGTCCCGTTCCTCGTGATCATTCCCGGGCTCGTGGCGCTCGTCCTGTCGCAGAACCCGGCAAGCGGGTTCGCCCTGCTGCACGATGGGAGCCAGACCAATTACGACTCGGCCCTCCCTCTCCTTATCGCGCGCTACTATCCCGACGGTCTCATCGGTCTCGGTGTGACGGCGCTGCTTGCGGGCTTCATGGCGGGACAGGCCGGCAATATCAGCGCATTCAACACGGTCTGGACGTACGACATCTACAGGTCGGTGATCAACCCGAAGGCCTCCGAGAGCCACCTGCTCTGGATGGGGAGGGTTGCGACCGTGGCCGGCATCCTGCTCAGCCTTGTTACCGCGTACTGGGCGAAGACCTTCCCCAGCATCATGGACTACATGCAGGCGATCTTCTCATGGGTCAATGCCCCCCTGTTCGCCACTATGCTGCTCGGGATGTTCGTCCGCTGGACCACACCCGCCGGAGCGTTCTGGGGACTTCTCCTGGGGATGGTGTCGTCGTTCACGCTCTTCCTGGCGGTGAAATTTGCCTGGATCAACCCTGCCCTGCTGACTCTTTCGCCGGTCGCGAGCGACATGGCGGCGAATTTCTGGCGCGCCTGGTGGGCCTGGCTCGTATGCTTCGTGTCGACGATTGTGATCAGCATCTTCACGAAGCGCAGGCCGGACGGCGAGCTGGTGGGGCTCGTCAAGGGGCTCACCCCGCGCACCGGGGCTGGCAATGTACCGTTCCATCGCACTCCTGAATTTTTCGCCGTCATCTCATTCCTGGTTTTTATCGCGCTGAACATCTATTACTGGTAAGGACGCCGTTCCCATGGCAGATGAACCCAAGCAGATGAAATCGATCTGGTATCTGGTCGGCCTGATGCTCCTGGTGATGGGTGCGGTCATAGCCGTTGCCGGGTTCCTCCAGTTCATACATCCTCCGGCAACCCCGACTGTCCTTGCGGACCTTCACCCGGGTCTCTGGTGGGGGCTCTTCATGGTCTGCGCCGGAGCGGTGTTCTTCTTCGGGAGCAGGAACCGTGCTCGCTGACATCGTGAAAACCCGGGAGACCATTGCCGGGCTTTTCCGGCAGCGCTTCGGGAGCGATCCCCTCCTGGTGCGTTCCCCCGGGCGGGTCAACCTGATCGGCGAGCACACCGACTACAACGAAGGCTTCGTCCTCCCCGCCGCTGTCGACAAGGCCATCGTGCTTGCCGCGGCACCACGGAATGACCGGCGTTTCCGATTCGTCGCCGCCGACCTCCACCAGGATGACGAAGGGTCCTTCGAGATCCTCGCCCCATCGCCGCTCGGCTGGCCTGATTACCTTCTGGGGATTGTGGACCAGCTGGAGAAAACGGGCAGGAAGGTGCCTGGGGTCGACCTTGTCTTCGGCGGCACGATCCCGATCGGCGCAGGGATGTCCTCGTCGGCGGCGGTCGAAGCCGGTTTTCTCTTTCTCCTGAATGCAATGTTCGATCTCGGCATTCCCCTGCTCGACATGGCAAAGATGGCCCAGCGGGCGGAGAACGAATTCATCGGTGTCAGGTGCGGCATCATGGATCAGTTTGCCAACCTGTTCGGGACCGAAGGACACGTGCTCAGGCTGGATTGCCGGTCGCTGCAGTACGAGGCCGTCCCCTTCCGCCGTGCCGACGTCAGTATCGTCCTGTGCGATACGATGGTGCGCCATGAGCTTGCATCGTCCGAGTACAACAAACGGCGCAGGCAGTGCGAAGAGGGGGTCGAGGCGCTCCGGCGCCGCCATCCTGCCGTGAAGAGTCTTCGGGACGCTACGCCCGAGATGCTGGCCGACGTCCGGGACCTCCTGGATCCGGTGGTCGAGCGCCGGTGCAGGTACGTGGTCGAAGAGAACGGGCGCGTCCTCGAGGGATGTGCCGACCTGCGGAAGGGGGATCTTGAGGCATTCGGTGGGCGAATGATCCTCTCGCACGAGGGATTGCGGGACCTGTACGAAGTGAGCTGCCGGGAACTCGACACACTTGTGGAAGCGGCGCTCAAGCTCGATGGCGTCTTCGGAGCCAGGATGATGGGTGGGGGATTCGGGGGATGCACGATCAATTTGGTGCGTGAGGACTGCGTGGAGGACTTCGCCCGGGAGATTCCGGAGGTGTACCGCGATGCCATCGGCAGGGAAATGAACCTTCATCTTTGCAGGATCACGGGTGGCACCTCCCTGATCCAACCCAAATGAAGACAATTCCTGGCAGGCTGCAAGACCTCCTAGGGAAGCCCCACCGCCGGCGTAACCCCCTGACCGGCGAGTGGCTGCTCGTCTCCCCCCAGCGAACCATGCGTCCATGGCAGGGGTCCATCGAGTCGCTTCGCACAAAAGTGCCGCCGCGTCACGACCCGGCGTGCTATCTGTGTCCGGGGAACTCCAGGGCGGGGCAGGAGCGAAACCCGGTTTATGCCGAGACGTTCGTCTTTACGAATGATTTCAGCGCGCTGCTCCCCGGCATCCCCCCCGGCGAGATGGGGAAGGGAGGACTTCTCCACGCGAGGGCTGAGCCCGGAGTCTGCCGTGTGGTCTGCTTTACGCCGCGCCACGACCTGACCCTCGCGGAGATGGACGTCGACGGGATCCGCAGCGTGGTGGACGTCTGGGTTCAGGAGTTCAAGCGGCTGAGAAGCATTCCGGGGATCGGCTACGTGCAGATCTTTGAGAACAAGGGGGCGATGATGGGAGCGAGCAATCCGCACCCTCACGGACAGATCTGGGCGCAGGAGTCGGTCCCGGCTGAACCCGTCAAAGAGGGGGCGGGACAGCTCGAGCATTTCACCCGGACGCGTTCGACGCTTCTCTCGGACTATCTGGCTCTGGAACTGGAGAGCTCTGAGCGTGTGGTGACCTTCAACGAGCACTTTGTGGGATTGGTCCCCTTCTGGGCCATCTGGCCGTACGAAACGATGATCATCAGCCGCAGGGCAGTCCCCGATATTGCCGAGCTGACGTACGGCGAGAGGGTGGCGTTTGCGGATATCATCAGGCGCATCACGGCGCGGTATGACAACCTGTTCACCGCGCCCTTCCCGTATTCCGCGGGCATCCACCAGCGTCCCACAGACGGGGCCGCTCATCCGGAGTGGCATCTCCACATGCATTTCTATCCGCCCCTTCTCCGCTCGGCTTCGGTCAGGAAGTTCATGGTGGGCTATGAGATGTTCGGAGCCCCCCAGCGCGATATCACCCCCGAGGTCAGCGCCGCCAAGCTTCGCGAGCAGTCCGAGATTCACTTTTCCGCCGATGAGCGGAAGGCTCCCTGACCCCACCATCATCCGGCCTCATGACCTTCCAGATACCATTCAACCGTCCCGCCATGGCGGGACGGGAGTTGTCCTGCGTCGAAGAAGCCCTCAGGAGCGGACATCTGGCCGGCGACGGCCCCTTTACCTTTCGCTGCGCCGGCCTGCTCGAAAAGCTCCTCGGCGTTCCGAGAGTGCTCCTCACCACGTCGTGCACCCATGCCCTCGAAATGAGCGCGCTGCTCCTGGATATCCGGCCGGGCGACGAGGTAATCGTACCCTCCTTCACGTTTGTCAGCACGCTGAATGCCTTCGTTCTCCGGGGAGGCTGCCCGGTGTTTGCCGACATCCACGAATCCACGCTCAACATGGACGAGAACCTGCTGGAAGGACTCGTCACTCCGCGCACGCGCGCGATCGTCCCGGTCCACTATGCCGGAGTCGGGTGTGAGATGGACGTGATCATGACGATTGCCCGCCGGCACGGGCTTGCCGTGGTCGAAGACAACGCCCACGGGCTCTTTGCCTGGTACCGGCAAAAGGCTCTGGGTACGTTCGGTGTCCTTGCGACGCAGAGCTTCCACGAGACCAAGAACATCGTCTGCGGAGAGGGGGGAGCGCTCGTTCTCAACGAAGAACGGCTGATAGAGCGGGCGGAAATCATACGTGAAAAAGGGACCAACAGGAGCAGGTTTTTCCGTGGACAGGTGGACAAGTATACGTGGGTCGATACGGGATCGAGCTACCTGCTCTCCGATCTTCTCGCCGCATTCCTGTATGCTCAGCTTGAGGAGCGGGACGCCATTCAGCGGAAGCGGCGCAGGGTCTGGGAATACTATCAGGAACGGCTCGCTCCCTGGATCGCGGAGCATGGGGTACGCCTGCCCGTCATTCCGGAGTATTGTATCCATCCGTATCATCTGTATTATATGCTCCTGCCATCCCTGGAGCGCCGGCAGGCGCTCATCGCCCACCTGAAGGCAAACGGGATCCAGGCGGTCTTCCACTACCTTCCGCTCCACCTTTCCGACATGGGGAGGAAATTCGGAGGACATGAGCGCCAGTGCCCGGTGACGGAAGATGTCAGCGACCGGCTTCTCCGTCTCCCGTTTTTCAACGACATCACGGAGGGGGAGCAGGACCATGTGGTTTCCGCGTTGAAGGAGTTCTTCGAGGGGAAGCAGCGGACGCATCCCGCCTGAGGAATTCAAGGAAAGACGAACGGGAGGAGACGTGTTCGGGCGGGATCGTGCGGAAGAGGCTCGGGAGAGTCTGACTCGTGTTCGGCTCCGCCCGCTCTCTTCCGGCATGAGATCCGCCGCCTTATGCGAACTCCTCCGCCGGAAATGAGCCGGACGTTCAGCCGTACGCAGAGGAATCGGTTTTGCGGCAAGAAAAAGGGTCCCGCCACAAACGGGACCCCTTTGATTTTTCACAGATGAGTTTCTACGGAAGTGTTTCTACAGCAGCACTCGCCTGTTCCGGGTCAGCGAGAGGAGCCGAAAAGGTCCTGCATCGTCTGGTACAACGAAGGATCCACCTGGAGACCCGCCGCTCCCTTTGCCAGTGGAGAGGGGATCCCGGGGACGGTGCCGACGTCGACCATCGGGATGCTGGTGCCGAATTTGCCGTTGATGACACGGAGGAATTCGTTGGCAACCACTGCCTGGCCGCGGCTCGAAGGATGGACACCGTCAAGGCTGAACAACCCTCCGGAAACGTAGTCTGCCGTGAATTCCTGTCCGCTGACGAGGAGGCCGTTCGCCTTGATTCCGGTGAAGAACGAGTTAATATCCACGACTGCCGCGCCATTCACCGATGCCTGGGAGGCGATGATCCCGTTGAATGCGCTGACGGCGCCGGCGGCAACCGCCTGCTCGTCTGCGTCGAGCATCAGGGCATCGGGCCACGGGTTCTGGGGATGCAGCCCGAAAGGCTTGGTGGTATCAATTCCCGCAGGAAGGGCGACTCCGTTGTCCCGGTACCACTTGCCCGAGGGGTGCCCGATCAGCAGTGCATAGGTCTGGCCCGGAAGCGTGATGAAAGGGGGGGTGGCTTCCGTGAAACGGGTGGAATCAAACGCCAGGCTCGTGTTGCCGTGTTTCTGGTACCGGAGATAGTAGCCGGCGGGAAGGCTTGCTGCCACGCGTGGACCCACCGTCGTGAAGTACGGGACGCATGTGACGTTGGGGATGTTGGCGACCACGATTTTGGCGTTGGGCAGTGCCGCCCGCAGTGCTCCCAGCGCCTGCGCATAGAGGGCCCCGAATGCGGCACTTGACGTCGGTGCCGAAGGTGAGACTCCCCCGGACGTCGCGTATCCCAGCACATCGTTGTTCCCCAGCCAGAATGTCACCAGGTCGGGATGGAGGGCACTGGCTTGTTGCAGGATGTTCTTTCCCATCACAGAGTTTCGCAGGACCAGAGAGAACAGCGGGTTGTTTCTGGGTGGCCCTGCCTTGGCAAGGAAACTTGTCGTGTCGAGGAAATCGTAGATCACCGCGCCCGGGATCCCGAGGTTGTCGTAGGGACG
>Ga0182021_10003931_pt1 | contig 17432 bp, 19 predicted proteins | sample 612E3MmetaG_FD_120493 | JGI IMG/M metagenome (GOLD analysis project Ga0182021, IMG submission 120493) | Permafrost microbial communities from Stordalen Mire, Sweden - 612E3M metaG (Illumina Assembly) | ecosystem: Environmental > Terrestrial > Soil > Wetlands > Permafrost | place: Sweden...
CCAGTTTCATCTTCAATTTCCATTATTTTATGGTTATTTTTGGTATTTCTAATGTCATTTACCATCCCTATAACATTCACAACATCGTTGCGTACACCCACATCTTTCATAGGATAACTATCTTTTAGTCCTGGTTTCTTGACCAACATGGCCTTTAATTTTTGGAATCTGCTGTTAAAATAGGATGAAAAGTCTTTAATCTCCCCATTAGTATAGGATTTTTTACTAGCATCTTGTATAACATGAAAATCAAAAGGTAAATCCATGAGTTTGCTCTGAGGTGGGGTTAAACTTTCAACTGTTGTATTTTCATTGTAATCAGTTCCAGAACCATCATTAGAATAGGTGTACTTTTCATAATTTGCTACATTTCTTTGGAGGTATTGATCAACAATATCACCGGTTAAAAATAACAAATCTCCTTTGGAAGTAAGATCCTTTATTAACGAATCAGCAAACTGAAGAGAATTATCTTGTTGTGCTATTTTTTTATATGCTGAATCATCTACCAGAAGTTCGGCATTTGTGAATTTTAAAATTATATCATCGTTCATAAGATCCCATAGAAATATTTTTCAACACAATGTTCAAATAACATTATTCAAACTATATTTATAATCTTAATTATAATAGTTATCCAGTTACTGATCCATAAAAATTGAAAGGTGATATTTTGTCCAGAATTATAAAGTTCGTATTGTTCTTAATATTTTTTATTGTATTCTTTGAAGCCGGTCTAATAAGTTCTTATACAATTGTTACATCCCAAGCACCAGATGTAGGAAAACTAATTGGAATGCAGATCGAAGAGATTACATCATTATTAAGCTTTGGATCAGGTTCAAACATTCTTAACTCCCAATCAAATATTAATATTAGTAATCCTGACGAGGTAGCATCTGCTTTGCAGAACAAAACAGGATTAAGTGGCATGAATATACAGTCTTTAACAGCCCAAACATCAGCAAGCAAAAAATTAACTCTTATTCCAGTTAATCTAACAGTAATGGGATATCAGGACGCTATTTCTGGTGGAAACACTTCCCAGATAGTAATAAGTGCCAATCAAACTTACAGTATAACTGCCACAGCTACGGGTACATTAACAAATGGAGAAATTGATATTGATGTGAACTCTATTCAGATCACATCATCTCGCAAACTATATGGGAATACCAATGGTACCTAAAAACATTAAAAATCCATATATCTGGTTTTTTATTGATTAAACCAATTAGATATAATAATTATTCAAATTTTTTTAAAACTACAGGTGAAGAAATGATTAGTGTTATTGGTATAGGCCCCTCCCGCGAAGACATGACCATACGTGCAGTAAATGCAATTAAAGCTGCGGACGTTATAATTACCTACAAATCCTATATAAAAAATATAGAAGACTTAGTAGTGGGAAAAGAGGTTATATTAAAGGGCATGGGCGATGAAATAAAACGGGCTGAACTTGCAATATCCAAATCAAAAGAAGGTAAAAGGGTTGCCCTCGTAAGTTCCGGAGATCCGGGTGTTTTTGGAATGGGAAATGTTTTATTTCAGATTATTGGAAAATACTCTGGTGTCGAAGTTGAAGTTGTTCCAGGAGTTACTGCTTCAAACTATGCTGCAGGTTTATTAGGAGCACCTCTACATGATTTTGCTGTTATTAGTTTTAGTGATATATTAACACCAATTTCTGAGATAAAAAGAAAGGTTAAAGCAGCTTCAGAGGCTGATTTTGTAATTGCCATTTACAATCCACTTAGCAAGAGTCGAAAACAACCTTTTGAAGAATCAATTAAAATCTTATTGGAAACAAAAAAACCAGAAACAATTGTTGGAATTGTAAAAAAAACGGATGAGGGGGTTGATGTTTCAATTACGGCTCTTGATAAACTTTCAGATAAAGAAATTAACATGTCAACAACCATTATAATTGGAAATTCAATGACGTATATCCAAGATGGTTACATGATTACACCAAGAGGTTACAGGGTATCTTACCCTATCCATCAACTTTCAAGAGAATTTTATGAGAAATATCTTGAAGGTGTTGTAATTGAAGGTCCAAACACAGAATGTGAATATTATCCATGTCATAAACATCCTCAGAACTGTAAATTCTGTTATTGTCCATTTTATCCTTGTGGAGAAGGATCTACCGGCGGAAAATGGATCAAGGATAAAGGAGTTTGGAGCTGTGAAGACTGTGAATGGATTCACCGTGATGAAACTGTTGAATGCATACAGACCAAGTTACCCCAGATTCTCGAAAATGTTGATGACCTTAAGAATAAAAAGAAAGAGCTTCTTAAATTAAGGAGAGAGTGTATCTACAACACAGAAAAACCAAGCTAGTTATCCGCATCTGTATGCTTCTATTTTTTCAATATTTCCAATTTATTTTCGTGATCTAAAATAAATAATTATCAAAGACTAGTTCTATAATTTTTTCATCATAATGCCTAAAATTATATTTTCAATTTCTTTAGAAATAGTAATATTTTTATATAGTATATTAATATAAATATTATTATCTAAGGAATAAGTAATAATATTTAATTGATTCCGATTTAAAATCATTCATATAAAATTTTACAGAATTAAAATCACGGATGTTTGTACTGAAGCAATAAACATACCTCCTGTTTATTACCCCCCAAAAAAACCACTCAGGACCATCCATGATGAAATCAGTTCCAAGTTGGGAATGTACTACCAACAAAAAATCATAATCCAACTTGGAATGGTTCAATTATATTAAAATTTACAAAATTAAAAAGGTAAAAATAAAGGGTGAATGGGTCTAAACTATTTTATATCTCTATCTCCATCACACCATCGAATACTAGTACGGCTTCTCCTTCCATGAATATTCTAACTTCGTTACCCATTTCATATACAATAATAAGAAGTTCTCCACCCGGAAGATGCACTTCAACCTCTTCATCGAGTTTTCCAAGTTTGTAACCAGCTATAACACTAGAAGTAGCTCCTGTACCGCATGCAAAGGTAAATCCTGCCCCCCGCTCCCAAGTAATCATCTCGATCTCCTTTCTGTTTATGATGTTAACAAAGTGAACATTAGTTTTTTGGGGAAATGCTGGATGATTCTCAATTAATGGCCCGATTTTGTTCAATTCGATATCTTCAATATTTTCGGTGAATATTATGGCATGGGGATTTCCAACATTTACAGCAGTCATCTTATAAGGTTTACCATCTACTATTAGTTCTGAGTCTAAAAATTCTTCTTTGTTACATTCCATGGGAATATCTGCAGTTTTAAACGATGCAACTCCCATATCAACTGTTGAAGCTACTACTTCTCCTCCTTCTACATCCAAATCAACTTCTTTAATGCCTCCCTCTGTTTCAACAAGGATTTCATCACTGTTTACGATCTCGTTTTCATAAACATATTTTGCAAAGCACCTGATCCCGTTTCCACACATTTCAGCTTCGCTTCCGTCAGAATTGAAGATTCTGAATCTAATGTCTGCGTTTTCGGTTCTTGGAGGAGCAACAAATATGACACCATCTGCACCAACTGAAAAACCTCGTCTGCATATCTCCTCAACAAATTCAGGTTTTTTTTCTTCGTGTATGATAATTTTTCCTGATTCATCAAATATAATATAATCATTTCCAAGTCCGTGCATCTTTGAAAATGTTACTAACATTTTTTCACTCATTTCAATAGCCTCACTGGCACGTTTTGTTTAACTAGCAAATCAGCAAAGGTTTCCCTTTCCCTAATAATGTTTATTTCATCATTAGAAACTAGAATTTCTGCAGCTTTAGGACGACTATTGTACTGAGATGACATTGAGAAAGCATAAGCTCCTGCATTTAAAATTGCAAGGACATCACCTTCTTCAATAAATGGCATAGGTCTGTCTCGTGCAAATAAATCTCCAGATTCACATACATCTCCTGCAATGTCAATTTTTTGCTTTGCTTCTGCTAATGGTTGGTTAGCAGCAACTATATGATGATAGGATCCATACATGGTAGGTCTGAGTAAAGTGTTAAAACCTGCATCAACTCCGGCAAATTTCCTATAACTCTGTTTTAACGTATTAACTCTAGTTAAAAGGATTGATGCGTCTCCAACCAAGTAACGACCCGGTTCTATACACATACTAGGTTTTCCAATTCCATATTCTTCTAATTTATCTATGTATAAGTTTGTGATCTTCTGTGCAAAGGTTTTGATGTCTAATTTGGCCTCTTCAGGTGTATAAGGAATTCCAATACCGCCACCAAAATCTATGAAATCAAATTTAACATTAGCACCTTCTTTTACTCTACCTGCTATATCCATTAAAGCTCTTACTGCGAGCATAAATGGTTCTGGATCGAGAATGCCTGATCCTATGTGTGTGTGAATTCCAACAGGTTTGAAACCTAAATCTTTAGCCATGTTATAAACATCAACAGCTTCTTCTTCCATTATACCGAACTTACTTAGGGGCCCACCGGTAATACAATGGTCATGATGTCCTGCTCCAACCATTGGATTTACTCGGAAAGATATATCCATTCCATCAGCTTCAGGAATTTTTGAAAGTCTATTAAGCTGAGATACAGAATCAAGATTTATTCTAACTCCTGATGTAACTGCGAATTTTAGTTCTTCATCCGTTACATTGTTTCCAGTATATAGGATTTTTGTAGGGTCGAATCCGGCAAGTAAAGATGTATATATCTCCCCAGGGGAGACGGCGTCTATTCCACTCCCTTCTTTCTTCAATATTCTCATTACAGCAAGATTAGTATTAGCTTTACATGCGTAAAACATCTTAAAATCATTATAGTGACTTGAAAATGCTTCATAAAGTCTTCTATAATTGTTTTTAATTCTTTCTTCATCTATAACATATAATGGTGTTTTATACTGGTCTGCAAGTTCAAGTGCGTCTATTCCACCAATGGTAAGATTTCCTTTTTTATTTGTTTTTAAATCAAAATCCATGAAATTATCCTCCGAAAACAAGAAAATGAAGTGAATGTTAAATTTCTACATTTTATCATATAAAAAATTATACTATCCATAAATTGATGATATTTATTTATGGATAATTGTCAAAATATTAACTGAATTTGCTTATAGCAGAATTCAATGCACTAATTACAGTATCTATCTGGGTTTTACTAATCATCAATGGTGGTACGAACCGTAAAACGTTTCCTGCTGCACAGTTCACTATTACACCATTTTCTCGAAGTATATCTACCAGATTTCCACATTCTGAGCCTAATTCCATCCCGATCATTAATCCCATACCACGAACATCTTCAACTATGCTATAATTTTCTTTTATTAAATTGAGTTTCTTTTTGAAGTATGCTCCAGTTTCTCTGGATTTTTCTAGAAGATTTTCATCTAGAATGAAGTTTATTGAAGCTTTTGCAGCAACACACGCAAGGGGACTTCCTCCAAAGGTAGCAGCATGATCTCCCGGCTCAAATGTTCCAGCTACATCGTTACTGGCCATGACTGCACCCATTGGAAATCCTCCAGCAATTGCTTTAGCTAAAGTCGTTATGTCTGGTGTTACACCAAAACTCTGTGATGCGAACATCTCACCTGTCCGTCCGAAACCAGTTTGTACTTCATCGAATATAAGAAGGATATTGTTATCATGGCATAACTCCTTGAGGTTCTTCAGATAATCTTCTGAAGGCACAATAACACCACCCTCCCCCTGAATTGGTTCGACAAGTACTGCAGCAGTTTTGTTGCTTATTGCTTTTGCAACGGCGTCGACATCATCGTATGTAACGTGTTTGAATCCGGGTGTTAGAGGTCCAAAGCCTTTCTGGTATTTATACTGCCCAGTGGCGGTTATGGTGGTAATAGTTCGTCCATGGAAGGAATTTTTCATGGTTATTATTTCACCTTTTCCAGTATGCTTTCTAGCAAGCTTAATAGCACCTTCATTAGCTTCAGCACCACTGTTACAGAAAAATGCTTTTTGGTGAGGTGAAACCTGTGCCAAAAGTTTTGCTAGTGTAACCTGTTCCTCAGTGTAATATAAGTTGGAGGTATGAATGAGCTTCTTTGCCTGATTACAAATTGCCTCGGCCACTTTAGGGTTTGCATGTCCTATATTGTTTACTGCAATTCCTGCAACACAGTCTATATATGATTTCCCATCAGCATCCCAAACAACCGATCCTTTACCCTTAACAATGGCCAATGGCTGGCGGCCGTAGGTATGCATAACATATTCAGAGTCCATATCCATAATTTCTTTTGTATTCATATAATCACCTTAAAATCTGATAAACTTGTTTTAGTCTTAAATTAACATCAAAGCTCATGAATTTTTATCTAAAAACCTTTTCATAAAAACTAGGGTTAATTTCGATGGTTAATTATTTGGATTTCATGCTTTATTAAACGTTTTTATCCTATGAAAGACTTGATTAAGAATGAGATATAAAATTTTATAAACACTTAAAATCATTTGGATATGGTGATAAAATGAAAAAGGCAATAATTGAAACAGATAAAGGAAATATAGAACTTACACTTTTCGATAAAGAAGCACCAAATACCGTTGCAAATTTTGAAAAACTAGCTAATGAGGGATTCTATAATGGATTGACATTCCATAGAGTTTTACCGAACTTTGTAATACAGGGCGGTTGCCCAAAGGGTAACGGAACAGGAGGGCCTGGATACACAATTAAATGTGAGATAAATGAGCATAAACACGGTACTGGGGCACTATCAATGGCTCATGCGGGAAAGGACACGGGTGGAAGCCAATTCTTTATTACTCACAGTCCACAACCACACCTAGACGGAGTACACACTGTTTTCGGTAAAGTTGTAAAGGGAATGGATGTAGTAAATAAGATTCAAGCCAACGATGTCATGAACAAAGTAACAGTTGTAGAGGAATAAATTATTATTTTATTTTTTTTATTTATTTTTTTAATTAATTAATACAATAATTCTTTGAGGGCAATAGCATAAATATCAGCGACTGCATCTGCTAAATCAACATCCTCTGATGTATAATCATTTTTTGGATTTCCAAGCACAATCTGGCCTAGAATATTACCATCATACTTAACAGGAACAGATAAAAATTGCAAAACCGGTACATGGCCCTCGGGAAGGCCATGGGCTGCAGGGTGAAGTGCAGGGTTGTGAATGTAGAATGATTCACCAGTATCTAAAGAATATCCTAGGAGTCCACCGTAGGTACTGTCCTTTCTTATCTTAAAACGGGCTTCTTCCATGTCGGCGTACATCTGGCAACCACCAGTCATGTGAGAAAATGAGATTCCTACACTATCTTTATTTTCAGGATCCAGATAAGCTACGTAACAATTTTCACTGTTAGTAAGAAGTTTAGATTCCTCCAATACAACATCAGAAATTTCTTTTAAAGATGAATTAGGCAACATATTAACGATCTTTTCTTTTAGGGAGATTATATCTTCAATCTTTATTTTAGTTCCTGAACCTCGCCCGTAATTAGATTGTTTCTGCTTTCCATCTTTCCTATTGTTGTTCATAGAATCCACACAATTTAGAATAATATTCAATGTATTATTTAAATGCATATATCAATTTTTTCTGGAAATTATTTTTGGTTAATCTCTAAATAAAATTGTGATTAATTTATGGAAATTTAAGAAATAATGATTTATCTAATTTCATTCAATCGAAGATCTGAAAAAATAGGATTATTTTCATCTATTATTTTCAAAATCAAACCATAAACGTATTCAATGGGGATTTCAAGCTTGTCAATAGTTTTTATATATTTTACCCCGCCCTTATGAAATACTTTTTCTACCTTAAAAATTTTTAATGGCATTTCATTCATATAACTGATTTTTGAGAACCAAAACGTTGCTAAGGGACATGAACGTGGCAATAAAATCAAATCTCCATTCTTTAAAGTTTTAGGACTTTCCTTCACTAATAGGAAGTTACTATCATCCACTCCAAACTCCATTTTTTTTCCAACTTTTAAAAAAACTAATTTCTGAAATTTTGGGGTAGTATGATTGTTACCCATCTTCTTTTCAAGCATCTTGGCTGCAATTATCTCAAGACAATTACAAGGTATTCCCATTTCTTTCATATGATCGTAAACACCCATCTCAAATGCTCCAGAAAGACGAACCCAGCTGTCTACTTCTCTGCAAAATGCTTCCGAGCTATTGGTACGCATTGGACATTTCCAGCAATATTTGTCTTCAAGACCTTCTATAAGTTCCATATAATACTTCTGGGATAATTTTCTAAATTCCTCGAGGTTATCGGATATACCTGCCATGAAATCACCTGGTCATGATTATAATTTTTATTCCAACTTACTAATTCCTTTTTTCAAATAATTCCATGAAAATAATTTCTATCAGAATTGTGTTATAATATTGAATATAACTTATTTTTTCTTTATAGATTCTAGAAGACCAGATTTTCTCGCATAGTGGAACATGTATAGCTGCACATAACCTGCATAATCCTTAAACTTTTTCATCCCAAATAAACGGGCTTTCTGAGGTTTAATTTCTTCACCTTTAAAATAGAGTTCAGATAAAATACGTCCTATCCATACATCCACAGGGAAAGCTTTTCCAAATCCAAACCCGTAAAGTAGTATACAGTCAGCAACTTTTGGACCTACGCCAGGCAGTTCAAGTAATATATCAAATGCAGAATCGTAACTTTTTTTACGGAGTTTTTTAATATCAATTTCATTTTGGACCATTTTCGCTGCTTTTATTATGAATTTAGCCCTGTAACCGACACCACAGCTTTTTAAGTTATTTTCGAAAACAAATTTCCTTGGAAGGTTATCTTCATAGCGTTGCATTTCTTCAAGATCGTGTTCTGGCACATTTCCTAGAACTTCTGGTGTTGGAAATGTATAAAATGTTCCTGATTCGAATTTATGTATATTTCCCCACTTATTTTTAATATCATTTATGGCCCTATTCCAGCGTATTATAGAACAATTAGCCGAGGATATTGAAGATATTATACATTCAACAGGATCATGGGCCTTGAATATTCTTAATCCTCTGCAAAAATCGATGGTTGGTTCGAGTTTAGGATCTTTCTTTAAAAAATCATTCAAATCATTCAAATTATCGTTCAAACCAAAGATTTCTTTAACAGAGTTTCTGATAGCCTCTTCCTCCACCATTTCATCGGATTCAACTATAATTTCCAGAGGTGCATTTAAATCTCCTTTAGCTTGTTTTGCTCTTATGAGACATTGTTCCCCATCTATTGTTACCATCTCTGAAAAATAGCCATCTATATTTATCCAAGCAGGTTGAGATGTTTGACCACTATTAATGGTTAAATCAAGGTTTAATTGACCTTTATATTCCTCTGAATCAATTACAAATCTAGACTTCATAATTCGTTATATCATGCCTTTATGTTAATAAAATGTTTTTAATTTTAGAAAAATTTGAAAAAAAATTAATTAAAAATTCAAGAATTTTGCTATTGCCCCCAAAATGTTATTCATATTCTTTACTAATCAAGTTCAACCTCGTTTTCACCGAATTTAAGTTTTTTCTTGTTAATCCACATGAATCCATTATCAGGCGTAATTATTGCTACATCAATTGGCCCCCCAACTCCGGGCATGTCTCCGGGATCTGCGTTTATTCCATCTGAGAACCTTTGCATTGCTGATGTAGTCTGAATCATCAAGGTGCAAAAATCGATTCCATCTTGTAATGTCATAGTGCCCCATTGAATAGCGTATTCAAGACTTTTAAGTTCCTCAAATATTATTGGCTCCCCTTGGATTAAAATTGCTTCTTTAGCAAATTGGACATTAGATATCCTTCCATCAAATCCTAGAACAATCCTCGAAACCACATCACCTTGTCCTATCCATGAACTTCCGTATTCATTATTTTTATCTTCACTGTCTCGTCTTTTCTGGATATCGCCCGGAATGTAACAGCCGTATACTTGATGTGAATTATTTCGGTTATAGCCGGCAACCAAAAGTTCGATCATATCTACTCCAGCTATACCTTCCTCTAATCCTCCCTGAGGGTTTTTAAAACTGAATGTAATGTTATAAGGGTTTTTTTCGATGTTTAATAGTTCACATCCCTTCATTTGTAGGTCGTTTTTAATATTTTCAACTGCCATGTCGAGTTGTTCTTCCCACTGATACTTATTATCGAAGAGCTGGTGAAGTTCGATTGCAACATCTTCAACATCCATATCTTCGATTCCAGGACCCCGTTTGAATTCCTCTATAAATTTGCTCAGATTTTTAAGAACCCCATCTTCTTCTAGAAATGCAAGGCCTGTGATTCCAACTCCAATCCTGCTATTGATCTGGAAAAGTTTTAAAGCATTATCGCTTCCTATACGGGCCATGCCCTTTAGGTTTCTGTATGTTTGTCTGCTGTCTGCAGCCAGTACGATTCCTTCAGGTGTGGTTGTGTTTATTACAAGTGACATGATCAGTCTCCTTATCTTCTCTAACTTAAGTTCAGTTATTAATTATGCAATCCATTAATTTAAAAATGTGTTGAATAATTCTAATTTTTTCTTTTCTAACCATATCAATTACAAAAAATCTAATTAAGGGATGTAGCTGTTTATTTGTTATTTAAAAAAATATTTAAAAGTAAAGTTCTTTCTTTACCATATTCCCGGAATCAACCTGTACTTAACTTTTAGTTTATAATCGGGATAACCAGCTAATTCCTGAACTAACATTTTTTCTTCACCAATAATACGCGCTACAAACAAGAGTGATAGAAATATTCCAATTATCAACCCATAAACGGAACCAAGTAGTATCGGACCACCTAAAAATAACATTATTCCTCCCAAATACATGGGATGTCTTACAAATCCATAAACTCCTGTGGAAATAACTTTTTGACCTCTATCTGATTGAATTCTAACAAGTGGAGATACAAAGCTGTTGTCCTTGTATGATCTGAATAAAAAAAATGCGGAACCAAATAATAATAGTAATCCAAACGCTTCTAGCCAAGTAGGGAAGTTAATTGTCCACATAAACCTCTGAGAGTCTAAAGGCATTATTATGAACCATATAATGAAGCTGGGGAATAATATATAAATAAAATATTTGTCCCATCCCCACTCATCACCACTTCCAGGTTTTCTGTACCGTTCCGCTAACAGCGAAGGATCGTAACGATAAAGATAGATTATGGTGGTATAGCACAATCCTAAAAACCAGATACTGAATATCCATCCTTGAATCCAGAAAATATTTCCCGAAATTAATAGAAGTACTGCAGGAAATATAAGAATGAAAATAAAAGTCAGAAATAGTGTGAATGCAGATGTTTTTTTAATATTTTCCAAGAAAATAACTCCATTATTGATTTTTACATTAATACAAAGGAGTGGATACTATGATCTAATCAACGTATAATGTTTTCATTTAAAATATTAAAAATTAAAGTTATTATTAATAAAAATAGTTAAACAAAAAAAATTTACTAAAATATCAAAAGATTTACAGAATTTTGATAAGGCTTTTTTTATAAATAATAGAAACTAGAATAAAATAAGTGCGATATTTTTGCTATCACTATATAGAGCTACTCATCAGATTTCCTGATTTGATGTAAGAGTCCAGTTTTTTACTAATATGGTTATATATTTCCTTTGTTACTCCTACATTCCTAATAAAATCGTTTGAATATTTTATGTCTCCTCTTCTTGGGTTATCCTGTCTCATCACGTACATACATATAGCCGTTATGATCATTATGGGATCGGTTTTTCTACCCTTTCCCCCTCGGTACAACTTCCTGAAATCGATTTTGGATATTATCTCCCTAGCACGATCTTTTTGACCACCACCAACTGGTAATAATACTTCGTCTCCTTCCTCTCTTTTAGTTAAAACCAATGTAGGGCTGTGGCCGGTCATCATAAAGTTACTAGCAACCACACTTAATTGTGCTAATTTTTCATTTAAACGAAAGTCTTCTTCAGAAGTTTTTTGATCGTAGGGTTTGTATTTCTCATATTTTTTTAATTTATTGTCTATCCTATCGATTTTCGCTTTGTCGTCAAGAAAGATATGTTTTCGTTTTTTCAAATTCAATCCCCTTTATTCTCTTTTTTATATTTTTAGATTTGCAAGATTTATAAGGTTGTGGAATTATTTTTACAAATTCTTTTAAAGTTAATTAAATTATTTAAAATAGAAAAGAGGTTCAAATATTAGATTTAATATTTTAAGACCCTAATATAATTTAATTCCATTTTATAACTGTGATAATTCATATAATGAATTTTATTTTATTTAATTTCGACTTACAAATTGATTACATTAAAAAAAAATCTCCAAAGTTTTTCACTATACTCTTCTGCATAATCAATGTTAATCCTTTTAGCAGCTACAATTTCATTATTAATATTTTTACTATCTGATGATTTAATATAAAGTTCGTCTCCACATAAATCTGTTCCATTAAGCGAAGTATCGATGCCCATTGCTTGACAAAGCTTAGAAGGCCCATTATTTAGATCTTACAATCGATTTTTTGAAGCATTTGAAATATCGATCTTCCGGCATTCTGTCATTAATTCAACACCTTCAATAGGCTCCACAGCCCTTATGAGAACAGCTTGAGGCATGTTTTCATTTTGTGTAACAACATTAAAACAGTAATTATAGCCATGTAACTGAAAGATATGAGCATATCCTCCCTCTTTAAACAGTGGATCCATAGTGGGGGTGTGTCGGCCATTGTTGGAATGAGCCCCTTTATCTTCAGGACCCATATAAGCTTCAAATTCTACTATTAATCCTTTAGTAATTCCTTCTGGCGTTTTATGAACTAAAATATAGCCTAATAATTCTTTGGCTACTACTAAAGTATCTCTAATATAAAATGATCTTTCAAGTTTCATAATTTCATTGACTTCTGCAACTCAGAATGCCGGAAACAATCAACAGTATGATCATTTACCATACCTACAGCCTGCATGAAAGAATAGCATATTTTAGGACCAATGAACTTGAAACCTCTTTTTTTTAATTCTATACTCATTTTTCCTGATACTACTGTTGATAAAGGTAGTTCTTTAATATTTTTCCATCTATTTTGTATTGGTTTTCCATCAACGAATTTCCAAATGTATTTGTCGAAGCTTCCAAACTCCCTTTGAATTTCCTGCAAAGTTTGGGCATTGGAGACAGCTGAATTAATTTTAAGCCGATTACGTACAATTCCCTTATCGTTTCGTAGAATTTCTATCTTAACATCGTTGTAAGCAGCAACCTTTCTCGGATCGAAATTATCAAATGAACTTCTATAATTTTCTCGTTTCTTTAATATGGTGTTCCAGCTTAAACCAGCCTGAGCACTTTCTAATACTAAAAACTCAAAAAGGAGGGAGTCATCATGGATTGGGACTCCCCATTCCTTATCGTGATATTCCTTTAATAATGGATCATTATTTACCCATTGGCATCGTATTTTCATGTTATTATATTTATGATCAGAATCATATTTACTTACTTATTTGCCCTTAAAATTTTGGATAAAAAGTCAATTAAAGCTTATTTTAGAAGATTGGGATCACAAAAAAATTGATATTTTTTTAAATTCATATAACATATTGATGTTAGACAAGAAAATTAATATAAATTCAAGGGGGTTAAAAAATGGATAATTTAGTCGATAGTAAATTAGAATTATTGTCCGATAAGAACAGTGTTTTGATTTTATAGATTATCAGCCTACAATGATCAGAAGCGTATCATCTAGTGATAAGACAATTATTAAGAGTGCAGCTACATACGCTGCAAAAGCTGCCAGTATATTAGATATTCCTGTAGTATTATCATCCATTAATCCTGAAAATAATGGAGATGTATTCCCAGAAATTACAAGCATATTCCCTAATCAAGAGATTTTTGCAAGGAAAATTCCAAGTTTTGATGCCTTTGAAGATGAAAAGACCTATGATGCTGTTAAAAAGGCAAATAGGAATAAGTTAGTGATGTCGGTACTATGGATTAGTATGTGCTTTACATATACTGCTCTTCATGGCATCAAAGAAGGATACGAAGTTTATGGTTTAATTGACGCTGCAGATGATTCAACTGTGGATGCTCATAATTTTGGTATTAAGAGAATGATACAAGCCGGGGTAATTCCCATTACACTAGAATCTTTAGTTTCTGAATGCATGCATGACTGGAATAATCCAAAATCAGGTAAATTAGTAGAAAAAGTATATTCAAAGTACGGTGCCATGATAGGGCTTAAATAAACACTTCATTTAAAATCACTTCATTTAAAATAATTAAAAAACAATTAACTTTTCAGCACCTAACAAGAATTCCTCTTCCCTTTAAATATTCCTTCACAACCTGAACAGGGTACTCGTTAAAGTGAAATATGCTTGCAGCGAGTGCAGCATCAGCTTTTCCCATTTCAAATGCTTCATATATATGTTCTGGATTTCCTACCCCTCCTGATGCAATAACTGGTATATCTAAATTTTCACTCATAGTCCTGGTGAGTTCAAGGTCGTATCCATCCTTAGTTCCGTCGCGATCCATACTTGTCAAAAGTATTTCTCCTGCGCCCCTTTCTTGACATTCAATTGCCCATGCTATTGCGTCTACACTTGTAAATTCGCGACCACCGTAGATACTGCAGTCAAACCAGCAATAACCCTTTTTTGTTTCTATGACTATTTTGTCTAATCTTTCTTCAGGATTTTTTACATATCTGCGCTTGGCATCTATGCCTATGACGCATGCTTGGGATCCAACTACCTTTGATGCTTCATTAATGAGATCAGGGTTGTGTATAGCTGCAGTGTTAGTTGAACATTTGTCTGCTCCTGCTCTGAGCATTTTAACATAGTCTTCGGGTTTTCTTATACCTCCACCAACGCATATTGGCACAAAAACATTCTCTGTTGTTGCCTTGATAACCTCTGCCATAGTTTCCCTTCTTTCATGAGATGCAGTTATATCAAGAAATACAATCTCATCTGCGCCATCCTCATAATAACGTGTAGCAAGATCTACGGGTTCGCCTGCATACCTTATTTGTTTGAATTCTATACCTTTAACAACCCTACCATGTGGTACATTAAGGTCACAGTCAAGACAGGGTATTATTCTTTTAGCCAGCATTTTTACCTCATTTTAATAATAATTTGAAATTTTATTTTTTAAACTCACTTAAGCTTAAAGATTTTATAGGTTTACTTTATTTTGATCTAACATAACTATTTTTAAGTAGAAGGATCAAAATTTCGATGTTGTTTCTACAATTTTATAACATCGAACAGATATAATTAAGTAAATAGTAGATTCAACAATAACTTGAATAATTAATTAGTTTGATATAATGTAGGGCCTGTAGTCTAGCCAGGAATATGACGTGGGACTTCGGATCCCAAGGTCGGGGGTTCAAATCCCCCCAGGTCCGCTAATTTATTTTTTTTAAATATATTTATCATTAAAACTAAATGTTTAAATTTCCTTAAACAACCTTAATAATTATTTTAAGCCGATATTACGGATGTTAACACTTCATTATCAAAAACTATAAATCTTTTGTAATGATATATATTAACAATTGTTAAATGATCTTTGATTAAATATTCATCCTCTAAAAATGTACTCGAAGATACTTCTAAACAAATAAAAATATGGATTTATCTATTAAAATGAATATAAGGTGAAAATTATGGCTAAAAAACCATTACCAAGTGTATTTGTATCTCACGGAGCACCTACCTTACTACTTGAAGATATTCCCGCTAGGAATTTTTTAAAGGAACTTGGTAAGAATTATCGTGACATTAAAGCAGTATTATGCATTTCAGCACATTGGATGACCATAGATCCCACGGTTAATGTAGTTGAAAAAAATGATACTATTCATGACTTTTATGGCTTTCCACCAGAACTTTACCAATTAAATTATCCAGCAACCGGTGAAGTTGAATTAGCAAGAAATACCGCCGAAATACTGAAAGATAATGGAATTTCATGTGAAATTGACCATACACGTGGATTGGATCATGGTGCTTGGGTTCCAATGATGTTGATGTTCCCTGATTTAGATGTACCAGTTTTTCAGCTTTCAATACAACAGCATATGGATCCGGAAAAGCATCATGCATTAGGCTTGGCTATAGAACCTCTGCGACATGAAGGAGTTTTAATATTGGGGAGTGGTGGCGCTGTCCATCCATTAGGATACGCTCCGCTCCGACCTGGTGCAGAAACTGATCAGTGGGCACTTGATTTTGATTCATGGCTAACAAAATCATTAGAACAGGGTGATGGCATGGCTATTAAAAACTATAGTAAGGTTTCACCCTATCCTGAAAGAGCTCATCCCTACCCGGATCACTTCATGCCCCTTATAACTGCAATGGGTGCAGCAGGAGAAGGTTCTAATGGCAAATTAATTCACCACAGCTGGTACTGGGGAGATTTAGGAATGGCTGCATATGAATTCAAAATTAAATAGATATCAATAATGATAATTCTTTATAAAAGGAGAAGAAAGAATGACCGATAATAAGGACAAATTTAGGATTAAAATTTTGAAAGATGGACCTTACATTGTTTCAGGTGGAGTGCCACTGATTAAGCAGGGAATAGGGACGGATGAGGATGGTAATTCATATCAATGGGTATTAGAGGTTGAATACCCTTTAAAAGATACTTACTCTCTTTGTAGGTGTGGAAAGTCTAAAAACAAACCATTTTGTGATGGGACTCATTTGAAAATAGATTTTGATGGAACAGAAACCGCCAGTAAGAAGCCATATATGGCAGAAGTGATTGAAACTGATGGACCCGTTCTTACATTAACGGATGTTTGGCCTCTATGTGATCATTCTAGATTCTGCCAACGTGCTGGTGGAATAAGAGATTTAGTGGTTAATTCAGATGATCCTGAAGCTAAGGAGCTGGCAATTGTACAGGGACAAAATTGTCCTTCTGGAAGGCTGGTTGTTTGGGATAAAAAAACAGGTAAAGCATTAGAACCAGAATTTAAACCTTCTATTGCAATAATTCACGACCCTCAGAAAAAGTGTGAAGGCCCTATATGGGTAAGGGGAGGTATACCAATAGAATCATTTGATGGGACCACATACGAAGTGCGTAACAGGATTACACTCTGTCAGTGTGGTAAATCTGAAAACAAACCATTTTGTGATGGAAGTCACTGGCTTTCTAAGGAAAAGATGGAAGAATGGAGGATTAAATGGAGAAAAGAATAATTTAATCTTCATTTTATTTAAATATCATAGAATTTTGATTTGTAGTTAATAGAATTAAAATTAAGTTATATTATATGATTTGTTTTATTATTTAGAAACTTTTTTTTATTCTTTCAATCCCTTACAATGGCCTCTTTAAAAAATGGGGGTATTAGGTCTC
>Ga0182021_10003932_pt1 | contig 17430 bp, 13 predicted proteins | sample 612E3MmetaG_FD_120493 | JGI IMG/M metagenome (GOLD analysis project Ga0182021, IMG submission 120493) | Permafrost microbial communities from Stordalen Mire, Sweden - 612E3M metaG (Illumina Assembly) | ecosystem: Environmental > Terrestrial > Soil > Wetlands > Permafrost | place: Sweden...
GTTGTTTGCTTTGGTTTTGGTTCTCTATGCCCTGTTTGCTTCCCTCTATGGGGCGTGGCGGAAGCAGCATCGGATCGTGCGCAGCGCCGAGCGCGCCGTAATGGCGGCATGCGGATGCATAACGCTCGCGGCCGGAAGCATGCTGTATCTTCTCATCACGGGCGATTTCTCGGTCTCCCAGGTGTGGGAGGCGACGAACCGCACCTTGCCCGTCTTTTATAAAATAGCTGCGCTCTGGGGCGCCCACAACGGTTCGATGCTCCTTTGGGTTTTCATCACCTCGATCTACAGCGGGGTGGTCGTGTATCAGAACCGATTTCGCTATCGCGACATGATGCCGTACGTGATAGCGGTGCTGATGGTCAACCTGGCCTTCTTCCTGTCCTTGAACCTGTTTCTATCCAACCCCTTCAATCATGTCGTGCAGGTGGCCGCGAACGGGATTGTGCTAGGACCTCCGGCGGAAGGCCGGGGACTCAATCCGCTGCTGCAATACTGGGCCATGGTGATTCACCCTCCCATTCTTTATTTGGGTTTCATTGGTTTTGTTGTGCCGTTCTCGTTTGCCATGGGGGCGCTCCTCTCTCGCCAGCTGGGCGATGCCTGGATTCGTACCACTCGGCGCTGGACTCTGCTCACCTGGCTTTTCCTTGGGACCGGCCTCATTCTGGGCGCAAAATGGGCATACGTCGTCCTGGGATGGGGAGGCTATTGGGGCTGGGACCCCGTGGAAAACTCCTCTCTCATGCCTTGGCTGGTCGGAACCGCCTTCCTGCATTCCGTCATTATTCAAGAGCGCAAGGGAATGTTGAAGGTCTGGAACATGATCCTGGTGATGATGTGCTACCTTCTGGGCGTGTTTGGAACGTTCATCACACGCAGCGGAGTGGTCAGCTCGGTGCACGCCTTCGCCGCCTCCTCGCTGGGGAAATATTTCCTCCTGTACATGGGTACCATCGCCGCCTGCGGTCTGATTCTGATCATCGACCGACTTCCATATCTCAAGAGCGAGCGCCCGCTGGATTCCGTGCTTTCGCGCGAGAGTGCGTTCCTATTCAACAACATGATGCTCGTGGTAGCGTGCTTTGCGGTCTTGTGGGGAACCATGTTCCCGGTGCTCTCCGAGTGGCTGCAAGGGAACAAGATCACGGTGGGACCGCCCTTTTTTAACCGCATCAACATTCCGATCGGGCTGCTGCTTCTGTTTTTGACCGGAGTGGGACCGCTCTTCGCATGGCGCAAAACCTCGATTGAGAGTCTGAAAAAGGCGTTCTTTCTGCCCGGCATTTTCGCGATTGCGACGTTTGCGGTGCTGCTGGCCGCGGGCATGCGCAACTTTTACACTTTGATGTGCCTGACGCTGGCTGTGTTGGTTAGCACGACGATCTTCGAAGAGTTTTACAAGGCAACCAGGATCCGGTCCAAAAACACCGGCGAGAATGTTTTCGTTGCCCTGACGAGGCTCACGCTGAAAAACAAGCGGCGATATGGCGGGTACGTCGTCCATTTCGGGATCGTCGTTATTTTCGTCGGCCTCTCGGGCAACGCCTTCAACCGGGAAGCCAGCCAGACGATGGCGCCGGGTGACACCATGACGATCGGGGATTACACGCTTAAGCTGACTGATTACCGGGAGGCAGACACGCCGAACTACGTGTACGGCGTGGCGTTTTTGGACGCATACAAAGACGGCAGATTTCTGCGCACGATGAAGCCGGAGAAGCGTTTTTTCAAAACCAGTGAAGGGCAATCCACTACCGAGGTCTCGATCCACAGCACTCCCAAAGAAGACCTCTACATCGTTCTCAACGGACTCACAAACGACGGCCGGTACGAAATCAAGGCGCACGTCAACCCGCTGGTTTTCTGGGTATGGTTTGGGGCGGCGATCATGGTGTTCGGAGCGTTTATCACACTCCTTCCGGACCGTGGCGGCGCATTCGCCTTGCCGCAGGTTTCGATGAATCTGAGTGTGCCGATGGAGGAGAGCGTAAAGGACTAAGTGACCGTCTAAATCGTACGGAAGAGAGCATAGCGATGAGAAGCACTGCATTATGGGTTTTGCTGTTGGGAGTTTTTGCGTCGGTGCTGCCGGCGCAGACTCAGCCGGATATCAGCAAGGACTACAACGACGCTTGCGACCGACTGGTCTGCCAGTGCGGCTGCAACGAACAGCTCAGCGTGTGCGCGATGCAGAACTGCGGCTCGGCGGTTCCGATGCGGACGGAGATCCGCGAGCGACTGCTCAAGGGCGAGACCGTAGATGCGATCGTGGACAGCTTCGTCGCCCGTTATGGCAAGAAGGTCCTTTCGGCGCCGACCATGAAGGGTTTTGATATCGCCGCGTGGATCATGCCGATTTTGATTCTGTGCCTAGGGATACTTGTCGTAGGTTGGATCGTTGTTCACATGGTGCGCCCCACAGAGCCGAGTCAAAAGCCTTCGGCGGCCGTCGATCCAAGGGTCGAGCGTGAGCTCCGTGATTTCGATGAGGAGAGCTAATGGTTTTTCTGGCAGGAACTTTTGTGACGGCGTTGGCTTCTATATATGTCCTTATGCCCCTCTTTAATGAGCCGAAAGGCAATCTCGAGGTGGAGTTGCTGGCAGAGACGGAACTGGACCGGCTGCTGAATCGAAAGGCGGTCATATACAGCAATCTCAAGGACCTGAACTTCGAGTACAGTATGGGCCGCCTCGGCAATGCAGATTTTCACAGGCTGGAAACCAGCTTCAAGTCGGAAGCTGCCGATCTCTTGCAGAAGCTCGATCAGTTGGGCGTCGAAGAGAATCTCGACGAAAGCATCGAACAGGCGGTTGCCGCCAGAAAGGCAAAACTTTCCTCGGGGCAAGGCCCGGGACTTGCGACTTGCCCTTCCTGTGGAGCAGCGATCACGCCTGGTAAACAGTTTTGCGCCGACTGCGGCCGCCGGCAATAGATTCGAGACTCGAGATTCGAAATTCGAGATTGCCAATCTCGAATCTCGAATCTCGAATCAATTTCTTGGCTTTCTTTGCAACGTCTTATGCGCTAAGTTTGCAAGCATGAAGCTTGTCAGAAATGCAGCCCTGATCCTCGCCGCGGCTTTGTTTGTGCCATCGGTCTACCCCCAGAACCAGGGAATCGTGGAGGGCCGTATTATCAACGGGACCGACCCGACCAAGACGCTTGCCGGACTATCCGTGGATGCGGTGCAGCCCGCATCAGGAATGACTGCGCTGAAGTCGGCCAAGACGGACTCCTCGGGCACGTTCCAGTTCGACGGCTTGCCCACGATGGGCCCTTTGTTGATCCGCGCCGACTATCGGGATATCAGTTATTTCAGTCCCGTCAGTTTTGACGAAAGGGGGAAGGCACAGATTGAAATGCGGGTTTATGAGACCACCGATTCCACAAGCGGCATCGGGCTCGAAAACCTGCAAATTGCCTTCAAGCTCACCAGTGACGGCTTGCGGTCCATTGAATCGTATGAGATCGACAATCAGACCAAGCCGCCACGCACCTTCATGCGCGCGGACGCGAATTTCCGTTTTTCCAAGACACCCGGCATTACGGAACCGCCCAGCCTCAGCGTAACGAGCCCGGGATCGAGCATGCCGGTGACGCAAGCGCCCCTCGAGAGCGCCGACGGGAAGAGTTATTACAGTCAGTATCCGCTCAAGCCCGGCACGACCACAATCGAGGTCGGCCAGCAGTTCCCCTGGCAGAACGGGAGCTTCACGTTTCGCAAGAAGTTCTTTCAGGACGTAAGTTCGATAAATATCGGCGTGATTCCCCAGGACATGACTTTGTCGGGCCAGGGGTTGGCCAAAGTCCAGACTGATGCGGCGCAGAATTTTACTGTGTACTCAATCGGCCCGATCAAGGCGGAAACAGAAGTCGTCTGGACTCTATCCGGGGGGACTCCAGTGGCGGAAGCCGCGGCGCCTCCTCCGTCCGAGGGACCCCAAGTACAGGTCATGCCCATGCCCACTCTGATCGGGCAAAATGCGCTGATCATCGGCCCGCTCCTGTTGCTCGGACTCGTCCTCGTGCTGTGGTACGCAAGCAGACGTGTAATTGTACAGACTGCCGGGGCCAAGGAGGCACGCGCACAGGAACTGCGGGAGCGGCGCGAGCAATTGTTGAACTATATTGCTGCGCTCGATGCCCAATACGAAAAGCAGGCTCTCGACCGTCGCCGGTACGTGCGGCTGAGAGAGCAAGGCAAGCGCCACCTGCGCAGAATTGGCATGCTGCTCGAGAAGAAACGATAATACGAAATTGGGGACCGATACCTTTTTTCGCCGGGAAGATCTCGGCAGAATCAAGAAGAGACGGCGAAAAAAGGTATCGGTCCCCAATTTCGCAAGAGTTATTTGCAAAATCAGATGATTGAAGTCCAAGGGCTGGCGAAATATTTCGGACGTTTCTCGGCACTGCATGATCTGCAGCTCGACGTTTCCGAGGGGCAATTCATCGCGCTCTTCGGCCGAAACGGCGCCGGTAAGACCACCCTCTTGAGAATTCTCGCAGGACTTTCCCGCCCGTCCGCAGGCAGCGTAACGATTCGCGGCTTCAGGCCGGGAAGCCAGGATGCGCGCGGTTTTACGGGATACCTCTCGCATAACACTGCACTCTATCTCGATCTGACCGCGCTGGAGAACCTGCGTTTTTATGCGCGACTCCTCGATCTGGCCTGCTCGGATGGTGACTTGGAGACGCGCATTTCCGGTGTGGGCCTTGCCGGGCGTGCACGCGAGCCGGTGCGTAATTACTCGCGCGGCATGCAGCAGCGTCTCGCGATTGCGCGCGCTTTTCTTCACGATCCGGCCTTGCTGCTGCTAGACGAGCCATTCACGGGGCTCGATCGCGAAGGAACGGAACTCCTGACGAACTACCTCGACGAGGCGCGCTCCCATGGGAGAACCTGCCTGATGGCCATTCATGATGCACCGCTTGGATACGCTCTTGCGGACCGGCTGGTCGTGATCGAAAAAGGCATGGTCGCACTCGACCTCGAGCGCAAGGCATCGACCCTGGAGGAATTCCAAGGCCGTTATCGCGACCTTACGGAGGAGTGCTGAGATGGCGGGCAAAGTATGGGCGGTCCTTCGAAAGGATCTTCTCATCGAGTTGCGCACGAAAGACTCTCTCAACGCCATGCTTTTCTTCGGAATCGTAGTGCTCGTGGTCTTCAATTTCGCACTCGAGTCATTGCGGGACTCGATCCGGACGGCAGTGCCCGGCGTGCTCTGGGTGTCGTTCGTGTTTTCCGGCACTCTCGGCCTCAACCGGATGTTCGCTTCCGAGAAGGAAAACAGTTGCCTGCAGGGATTGCTGATGGTGCCGATGGACCGCGGCGTCGTTTACTTGGGAAAGATGCTGGCGGCCGCGATCTTCATGTTTATCGCGGAGATCGTAATCTTCGTCTGCAGCCTGATTTTTTTCAACCTGACCGTCTGGTCTGAGATTCCCTGGCTGATTCTGGTATTCTCTATAGGAACGCTCGGCTTTACGGCGGTAGGAACGCTCTTGTCGGCGATCTCGGTCAATACTCGAATGAGAGAAGTGCTGCTTCCACTTATACTTTTTCCCGTGGTGCTCCCCATCCTAGTCAATGCGGTAGAAGCGACAAACATCATTCTCAATGGCCCGGATTACCGCGCGTTGAAACTTCCGCTCGCAATCATGACCTCATTCACCGTCATCTTTGGGACCGTATCCTATCTGATGTTCGACTTTGTTCTGGAGGATTGAGCCATGGATATGACGAAGCAAAAGAAAATCGATGCTCTTCTCCTGGGAATTCTCCTGATCGGCATGATTCTGGCTCTCTACATGGCCTTTCTCGGCGCCCCGCGCGAGCGCACCATGGGAGATCTCCAGCGCATCTTCTACTTTCATGTGCCATGCGGGATCGTCGGCTTGCTCGCGTTCGCCTTGAATTTTGTGGCTTCCGTGATCTATTTGATCAAAAAGGACCGCAAGTGGGACAGCCTCGCACTCTCAGCCGCGGAGGTGGGCGTGATGTTCTTCACGATCGTCCTGGTGACGGGCCCAATCTGGGCGAAACCGGTCTGGTTCGTATGGTGGACATGGTCGCCGCGTCTGACATCGTCACTTGTCCTCTGGTTGCTCTATCTGGCGTACATGCTGGTGCGCGGTTACGTACCCGATCCTGAGAGAAGGGCCGTCATGTCGGCGGTGTTCGGCGTCGTCGCCTTTCTCGATGCCCCTATCGTGTGGTTTTCCATACGCTGGTGGCGTGACATGCATCCGTCGGCGATGATCGATAGAGGAGGACTGGATCCCGCGATGGTGCCTGCGTTTTTAACCTGTTCGCTGGTCTTTCTGGTACTCCTCGTTTACATGATTCGCCGCCGCCTGTTCCTGGAATCTGCGCGCGTGGAACTGGAACGGCTCGAGCGCGCCGCGAATCTCGTGCGCTAGGCTCTCGAAAGGATTGAGTTGCCATGGAAACTGTCGATACGATGCATTATCTCTTCGCGGCTTATGCGGCCATCTGGATCATTCTTGCAATTTATCTTTTCTCGATTCAGTCTCGCGAAAAGAAGCTGCGCGATGAGCTCCGGAATCTGCGGGAACTCATCGAACAGCGTTCCGACAGCCGCAAAAGAGCGTAACCTGCGAAATTGGAGACAGTCACCTTTTTTCGCAGGGAGTATCTCGGCAGATGCGCAAAGCGATGGCGAAAAAAGGTGACTGTCTCCAATTTCGTTAGGAGCTTGGACGATGGCCTCTCCGGGTTCTCCATCTCTTCCTGAATTCACTCTCAAGGCGGTTGCCGCCGGGATCGTGCTCGGCATCGTTTTCGGGGCCGCAAATGCATATCTCGGGTTGCGCGTCGGACTGACCGTTTCCGCTTCGATCCCCGCGGCGGTGATGACCGTTGCAATCTTCAAACTCTTCGGCGCTAAGGGCAGCATCCTCGAAGCCAATATATCGCAGACGATCGGTTCGGCATCGACGGCGCTGGCTACGGGGACAATCTACACAATCCCGGCGCTTTTCCTCTGGGGGATGATTCCTCCTTATCTGGAAATGGTGGCGCTCTGCTTCCTGGGAGGCATGCTCGGGTTGGCAGCGATGATCCCGTTGCGGCGTCTGCTGATCGTGGAGGCCCACGACGAGTTGCCGTATCCGGAGGGAACCGCGTGCGCCGAGGTCCTGAGGGCAACGACGGCAAGTTCCTCGGGCAGCGCCTGGATCTTCCGAGGCATGGCGGCAGGCGCGCTCATCAAGCTCCTCGTGTCGCTCGCGTTTCTACTTCCCGGCACCGTCAGCATGGCGCTTCCCTGGCTGCCCCATGCCGAACTCGCACTGGAGCTGGCGCCTGCGCTCGTCGGAGTTGGATTTATCCTGGGCTACAGGCAATCAGGCGTTCTGGTGGCCGGATCCCTGGTCTCATCTCTGGTTCTAATCCCGCTGATCTCTTGGATCGGCGGAGGACTGACGGCGCCGCTGTATCCGGAAACTCAGCGGCTGATTTCCGCGATGACGACAAATGACATCTGGGCGCGCTACGTTCGATACATCGGCGCCGGCGCCGTGGCCACCGCGGGAATCCTGACCGTGCTTCGGGGACTTCCCACCATGATAGGGGCGTTCGCAAGCGTGGCCCGCGGCCTCAGAAAGGCCGGCGGCAATGCAGTCGCAGGCGTGGTTCCAAGAACAGAACGCGATTTGCCCGGAAGCTTCGTGGCCGGCACGATCGTCACTGTTGTGGCCGTAGCGGCCCTGGTCCCCGGCATCTTCGCCGGAGGCATGGGACTCGTGCCGAGAGCGATCTGCGCCGCGGGCGTCGGCATATTCGGCGTGATGTTCGTCGCGGTGGCCGCGCGCATTGTCGGCATCGTGGGCGTTACTTCACAACCTACTTCCGGTATCGCGCTGATCACATTGCTGGGCGTGGCATCCGTGTTTGCCGCGGCCGGCTGGACAACCGGCGAAGCGCGCGCAGCAGTGCTCACAGTCGGCACCATCGTCGCGATCGCCGCCTCCAAGGCCGGAGACATTTCCCAGGATCTGAAAACAGGATATCTGGTTGGAGCGACGCCCGCGCGCCAGCAGTTCGGCCAGATCATCGGCGCGTCGTTTGCATGTTGGGCGGTTGCGGGCACGGTGCTATTGCTGGGGACGGCGTACACGTTCGGTTCACGGGAACTTGCGGCGCCTCAGGCTACGCTGATGAAGACCATTGTCGAAGGCGTGCTCGCCGGTCAACTGCCGTGGGGGCTCGTGCTCACGGGCGGCGGCGTCGCTCTATCGGGGATTCTCTGCGGCGCGTCAGGTCTTGCCTTCGCGATCGGAGTATACTTGCCGCTGTCTTCCATGGCGTCGATCTACGTGGGCGGCTGTGCGCGCGCCGTCGTGGAATACAGGAGAAAAGGCGCCGCCAGGAACGACAGCGATCCGGGAATTCTTGCCGCTTCCGGCCTGGTTGCCGGCGAAGGATTGGCAGGAGTGCTCATCGCCGGTTTAGTGGCGGGAAACATCGCGCCCAAGTCGATGGAGCCGCTAATGCCGGGAGTGTGGGGATCTCTGCTTGCCGCCGCGGCGATCTTCCTTTGCTGCCTGTTTCTCTATCGCGGCGCGATGAGCAAGAAGACGAACCTCTAAGACTCAAAGACTCGAAGAGCCTCTAAGAAGAACTGGCTTCTGTGGCTCTACGGGCCGGAGCTTCGCGCCGTCGCCTTATGATCCGATAGTATTTCTTAGAGGCTCTTTGAGTCTTTGAGCTTAGAGGTGAACTGAGATGTCTCGACTATCACCGGTTTTGCAGCAGGTGTCTTTGCATGACAGTTGTCATGCTGGCGACGGCGCGCCGTAGCTTCTCCAGCGGGCAGGTCAAAGCCAGACGAATGTGCCCGGCGCCGTTTTTCCCGAAACACTCGCCGGCGACCGTGACCACGCCGGCTTCCTCCAGCAGCAGGCTCGATAGCCTATACCCATCCAACCCCACGGACCGCGCGTCAACAAACACATAAAACGCGCCTTCAGGCATGAGACAGGAAAAACCGGGGATCCCATTGACCGCCGGCGCCATATAATCTCTGCGCTCCTTCAGTGTGGCAACCATGGCAAGCGATGGGCTCTGGTCGCCTGTCAATGCCGCCACGGCGCCGTATTGCGCGAATGTGTTCGCGGATGTCAGCATGAAGAGGTGATACCGCAGCATCGGGTCGATCATTTCCTTCGGGCCCAGTACGTACCCGAGGCGCCATCCGGTCATCGACCAGAACTTCGAGAATCCGTTTAAAAGCAGCGTTCTTTCTTTCATTCCCGGCAGGCAAGCAATGCTGATGTGCCTGGCAGGAGGGTAGATAATCCGCTCGTAGATTTCATCACTGACGACGATCAGGTCGTGTTTCAGCGCAAGCGCAGCGAGCGCCTCGAGGACCTCCGGTTTGGTAACCGACCCGACCGGGTTGCATGGGCTGACCAGGATGATCATCCTGGTTCTGCTGGTGATTTTGCTCTCGATCTCGGCGACGTCCGGCTGATACAGGTTGGCCGCGGAAAGCGTGTAACTGACCGGCTCCACGAGGGCCGTGATCGCGTTGGCTTCATAGTTCAACCAGCCGGGGTCGGGAATCAGCACCTGGTCGCCGGGATTCAAGAGAGCGCCGATCGACAGATACACGGCCTCAGCCACTCCGTTGGTGACGATGATATCCGTGCCCGGATCGTACGCGAGGCAGTATTCACCGGCGAATTTGTCGGCGATCGCCTTACGCAATTCCAGTATTCCCGCATTGGGGCAATAGTGATGCTTGCCGGAACGCAGCGCGGTTACGGCAGCTTCCACGATATGTGGTGGCGTGTCAAAATCGGGCCTGCCGATCTCCAGGTGAATGACCTCTCTCCCCTGGCGCTCCATTTTCTCCGCGGCCTCGACCATCAGGCGGATAGCCGAGTGCGGAATGCGCTGCATCTTTATCGACTCCATCATTGCCCCTTAAAAAAATCGGTGACAGCCACCTTATTTCATTATTTTCAATGTCAAATTGGCGCAGCAAGATTACGAAATAAGGTGGCTGTCACCGATTTTTTTTGCAAATGACGGCTGTGATGTCGTCACGCTGAGGTAGCCCGTCCGCAAAACTGCGCACAGCCTCAAGAAGGCCGCGAATGATCTGCTGCGCGCTATCCTGGCGATGTTCTTGGATGAACTCGAGCGCGCGGCTGGCGCCGAATTGCTTCTCGTCCGGCCTTTCCGTGTCCGTGATTCCGTCTGTGAGCAACGCCAGGATCTCTCCGGGTTCGAGCCTGATCTCTGCGCTGCAGCCGAACGTCCGTTCTGGGATCACGCCCAGCGGGATGTCGATGCTCGGCAATACTTGCTTGACGGCCCCATCCACGCCGAGGATGTATCCCGGCGTATGGCCGGCACTCGCGTAAATCATCGATTGCGAGGGCGGATGCAGGCGGCAGAGGAACAACGTGGCGAAGTTTGCCTGATCCAAGTCGCAGACGAGGGCGCTGTTGACCAGCCTGAGTATCTCGCTGATGTCGAGGCTCTTTGCGGCGAAGGCTCTCAGGTAGGAGCGCAGCTCGACCATCAACAATGCCGAAGAGATTCCGTGGCCGCTGACATCTCCGATGGAAATGCCTATGCACCCTTTGGGCAGCGACACGAAATCAAAGTAATCTCCTCCGGTCTCATCCGCTGGGAATGTCCCGCCCGCCATGTCGAAGCCCTCGACCGTCGGGGCGGAGATGCCATAGAACTGCTGTTGGACCGCACGTGCCAGCTTCATCTGGTACTCGCGTTCCTGCAGCTTTCTCTGCTCCGTCATGTCCTTGGTCACCGCGACGAACTGAGTGATCTGGCCGGCGCCATCCCGAATCGGCGTGATCGTCTGTTCGGCAAAATAGATCTCGCCGTTCTTTTTACGGTTGGCGATGGTGCCGCGGAAGGCCTTGCCTGAAACAATCGTGGCCCAAATATCCCGATAAAACTCTGCTTCGTGCACGCCCGACTTGAGGATTGCCGGAGTGCGGCCGATGCTCTCTGCGCGCGAGTAGCCGGTGGTCTGCTCGAAAGCGGGATTGACGTAATGGATGGTCCCGCTTCTGTTGGTGATCACGATGCTGTCAGCCGTCTGCTCCACGGCATTCGCAAAGGTGCGAAATCTCTCTTCTTCCTCTCTTTTTGTCGAAACGTCGCGGAACACCATGACCGCGCCGCAAAGAACGCCGGCTTCGTTGCTCAACGGGCTCGCCTTCGCGATGATCCAGATCCCATCGGGCTGATCCGTTTTACGCACCAATAGTTCCATTTCGTCCACAGACTCGCCCGAGAGCGCACGGGCCAGCGGCAGATCACGGAGAGCGATGCGAGTCACGCCACCCGGCAGGTAACATTCGCATGTCTCCGACCACTCACTCATCGCAAGGCCTCGAGAATCGATCCCCAGGATGGAACGGGCCACGCGGTTGATGAACATGAACCGGCCATCCCGATCGGCTAAGAGGATGCCTTCGGCAAGAAAGTCGAGGATCGATTTCAGCATCTCGATTTCCGCAGTTGCGGGAACGGATGATGGTTCGCCGAATACTTGGGCCATGAGTCACAACCTGTCCGGAAGCTGCCGTTATGGAGCCCTACACTTATCACTGTTGTGGGGACTTATGCAACCAAACATCGGCTTGCTGCGATCAATGTTCCGGACACGGCTCGTGGCCGTGATCGTAGTCGTGATCGGCCTTTTCTGAAATCCAAACACTGCCGACTACGATTACGCTCACGGCCACGATCACGACGCTACTGGAAGTTGATATTTTCGATAAAGTCGCGGATTCTCATTTGGGTTAAGATATGCGCGCTTCACAGGATGCCAATATGTCAAAAGTCAGGTCGTTGCGAATCGTCTGCCTTTGGGTCCTGCTGCTGGGCGCCCTGGCACCGCTGTCTTCGCAGGGAGTGCATTACGGAACCGGCGCGTGGGACGCGGAATCGTTCGGCAATCACCGGGCGGTTCTACTGGTAAAGGAAAAGGCTGAAACGGTTCTGGCGAACATCCCCTGGCGCCGCCGCGACTCGGAACCAGAAAAGAAAAACATCATCGTTATCGAAGAAAGCACCGGGAGGAGAATCACGAACCTACTGCGCATCAATATCAACAGATCCTCCGGCGTCATTGCATTCCAAGCGCCCAACGCCGGCGCCTATGACGTGTATTACCTCCCGTACGTCTCCAAAGGGCGCAACTATCCCGTGGTGACCTATCAGGCCCCGGAGGATACCGCCGAAGCCTCATGGACAAAGGCCGCTCGAACCGCCATCGCACGTTCAGAAAACTCCGTGCCTGTGCCACAAGCGGCGCTGGTCGAAATTCAATCGATCGACGAGTTCAACAGCTTTTATCCGATGGAGGTGATTGCCACGCCGGAAGAAGTTGCCGCCCTGCTGAAGGCCAATGCCGGCAAGAGATTTCTCCTCTTCCCGGAGGATCGGCTCAATCCGATCCGCATGAATGACGACCTGCCTCAGAAGTGGATCGTCGAGGGGCCGAAGCCGGAACTCACCGGGCAAGCGGCGCGTGGCGAGTTTTATGCTTTCCAGATAGGTCTCTTCGCAAGCGAGACAGACATCCAAGATACATCAGTGCGCTTCAGCGATCTGCGCGGGCCGGGCGGCCGCGGTTCGATTCCTGCTTCCGCCCTGCGATGCATCAACACCGGCGGCATCAACTGGGATGGAACTTCCTTCAAGAAGATGATCGCGGTAAAAAAGGGCCAGGTACAGGCCCTGTGGTGCGGCATTCAGATGCCGAAGGACGCAGTGCCCGGACAGTATCGGGGTCAGGTGAATGTGACACCAACCGGCATGCCGGCGCAGTCCATAAATCTTGCCATAACGGTCGATTCAAACCTCATTCCCGATTCTGGCGACGACGAGCCCTGGAGACAATCGCGCCTGCGCTGGCTCGATTCCCAGCTCGCCGTCGACGACGAGATTGTCCGTCCGTTCACGCCGATTCATGTCTCACAAAACAGAATCGGCATTCTGGGCCGGAGCGTGACTCTGGGCGCATCCGGGCTTCCCGCGCAGATCGAAAGCTTTTATTCCGCCGAAGTCACGCGTATCGGGGGAAGCGCAAAATCGTTGCTCGTGGCGCCCATGGAGCTGATTGTGGAAGGCCCGGGCGCGCAGCGCATGAAATGGTCCCAGGGCGCGCCCAAGATCATCAAGCAAAATGATGGAATCGTAGAATGGCGCGCCGCCAACTCAGCCGGTTCTCTCAAGTCCGACATCAGCGCCTCCATGGAATTCGATGGTTTCATTCAGGTCAAGATCACGCTCAGTGCCGCGCAGCCCGTCCAACTTCAGAATGTCCGCCTCGAGATACCCCTGGTGAAAGAAGCGGTCCCTTACATGATGGGGCTGGGATTGAAGGGCGGCTACCGGCCGCCGAGCCTGGACTGGACCTGGGATGTGAAAAAGAACCAGGACGGCGCATGGCTCGGGGATGCCAACGCCGGCCTGCAATTCAGCCTGAGGGCCGAGAACTATTCGCGCCCGCTGAATACAAATTTCTATCAGTCCAAACCGCTCAACATGCCTCCCTCCTGGTTCAACGACGGCAAGAGCGGAATTTCCATTAGGGAGACAAACGTTTCAACGGTGCTGGTCAGCTGCACCAGCGGGTCACGGACGCTGCAACCAGGGCGCGATCTGCACTTCGACTTCAATCTGCTGCTTACTCCTTTCAAGCCGTTGGATACGAAATCTCAGTGGAGCACGCGCTTTTTCCACGCATTCAAACCCGTCGACGACGCGATCCGCGCTGGTTCCAACGTCATCAATGTTCACCACGGCAACGACGTGAACCCCTATCTCAACTATCCTTTTCTCCATCCGCAGCAGATGAAGGCCTATATCGACGAAGCGCATCAGAAGGGGCTCAGGGTCAAGATTTATGACACCATCCGCGAGCTTTCGAATCATGCGCCGGAGCTGTTTGCGCTGCGCAGCTTGGGCAGCGAAATCTTTTCGCCGGGTCCCGGCGGCGGTTTCTCATGGCTGCAGGAGCACGTGGGGTCCGATTACATAGCAGCATGGTTCGTTCCCCAATTGAAAGATGCCGCGATCATCAACAGCGGCATGTCGCGCTGGCACAACTACTACATCGAGGGGCTAGATTGGCTGGTCAGGAACGTGAAGATCGACGGCCTGTACATCGACGACGTTGCGTTCGATCGCACTACGATGAAACGGGTACGCAAGGTGCTCGATCGGGGCCGCCCGGAGACGCTCATCGATCTTCACTCGGCCAACCAGTACAATCCGCGCGACGGGTACGCCAACAGCGCGAATCTGTATCTCGAGCATTTTCCCTACATCAATCGCCTCTGGTTTGGAGAGTATTTCGATCCTGATTCACCGCCGGATTTCTGGTTGATCGAGATGTCGGGCATCCCGTACGGACTCATGGGCGAGATGCTGCAGAATGGAGGCAACCGGTGGCGAGGCATGATCTACGGCATGACGTGCCGCATGCCTTACGACGGTAACGATCCGTCTCCTGTGTGGAAAGTGTGGGACGATTTCAGGATTCAGGACAGCGACATGATCGGTTACTGGTCTCCGCGATGTCCAGTGAAGACCGGCAACAAAGACGTTATGGCGACCGCTTATGTGCAGCCGGGCAGGAAGACGCTGGTATCGATCGCCAGCTGGGCAGCGAGCGACCTCGATGTCAGGCTGTCGATCGATTGGAGCGCCTTGGGAATCGATCCGAAACAGGCCATTCTGAGCGCGCCCGAGGTAAAGGATTTTCAGCCCGCCGCGAGATTCGATCCGAGCGGTCCGATCCCCGTCCCGAAGGGAAAAGGCTGGCTATTGATCGTTGCCCCCAAATAGTCCGGACGCTGAAGAAGACGAACCTCCAAGACTTCTCGAAGGATCTCTCGGAGCCGTGGCTTTGCGACTCGATTGGCGTTCTTAGCCTGGATTCCGAAATTGGAGAGGGTCTTTTGCCGGGACATGCTTCAAAAAAAGCAGATTAGACAAGCTGGCGGTCGAACTTTCGCGGGCGGGCTGAATCCCGGACGGTTTTAACAAGGGGCAAGATGCTGCAGTTTCGGAATCCGGGCTTAGTGGTTCTCGTATTTTCGAATCTTAGCGGTTAGTCAGGCGTTGGATGATATCCGCGATGCGCACGCCTGCTTTGCCGTCCCAGAGCGGCGGCACGCTACCTGTCTTGCCCTTGCCTGCGAGAATCCTGGCTGCTTCCTGTTTCAGCAAGCTCATGTCACGGCCCACAAGGATATTGCTCCCCACGGTAACGGTTACGGGGCGCTCGGTGTTTTCGCGCACGGTGAGGCAGGGGATATTCAAATAAGTAGTTTCCTCCTGGATTCCGCCTGAATCGGTGATCACGAAGGCCGCCCTGCGCTGGAGCCCGAGGAACTCGAGATACCCGACGGGCTCGGCGAGATGCAGGCGCGGCGACAGCGCCCCCAGCTGGAGGCCGCGCATCACCTGGCGGGTGCGCGGATGCACGGGGAAGATGACCGGGATCTCTCCGGCAATCTCATTCAGCGTCTCGAGAATGGCACGCAATCCCGCGGGATCGTCGACGTTCGAAGGGCGGTGCAGGGTGACCAGCGCATAAGGGAGGCTCCCTGGCGCCAGCCGAGCGAGCAGCTCCGGCGTGCCGGCGCGCGGCAGCAGGCGCACGAGCGTATCGATCATCACGTTGCCGACGAGGTGGATTTTTTCTGGCTTCACCCCCTCGTGCAGCAGGTTTTCGTCGCCGTCGCTTGACGGCGTGAAAAGGTGATCCGCCACGCGATCGGTGAGAATGCGATTAATCTCCTCGGGCATGGTGCGGTCAAACGAGCGCAGCCCGGCTTCGACGTGGCCGATGGGAACGAGGAGCTTGGAGCACACCAGGGCGGCGGCCACGGTGGAATTCACGTCGCCGTATACCAGCAGGAGATCCGGCCTGGTCTCGATAATTATTGGCTCCAGACGCAGCATGATCTCGGCGGTCTGCTGCGCATGACTGGCCGATCCGGCGCCCAGGTTGTAATTGGGCTCCGGGATTTCGAGTTGCTGGAAGAACACGTCCGACATGAAGGCATCGTAATGCTGCCCGGTGTGGACAAGGATCTGCGAGATTTCGGCACGCTGGGCCAGCGCCGCATGCACGGGCGCCACCTTCATGAAATTGGGACGCGCTCCGACAACGTGCAGGATCTTCATGTTCCCTCACGAAATATCAATGCCACAAGAGACTACCGGCCCGTGCCGTTGGCCAGCTTCACAATTTTGCGAGTCTTCATGTTGTACGCGTCGCCGGCGGAGAGGATGTAATACGGTTTCTCCCAGGGTTGATACAAACGCGTATTGTCGTGAATCGCGACCTTCCAGGAGCCCATGACTTCGAATGTGTCGCCTTTCACAATGATCGCGGTATCTTCCGAAAGTCCGATGCCGAGCAGATCCGGGAACTTCTTGATCACGGGAATGAGATCATCCCAACGGTTGCGTGTGTTGATGTGCTGATCGATGGCACTACGCCGCAGGAAGGCGAAAGCCTTCTGATGCTCGGGTTCCGGGGCCATCATGACCTCGCTTCCGGAAACGGCGCCCCGGACGAGGTAATCGCCCTGAATCGTGGCGCCCGCCGATGATCCGCCGATCACGCCGCCACGTTCCAAAACCTTGTGAAACTCCTGCAGGGTCAGGGTATTCGCATAGGAATCGACGCAGTTCCACTGCCGGCCGCCGTCGAACCAGACGGCGTTCGCCTTGCGTAGCGGCTGGACGAACGCTTCGGTGTTCGCCACCTTGGGGTCCGCGGTGTGGAGCATGACCACGTTCGTCAATCCCAGCTTTTTCCAGGGGGCGACGACATCCTCCTCCTTGTAAACGTGGAGAGATCCGTCGGGATTCCGGTTCCCGCCCGCGGTTGGGACGATCACGAAGCTTGCATTCGGCCCGCCGGCGAGTTGGATGACGCTGGCGTAGATTGTGGGATCTTTCATGTTGCCGCCGACGACCACCAGGGTTCCCCCCTGCGGTCCGTACTCGGGAATTTCCTGGCCGAACGACACGGCCGCGGTCAGCAGCGCCAGGATGAACGCCATGTTTACGAGGGATCGGGATCGTTTGCCGGGCATAAATCCTCCTGTAGGGTGTGATTACTGAGAGTCGTTGGTGAGCCCGGTGCGCGCGGATTGATAGGAGACGAACCGGTCGTGCCGGTCCACCTCTGCGAGCGAGAGGATCTCCGGGCTGGGCGTGTACTCGGGCACAATCTCCTTCAGCTTTGTGACGAGCTGGTGAACGTTCTTGGACGCCACGATGACGGCCAGTTCGTCAAGCCAGGCGCTGACCTGGCTCGAACTGGCCGGCCCGCCGTCCAGCACGCGGATCTTTTCGTGCGCCGTCGGTTTCAAGCCTTCGCCGTCGA
>Ga0182021_10003933_pt1 | contig 17426 bp, 19 predicted proteins | sample 612E3MmetaG_FD_120493 | JGI IMG/M metagenome (GOLD analysis project Ga0182021, IMG submission 120493) | Permafrost microbial communities from Stordalen Mire, Sweden - 612E3M metaG (Illumina Assembly) | ecosystem: Environmental > Terrestrial > Soil > Wetlands > Permafrost | place: Sweden...
AAAACAGGGCACAACAAAAAAAGAGTGAATGAACGTGGTCACACAACAAAGCTGATGGTGACATTACCAAACGCCGATGAATTCTTGGCGGAGGTTAATAATGCACCGTTCTTGTATAACCCTATCGTGATATCGTGCGTTGTCGATTCATCCAGCTTGACAGCTGTCGCACTGACATTTCCTGTTGCATTCACGATCTCATACACGCGGTCACCGGAATTCGTCACTTTCAGCATTGCGCCTTTCATACCATACGAAGCGTTGAAAGCTCCAAGGTAACTGAACTTTACAAATACCCCGGTCGCGGGGATTGTGACGGTTACCGTCGGCTTTACGGTCGTGTTGCCCGCCTGGGTTGTAACAGCTGTCTGGGTAACGGAAACCGTTGTCGTCGTGGTGTTCTGGGGCGTAGTCTGCGTGCCGGTACACCCGCTCATCAATACAATGCCCACAAGGGACAAAACAACTAAAATCATTATAACGTTTCTTCTCATAGTAAAACCTCGATGCCCATGAACGCTCCTCTTCCAGGGTTTTTTTCTCCTGTTCCTGTACTGATTCTCTTCATGAACAAACCTCAAACATTTGTTTGGTGATATATAAGCAATAAATCAGCGAAATACTTTGTTATTTATATCTGGTTCCCCACGAGCGAACGCGGGTAAAAACATAGGGAATCCTGATCAGGTTATATTTTTATATGGCTGGGCGAGTTGTTCTTTGCAAGGCTTGATTCGCCGGTGGACTATCGGATACCCCCGGGAAGGGTCGTATCCCGGATGGTATCCCCCGGCAGTCTTCTCCAGCAGGAGCTCGATTATTCCGTTACAGATGGGCCTCTTCATCCATGAAAACGGCAGGAAAGAAGATAAAAGAGTGCACAACCGCTGTCACGGATTGTGGGTTTAGGATCTGTCAAAATATGACAGCGCATTATATGTCAACCCGGCACGCATAAAAAAACAGCATCTGGTACTTGTTCGAGAAAAAAAATCCGGAACCGGTGTATCATGTTTGAAAAAGTCCTGATCCCAACAGACCTGTCTGAACAATCGGATGCAATTATTGCCCGCGCCGGCAGGATCAGCACGATCAGGGAAATTGTCCTTCTCCATATCATGGACAGGAGAGGGATTGACAACAACAAAAAGAACAGGGACCGGGTACCGGATTCTGCTGAACGTACGGCACAGGAAAAACTCAAACGCCAGCAGGCATTGATCCGGGCCTCGGGCATCATATTAAGGACTGTTATACGGGAGAACACCGCAATAAGCATTCCTGAAATGATCATACAATCAGCAGAGATCGAACGGCCGTCCCTGATTATCATGGGAGCGCGAAAAGGACTGCTCTCGGGCTCGCTCCTCGGCAGCGGGGGCACCACAGTCCTCGCCGGGGGCAGGACACATATCCTTGTCATGCGATTTTTAGAAAAAGGGATCTTCACTCACCCCCTTCCCGAAGAACAGGACGATAACCTGTTTGCAAAAATTCTCTTTCCCCTCGATTTTTCCCGACCCGCCACGGACGCACTCACGTATCTTGAACGAATGGACGGCATTGCTGAGGTGATCCTCCTGCACGTCATTCGGCAGATCGAACGGCAGGAGGAGACCCTGAACCTCCGTGTCAGGGAAGTGGAAAAGCGCCTGTCCGATGCACGGGAAACCCTCCGGCAATCCCACCCGGAGGTCAGGGTCAGGCTGATGGTCCGGTTCGGCAACCCGTTCGAGCAGATCTGCCGTGTTTCTCTCGAAGAGCATGTATCCCTGATCATGATGTCCCGGTTCGGGAAGATGGACTACTTAACAAAGATCCCGGTGGGGATCACGACTTCAAGAGTTGCACGGGAAGCCAAAAAGCCGGTGCTGGTCATCTATACCGATATCCACCTGGATATCAACGTCCGGGAGCTGACCCCCTCAGAATTCTATTTCGCCGAGAAGATCTGGATTGATTATCACCAGACAAAATCAGACCCGGTCACTGACCGCATCTTCTGTGTCTTTGTTGAGGATACCCCGGTGAGTGTTGCACGCTGCAAACAGCACCCGGATGGTTATGAGATCGACGGTATCTTCACATGGAAAGAGTTCCGGGGGAACGGGTATGCAAAAAAAGCCATCAGTGCGCTTATCGATGGTTGCGGCAGTGAAACCCTGTATATGTATGCTGTACAATCGCTGGTGAACTTCTATACTTCGTTTGGTTTTGAACCGATCCGTGAACAGGAGCTTCCCGCGACTATCCGGGAACGATATGCCTGGGCGATCGGCGATATGAACGCTGCCGAGGTCTGCCCCATGAAGCGGGTACCGGTCAGGCAAAAAGAAAAATAACCCGGAGTTTTTACCCTCTCTGTCCGGATCCGATGAGTCCAAAAGTTAAAACCGGTTACAATAAGGGATGGAGACAAATACCGTCCCCCTACCCGACAAGTCCCTTCGACCGGGAGACCCTGTATCACCAGCCGGGATTTTTTCAATCCTTTTTTTCTTATGATAGTTATTGCAATTGGGATCTCCACCTCGATTTAGTTCAAAAGGAGTCCCTGATCGGGCGGGTATTGGGGAACATAAGATTTTTTGCACTGATGAAACGACATGAACCGTTCTGTTTCAATCGCGAATTATGAAAATCGTTCCAGAGATAGTTCTCTTCATCGGGGAACTCTCCAAGGCCCGGCGAGGTCAGCAGGTTATCATTCAGGTGATCCGCCGCGGGGGTGCACCGTCGGGGGCGGCGGCAGTCATCGCTCGTGGAATGGAGGGTTAAACCTTCCTTATCCCCTCTGAAGGGTGTATTTTTCAACCAAAATCCTGTCCAATATTTTTTCTAACCAAACCGCAGGGAACATAAATTTTGAAGTCCTGGGATTTTGATCGGAAAACCCTTCATCAGGTAAAAAGTTTCTGAGCAAATGCCTGGCATGCAAGCAGGTGCGGGCGATCAGGTTCGGATGCATTCCATGCGGCGCTGAACACCAGCAGGAGGGCATTGTCAAGTGCAGCATAAAATTCCGTTTCCGGATCATGTACCGGGAGCCGGGGCTTTGCCAGGAGGGGGGAGTCCTTTTCAGAAAATGTCAGGTAGGTCAGGGGACGGGGCTGCGACGTGTCAAGAAGAGTTGAATGTTCCCGGATAATACCAAAAGCCCGCATAAGCGGGCTCACCTGGTCGCCGGCCTTCTCTCCAAACAGTGCAGTTTTCGCGGACTGTGCCGCATCCTCATAATTTCCTTCAGCAAACCGCACAAATACTAATGCTGCATTATGCGCTACCTCATGACTGGTACCACTGAGAGCATCCCGGGTCTCTTCGACATATGTTTTTAACGACCCTCCCAGCTCTTTTCCCAGCAATGCGGCAGTCCCCGGTCTGCCGAAACGGTATTTCAGCCGTACCAGAAGGAGAGTAAGACTCACGGCATACAATACCTGGAGCAGTACCCCGGTCGAAAAGTCAGTCGGGACAATAAAAAAAATAAATGAATAAATCGGCGTCGAGAGAGCGACAATATCTTTTTTCGGTCGTATCCACGCGAGGTAGGCAAGGATAAACGAGGCAAGAACACACCCCAGGGCAGGGATGTGAAAATCCAGCAAAATGCCCTGCCATTCTGACAGGATTGCAAGGAACGCTCCCCCGAATGAAAACAGGGGAACTGCAGCCTCAAGCCATGGGGTGAAATTATGCAGGGGTTGTCCGAATGTTTCCCTGGAATTACCAGTCATATGTATTCTCTGAAAGATTGTTTCCGAAATCGGGAGGGACAATTATGAATTTTTTATTTTCCTGATGGAAACGCAGTTGATCACCGGATCGCCGGTGACGATATAACGGCGGATAACCTGGCCGATCACTTCAACGATGTCGTTCACCTTCACATCCTCATCAGGACTGGTGAACATCTTGACCGAGATCGCTCCGGACCGGTCTGCCACGATATACTGGGGCCGGTTCAGGATCTGGAAATGCACCCGTTCCACCACTCCTTCGACCCGAACCGGTTTGCCGACCATACTCTCGTTGATCAACTTGATCCGCAGTGTCTTTGCCTGTGCCTCATACACGGGTGCAATATCGGCATACTGGCTCCGGCTCATGTAATTAAGGGCAATGGGGATGACAAGCAGCATGAACAGGCCGGGAATCAGCCAGATAAGCTGGGATCTTACGTCGGGACTGAACACTGATGCAAAAAATAAAAAAATGCTGAAGATCACAAACACCGCAATTGCGACGATTGAGACCTTTACATCGACGTTTCCGATCTTCATCGGAAAGATTATTGACCGTTAATCTACTTCAGTGCTGCGATCTCTTTGCGGAACGCAACCCAGTAGATGATACCGACGAAGAACAAGCCTCCGACGATGTTACCCAGGGTAACGGGGATGATATTTGCTGTCCACATGTTGACCCAGTTTACAGTAGTAGCAGTATTGGTCGCAGCCGCCGTCATGATACCTGCAGGGATGAAGTACATGTTGGCGACCGAGTGTTCGAGTCCGCTTGAAACGAACGCCATGATCGGGAACCAGATACCGAAGAATTTGCCCACTGCATCGTCTGCACAGATTCCGAGCAGGATGGCAAGATTAACAAGCCAGTTGCAGCCGATTCCCTTGAGGAATGCTGAATACATACCCATCATACCGACGTAACTGGTCTTTGCTGTAGCAATAGCAATTGCCCTCGTACCGAACGCTGTAATGGATGTGGTTGTCATGCCGGTAGCGGCGTCGACACCAAACGTAACGAACGGACCGTTCGACATAATGTAAGCCCAGACCAGGGATCCGATAAGGTTTCCAATATAAACCCAGATCCACAGGTTGATGACTTGTCCCCAGCTGATCTTGTGGATGAATGCGGCCATCGGGGCGAGCATTGCATCACCGGTGAAGAGCTCGGCACCCGTAAGCACGGTTATGATAAGCCCGACCGGGAAGACAGCTCCCAGAATCAGTTGCACCATACCTGCTGATGCGAAACCACCTGCTATAGGAGCAGTAACATTTGCGGCGATTTGTGCTGGCGTCAATGCTGCATACGCGATACCTGTACTGCACACGGTCGCAAGGGCACCGCCCATAGCGATGTAAGCGCCGGACATGAACCCACGAAGGACCATGTTCCATGCAGGCAAGCCAACTTTGTACTTACCCGCATCCCCAGCCTTTGCGGTAATTGCTACCGGAGGATGAAACACCATTCTCTTAAACACCTCTGAAACGTTTCAACCTATACCAGCAACGTATTAAATCACTTTCCTGTATAGGTCAATTTACACTCTTTTGTGTGGTTATTAATAATTTTCGAATTGTTTGCCAATCGGAGTGTTTTATGAGGAAAAGAAAAAATAATGGGAAACATGTTGTTAAATAATAATGATTAATAAATTGGGTTTTTAATTAGTTTTTTAACGTACTGAACCAGATTATATGCTTTCTGGTACAGGCAAAAATTCAGGTACGCCAAACGCGCAACCTGCAGGATCCACTCCGGTAAAAAAAATGAATAATTGAGAATAAAAATGATCTTTTTGGTATTTTTTTGAGCAAAAATTGATGAATTTGGAATCATTTCGGTATTTATTCTCCGGTCAGAGTACATTTTTCACAAGGAATAAAAACTTCAGATATATTGTCGGTTAACGATGCTAAGAACAGGCTTACTATGGTAAAAACAGGGCAATTCTGATTCAAACCGTTAAGCAAAAAAGGATGCGGGATAAAGTAAAACCATGGAACAAAATGCAAAAATACTGATCGTCCTCGGCATCGGTATCACCCTTATCCTCTCCTTTGTCAATATTTACCTTGCAGGGATTGCCGGTATCATCTTCATTGCTCTCCTCATGTCAGTCCTGATCATGCAGGACACGAAAGGAATTCCCGAAATCGATGTACGTCTCAGGGAAGATGCAAAAGGGATTATCCTCACCAACAAGGGAAACGCCCGGGCAGTGAAAGTTCATGTTACTCTCGTACCCGGTAATACCGAGTTCGATGTCCCGTCCCTTGATCCGGATGCAACCCATGAATACCGGATGGACAGGATGGTTGAAGAGATCAAAGTAGTGATAACGTATTCCAATGAAGACGGACGACCGTTCTCCGGATCTTCCCTGCTTTCAAGCCTTCATGAAGAGCCTGATCTCCTCAGGCCGGTAATTCCCATTTTTTCGTGGAAAAAATAAAATCCCCTGGTAACCTTTGGCCTGTCCCCGGTCAGGCCGGGATCTTCCCGCCCGGTCTGCTTTCATCCCATAGAGGATGAGTGCGCGAAAAGGAAACATCCCTGATCTTCCGGTATTCTTGTCCCTGCGGTCGGTATATTCTGTAGTTTTTAATCCCCTTCGCATGATACCAGCGATGGCTGAACGGTATGCCTGATTTTTACCTTCATTGCGAAGTGCAAAATCAGCAGCCAGGGGTTTTCCAGCAAGGGAGAAATCCCCCTGATCATTTTTCATCCCTCCGTAGTGTGAGGATAATATCTGCTCTCCTCAACACGAGAAGCAGCCGGGCGGGACCTCCAGGAAATGACCCTGTATTCTCAATTTTTTTGCCAATGCTTTCAAAAATACCTTCTCCACTCTTTTACCCTGCCCCGGATACGGGGCAGAAGGGCAAAATTCTCAGGGATAGTTTGAATACTCTTATTCGACAGTTCTGCGGAGCCGGCATTTTTCTTTTCTTTGAAAAAACCGGGGAAATTTCAGGATCAGCGATAAAAACCGGATCAATGGTGTATTCAGAAATCCGGAAACCGGTGACCCCCCATAAATACAGTATTTCCGGCATAAATGCCTGGACAGGACAGGACGCCAGAGAAGTTTTCTTTTAAGGAAAAAGCACAAAAAACTTCCGGTACTCCGGTTTCCAACTAACCGGAATAATAACCATAAATTCCCTATACCAATAAGTGGATACATTTATCGTTATTAATAATTAAAAGGGAATTTATATGGCAGTATTTTCGACAGAAATTCGATTACTATTAGCCAGGAGCATGAAGTATTTATTGGTACTTGAAGTAATTTTTTTCATTTTTTTCGTACTGATTGTCCCCCTTATACAGGATAATCCAGAACAAATAACCCGGAATTTCTACCAGAATATCGTGATTTACACGATAATTTTCCTTATTTCATTCGTTGCATATAAAAAACTCCCCGAAGATAAGGATGATGCCGGAAGAAAATCAGGCGAAATTCTTGCCCCGGTCTGTATTGTCGGCTTTTTCTTCATGATTATTGCCGGGTCTTTGGGTTTAATCGGATCCGGTAAAGAAATTGCAAAAACTGCTGATATAGTTCCGGTCGAAACACCTCTTGATCTGAAAAATTCCGTGGATATATCCGCATTGCAGGAAAAGTATGGAATGTACGGTTCATGTTCTGAGATAACACGATGGTCCCTGGAGATCTCACAGACAGATGCATTATACCATTGTTCAGATCCACAAATATCAGGACAATTAGGAAACCGGAACTGTTTTTTCAACGGCCACTACATTGATGGACAAGCAAGATATGACCTGGCTTCATTGTCAACGGGGATCTGTGCACGGGAAGAAGCTAAAAACCAGACGAACGGCAAATGATAAAGATCCCGGTGTTTTGATTCCTGTTTTAAGAACGGATCAAAATTCAGGGCCCGGACAAGGCTTGAATTCGGATAAAAAAAGAAAAAATTATTTCTTGACCGGGTTGAACACGTTCTCGTAGATCATGTCGCTGCCGGTATTATGCAGCCGTGCACGTTCCTCTTTTTCCTCTACCATGGCAAGGAGGGGGAGTTCCATGCTGACACCGGGCACATGGCCGAACATCTTCTCGAGCTCGACCTGCTGGGCGTGCATGAAGAGAGCGTTCGGGATCTCAGCAGGGCAGAGTTCCTCGCACTGGCCGCAGTTCACGCAGGAGTCCGCGATGTGGGCAAAACGGATAAGGTGGAACATGAAATTGGGCGGCACCTGCCCGGGTGTGACATAGGCCGGGTTCTTGGTCGTGCAGTCAACGCAGTAGCATATCGGGCATGCAGAGATGCACGAGTAGCACTTGATGCAGCGCGATGTCTCTTCCATGATCTTCTTTAACCGGGTCTTTCCGTCACCCAGCGCTTCGAAGTCGTGCTTGCGCCACTTCTCACCGAGCTTTAACATTGCACCCTCGACTTTGCCCCGGATCTCGAGACCCTTGGGGTTGGCAGCCTCGGTTACCAGGATACCGGATTTGACGGCACCGCTCAGGAGGTTTGCTCCCTTTTCACTGCAGACTTCTACAAACGTTGCCTTTCCTGCCTTATCGCCGATAACACCCCAGTTGCCGCAGGCAAGGTCTGCCTGTCGCGGGATCTTCAGTTTACAGCGGCGGCAGTTGGACCTGCGGCCGTAGCCTGCTTCTTCGAGCTCGTCAACGGAGATACCCTTGTGGCCGCCTTCATACTCGATGATGAACTGGCCCTTGTCGATCTCTTCCTTGTGCACCTTGTCCGGATCAACGCCATACTTTTCAGCAATCATTTTGCGGGCGAGGACAGGGCTGACCGAACCACCGCAGTTGACCCCGATCATAATGACGTTGTCAAGGTTGATTTGCTTGCGTTTTGCCAGTTCATAGAACCCCATCATATCACAGCCCTTGACCGTCACACCGATCTTCATGTCACTGGCACCGTCAAGGTATTTTTTCACCAGTTTTGCCATGAGCAGTGTACCGCAGTGGAGTGAACCGGCAGTATCTTTTAAGTCGGCCGGGTTAGTGACCAGTGTTGGCTGCGCATCATAGAGGTCGGTACCTTTCCTGATGGCAAAGACAGCATCGACCGTTTTTGATTCGAGCGCATGTTTCCAGAGTGCGGTCACCGCGCCGCCAAGTTCTGCTTTCTTCTTGATATCAGCATCATTGGTCCAAGCGTAGAGCATATCGCCTTTCTTTGCCATGTTACTTCGCCTCCGCGATCTTTTCCAGTCTCACAGCACAGGCCTTGAACTCCGGGATCTTTGCAACCGGGTCGAGTGCATTGTTGGTGAGGATGTTTGCAGCACATTCCACAAAGTGGAACGGGATAAAGACTTCGCCTTTCTTGATCCCCGGTGTCACCCGTGCCCCGATGGTGATCTCCCCTCTCCGGGTGACTGCTTTGACCATCTCCTTGTCTTTGATGCCAAGGGCTTTTGCATCCTCGGTATTGATCTCGACCCAGCCGGTCGGTTCCTCGCGCTCAAGGTCCTCGGAGCGGCGGGTCATCGTGCCGGTATGCCACTGCCAGATACAGCGGCCGGTAGTCATGATAAGAGGATAGTCCTTGTCCGGCACTTCTGCAGGGTATTTGAATTCAATCGGCGTGAAGATTCCCAGGCCGTCCGGGTGGGTGAACTTCTCCTTGTGCAGGATGGGTGTCCCCGGGTGTTCCAGGGTCGGGCACGGCCAGTGGAGGGCTTCGGGCTTCTCGAGGCGTGCATAGTTCATGCCTCCATACGAGGGGGTGACCTTGGCAATCTCGTTGAAGACCTCTTCGGCACTCTTGTAGGGGAACTGTTTCTCAAATCCCATGGCTTTTGCCAGCTCGCAGAAGATCTGCCAGTCAGCCTTTGCCTGCCCGGGCGGGTCCTGTGCCTTCCTCCATTTCTGGACACGGCGTTCGGTACTGGTCTGGGTGCCGTCCTTTTCAGCATAACATGCTGCCGGGAGGACGACATCGGCTAATGCAGCAGTCTCGGTCATGAATATATCCTGGGCAACCATGAACTCAAGGTTCTTTAATCCCTTCTCGACATGGTGGAGGTCGGGATCCGAGACCATCGGGTTCTCACCCATGATATACAGGCACTTGAGGGTGCCGGGCTTGTCGGCAAGCACATTGACCATATCAGTAACTGTGTACCCGACCTTACCCTCGGCAATGGTTGTGCCCCATGCCTCAGACATCTTTTTATGGAAGTCGGGGTTGATGACTGCCTGGTACCCGCTGTAAACATTGGGAAGGGCTCCCATGTCGCAGGCACCCTGAACATTGTTCTGGCCACGGAGTGCGCAGACACCGCCCCCGCGCTTGCCGAGGTTTCCCGTCAGCATCTGGAGATTGGCGACGGATTTAACATTGTCCACCCCGGTGGTGTGCTGGGTGATACCCATGGAGTAGAGAACATTACTCGACTCGGCCTTTGCAATCCATTCTGCAGCAGTTGCAAGGTCCTTTGCGGGAATGCCACTGATCTTGGCAACATTCTCAAGTTTGTAAGTGTCCTTCATGACCACTTCCTTGAGTTTCTCGTAGTCCTTGGTCCGCTTTGCAATGAACTCCTTGTTCTCCCACCCGTTGGTGATGATATGCTGCATGATGCCGTTGAGAATTGCGACATCGGTGCCCGAGTAAAACGACATATACAGGTCTGCCTGTTTTGCCGTCGGCGTGATCCGCGGGTCGGCCACGATTAGTTTTCCACCGCGTTTCTTGGCGAGCATGATCTGCCTGCCGATCAGTGGGTGGTTCTCGAACGTGTTGCTGCCGAGGACAAAGATGCACTTGGACTCACCGATATCTGCTATCGAGTTGGTCATTGCACCGGACCCGAAGGCACCGGCCAGTCCAACGACGGTTGAAGAATGGCAGAGACGGGCACAGTGGTCCACGTTGGGAGTCTTTAAAACAGCCCGGGCAAATTTCTGCATCAGGTAGTTCTCCTCATTGGAGACGCGGGCAGAAGAGAGGCACTGGATCTCTTCTGGCTTGAAGGACTTGAATCTGGAGGCAATCAGTTTGTATGCCTCATCCCAGGATGCCTCGACGAACTTGCCGTCTTTTTTAATAAGTGGCGTTGTAAGGCGGTCCGGAGCATTGATGAACTCCCAGGCATAGTTCCCTTTCGGGCAGAGCTTGCCCTCGTTGACAGGGTTGCGGTGCCAGGGTGCAACGCCGACAACCTTCTTGTCTTTGACAACAAGGTTGAAGCCGCATCCGGTACCGCAATAAGGACATGTAGTTGGTACGTACTTCAGTTCCATATTCTAACCTCGAACAAAAGAGGTCTGGCTTTGCCTTATTTAAATATAGTGAATCTGCGATAAAAAATGATTAATAGTTGTGGGTCCTTAATGTTCATACACTCGATGTGGTAAGTACAGTGCCATTAACATGATCCCGAATAAAATGTAATTGATTGACACCAGGTACCTGAACCTACCTGAACGCGCAGAAACATGAAACAACCCCGCATTCACCCGCTCCTTGTTGATATTATCCAGAGCAGTCTTCTGGCATGTGACGGCCTGGTCTTTGACCGGCGCGAAGCCTGCCCTGTCTGCGGTGGAGAGCTTGCCGGGTATGATACGAAGAAGAGACAGTTCGCTGTCATCCTCAAAGACAACGAACCCGGTCCGGTCCACGTTCTGGTAAAACGGTTCTCCTGCCGGCAGTGCCGGGCAGTCTGTTACGCCGACGAGCCGTTCTATCCCGATACCCGGCTCGGGTCCCCGGTCGTCGACCTCTGCAGGACACTTGCCGGAATTATGCCGTTCCACCGCACAACCGCATTCCTTGCACATATGGGAATCTTTGTGGATCGCGGGACGATCCGGAACTACGCTCTCGGGACATTTCCGGAAATACCGACAACGGACCTTTTCGGGATACGTTTTCCCCTCTCGCTCGTATCACTTTCCACTCTCGCTGCCGGAGAGGGGGGTCGCATCATAGGGACAGAAGCGCTCGCTGCCTGTGGTTTCCCATCCGCATTCCGGGCACCGCCGGGCCCGGGTCTTTTTAAAAAACGGAATGAAGGGGATAAACAAAAACGCAAAGAAGAAAGGCAGCCCAAGTACCCAGAAGATCGCAGACATGAGTAGTGACCCTGCAAGGAGACCTCCTGCGATAAGCCATCTCTTCTCCATAATTCACCTTTTCCCCGGGCCCGTCAGGCGTGAAAAGATCCCATCACGCAGGGCCAGTTCCCGCACTGCGTACGCCGGCAGGGCATCTGCCCGTTCTCCCAGATTGCAGGAAAGATCCGTTCCCTCCAGCTCCCGGGCAAAGAGGGGGGCCCCGATCCCTGCGGTCAGCACCCGGGTCGAGCCTGAGGCTTCCATCACGCTCCTGACCTTGTTCGCAATCAGGTTCCTCTGGATATCCCAGAACTGCTGTGCAATTCCCGCGGCATTCTCTTCCCCGATCTCGTCAAGATCGGCACAGACCACCCGGGCAAGCCGGCGCAGTGAGGCAAAACGGGTTTTTTCTGCTTTATCCGCTGTATCACAAAGGTACATTGAGGGGGTGATGTGCCCAAGGACGAGATGCGCATCCGCGGCAGCTGCAAAAAATTCAGAACTTACCGCTGTTTTTACCTTATCGACCTGTACTGACTGCAGCAGCGTGGCGACATTTCCCCGGAGCATGCCCGTATAGACAAGGTAGCCTTTCTGGAGCCGGTTGAGGTCAGAAAGACCCAGAAGGGATTCAAACCTTCCCAGGGGGATGATATCGGCCGTTGTACTCCCGATATCAAGCAGGACCGCATCCGGATAGTCTGCCCTCAGGAAATCTGCGGATGCGAGCCAGTTGGCTGCTCCAAGCTGAGGCACAGCGTGGTCGTGAAACCGTCCGTCTGTCCCATAAAAACGGGCATCAGGAAACGCTTTTTGTACCGCGTTCACAATGAAGGATATACCCTTCCCCTTATCTGAAAAACAATCAGCAAGTTCCCCGCTCATCACCACGGCCGCCGTTTCATCGTGCAGGGAGCTGTATGGGGCGAGTAATGATGTGAGAGGTGTGTTTTCCCAGAGCGGACAATAATGGATGCGAACCCCCTCCCCGTTCACGATTTTGAGGTTTGCCCCGCCAACGTCAATGCCGATCATACCGGCGTGACCTTTCCCCCCGTATCGAAGCGGACGCTGCCGGTAAGGTGCACATGGTCGGGAGCTCCCCCCTTTGATGCTGCAACCAGAATATGAGCTATCTCTTCTTCCATACATGCCGCTATGCCAACAAGACTGGTAGTAATCCGGGGATTAACATCAACAACATAGATATCATCGGATACTACCATGTCCACACCGCAATATCCCTGGCAGCCAAGTACCTCAACGGATTTTATTGCCGTCCTGATCATCTCTTCTTCCCGGGCGGGGTGCACCGGTGTCTCCCCGCCAAGATAGCGGAGTGCCCCTTCAGGTCCCGCCTCAATAAACTGCCGGTTTACCGCCAGCACGAGGGGGGGTTTACCCGAAAAAAACAGGCACGCGTCACCAACGACCCTGCTTGCAACAAGGCTCACGGAAAAAGGTTCCCCCTCAATATATTGTTGCGAGAATTCGTCCTTTCCCGGCAAGGCCTCAGATATCCTGACCCTGTCCGCACCAGAGCCTTTTATAGGTTTGATCACCTTTTTTCCTGCCGATATTCCGGCTGGCACACGTAGAGCATGGGATCGCAGGATTTTTTCGGTGCTGACCTTATTGGCACAGAGCGCTGCCGGCATGAACCCGCACCCGAGATTATGGGTGTATTGTTCGAGGATCTGGGTATAGCGGCTGAGCAGGTGGTCCGGTGCAATCACGAGCCCCATGTCACAGGCCGGGGCAATGCGCTCGATCTCCGTTCCAAAATCGCCGTGTCCGGGCTTGACGACAGTATACCCGCACCGCCGGAAACTCTGTTCCAGTACAGCGAGCATGGCGGCTCCTTCAGGCGCAAGAAGCGGGTCGTGGAGGGTGGTGTATTCAGCGAGCAGGACGTTCATCCTTCTTTTCTATGTTCTGAAAGGAAATGACCCTATCCGATCGGTGAACTTTTTTAGTCGTGCGGTTCACTAGTGAATGCATATGAAACCCTCCATCCTGCTGACGAATGACGATGGCATCAGTTCCGTAGGACTGTGGGCAGCATACGAAGCCCTCGCACCCATTGCCGATGTTACCATCGTTGCTCCGGCGTCCCAGCAGAGTGCCGTCGGCAGGTCGATCTCCATCTTCGAACCACTCCGGGTGACCAAGGTTACCATTAATGGCATCATGGCGTATGCAGTCGCAGGAAAACCCACCGATGCGGTCATCATCGGCCTCTATGCACTGAAGCTCAAACCCGACCTTATTGTCAGCGGTGTCAATATCGGTGAGAACCTTTCCTATGAATCGATAATGACATCCGGTACCGTCGGGGCAGCGCTTGAAGGATCAAACCAGGGAACAAAAGCCATCGCCTTCTCACTGCAGGTTGAAGACCAGGGGGATAAATTCGATGATCCCCGCACACACAGCCAGAGTTTTGAACCCACCAGAAAAGTTGTGCGTGATGTAGTATCGGAAGTAATCAGGCATGGGTTTTCAGGCAATGCAGATGTCATCAATGTAAACATACCGTCGGTTATCAGGGGGGGGTATGAGGTCACCCGGCTTGCGCGTAAACTCTTTGTGACCGGCGTTGAACAGCGCCTCGATCCACGCGGGCGCCCGTATTACTGGATAAACGGGCCGCTTATTGATGACGCGGACGAGGGAACCGATGTTCACGCAATCCGGAAGGGAAATATCTCGATCACTCCCATCACGCTCGACTGCACCGCTTTTCTGGCATATGAGGATATGAAGGCAGTGTTTTTCCGGCGTCCTTCTCCGGTCTGACGAATCTGCCGGTGACACCGTACCAGAATAGTGCCACATCATCATTATTGATAATTAATCCGAAACAGGTGAAATACATGAACGATCACGCCCAGACAACTCTTAAAAGGGAAGCAGGATACGCAGCAGCTGACCGGGTTATGACCGGCATGGTGGTTGGTCTTGGAACCGGCTCCACTGTTTTTTATGCGATGGAACGGCTGAAGGCACGCATCGGTGAAGGGCTTTTTATTCTGGGTATCCCCACCTCCCTCCAGGCTGCGATGAGAGCACGGGAATATGGAATACCGCTCACAACCCTCGACGAACACCCGGTCATTGATATTGCGATCGATGGCGCCGATCAGGTCGATCCTCTGTTCCGGCTGATCAAAGGACGGGGGGCTGCCCATACACGGGAGAAATGTGTTGCGGACGCAGCACAACAGTTCATTGTCGTTGTCGATGAATCAAAACTGGTCCGGCAGCTCAATGCACCGATACCTGTTGAAGTATTACCTTTTGCTGTAACACCCGTACTGGCCCGGATTACCCGGATAGGAGGCCTGCCGGTTATCCGCCAGGGAGTGAAAAAGGACGGGCCGGTGATCACCGACAATGGCAACCTTATCGTTGACTGCAGCTTTGGGACGATCGGAGATCCGGAAAAACTGGATCAGGACCTGTGCAGCATTCCCGGCATCATTGACAACGGACTGTTTACCCGGTTTACAAAAAAGACGCTTGTTATAGCCGGAACATCCAAAGGATGCCGGCTCCTGACATCAGCGGATATAATCCCGTAACTTCTGGACAAGAGCGAGCTGGGTGGTCGCTTCTTTCTTCTTCTCTTTTTCAATACTGTCCATGATGTCCTGTATGGGTTTTGCCAGCTCGTATATCTTGACCGGGCGGCCTTTGCTTTCCGCTTTGCTCTCCCGGCTGGTGATCCAGTTCTGGTCTATAAGATACCGCATGGCAATGCTGACTTCCGGTTGGCGGAGATCGGTACCGCGTTCAATTGCACGGGAAGTTGCTTCGGGCGTATTTGCCAGAAACACCAGCACCTTTGCTACGTTTCTCTTGGTCCCAATCTCAATGAGGAGGTTTGCAAATTCCTCTTCCTTTTCTGTAAAATACATTACATTCTCAGTTCTCATGATTTTTTCCCGGTATATTTTTAATTACCTGACTAAACGAATTATCTAATCAAAGATATATAGCCTCTCTTATTGTTCGGCAATTGAGAGATATTATATATAATATAACTAAATCGTGCAACATAAATAAAAATAGTGAATGGGGCAAACCGGATTCATCCCCCCTTCTATCGAAGGATAAGGTCATAAGATCCCCCATTTGGGATCAAACCGGTGAATGCTCCACCCGGTTCCTTTTTTGGGAAACCCCGGAGTGACGTACCGGGATGTCAAAGGGGAATTTTGTAAAAAGGATCACCTGCTATTTCAGCTCCCCGGTTTTTCCCTATAATTTTCTCTTGACCGCGTTCCGGTCATCATGTTTCACGCTCCCGGGGGAATGGGCAATATCTCCGCCCCCGCCGCCATGGTGGCGACTTACCCATGACAGAGCTGCGAAAAGGTTCCATACCACGAAAAAAACTATACCCGAAAACCAGGGTACTTTTTTATTTCTGTTCTTTTTACAAATAATTTTTAAAATCAGGGTAGTGGGAACAAAAAAAACCGGGAGATTGGAACATTACTCCAAAAAAATATCAGACCAGACCAAGGCTGCGGAGATCGGAAAGGATCTTGACAACGGCTTTCTTTGCGTCTTCCGGCTCTTTTCCACCGGTAATAATCAATTTACCTGAGCCGAAGAGAAGAACCACCACTTTTGGATTGTCAAGCCGGTAGACAAGCCCCGGAAATTGTTCAGGCTCATATTCGATCTTATCAAGATTGAACCCGACGGCAATCTTGTTCAGGTTAATGGGAGTCGCAAGATCTGCTGAGGTTACGATATTCTGGATCTTGTAGTCCAGTTTCTTGGGGATATCGATATTGAGTTCCCGCAGCTTATTGCCAAGGATATTCAGACCCTTGCTTAAACTGTCAATGCTTTTCGCGCCAGTGAGCACGACTTTGCCTGAACCGAAAACGAGCGCTGCTATCTTTGGATCCTGCATCCGGAGAACGACACCGGGAAATCGCTTCTTGTTATATTCAGCACCTTCAATCCTGGATGCAATCTCGGGTAGATCGAGATGATCAGTTACCTTTGCGGAGGCAACAATATTTTCGATCTTGAGGGAATCCTCTGGCCTGACCTTCATATTTATAAATGCCACAAAACAGTATTTAAAAAGTTGGGTGGATACCGGGTCCGGTTTTTACTCTTCAAGGGTCGATACATCCCCGGGGTCCATCCCCAGCTCTTTAGCCCGCAGAACACGACGCATGATCTTGCCGCTGCGGGTCTTTGGCAACGAGAGGACAAACTCGATCTCCGAGGGCATGGCTATTGGTCCCAGGGTAATTCTCACGTGGTACAGGAGTTCGTTTCTGAGCCGGTCAGAAGGAGTGTGACCAAGACGGAGGATCACAAACGCCTTGATGATGTTGCCCTTGACAGCATCGGGTTTTCCTATTACCGCTGCCTCGGCAACAGCCTGGTGGGATACCAGCGCGCTCTCAACTTCAGCTGTCCCGATATTATGACCGGCGACGACGATCAGATCATCTGCCCGCCCGAGCACCATAATGTAACCCTCACTATTCTTTACCGCAAGGTCCCCGACCGCATAACATCCGGGGATCAGGTTCCAGTATTTCCGGTACCGCTC
>Ga0182021_10003934_pt1 | contig 17425 bp, 8 predicted proteins | sample 612E3MmetaG_FD_120493 | JGI IMG/M metagenome (GOLD analysis project Ga0182021, IMG submission 120493) | Permafrost microbial communities from Stordalen Mire, Sweden - 612E3M metaG (Illumina Assembly) | ecosystem: Environmental > Terrestrial > Soil > Wetlands > Permafrost | place: Sweden...
CCGCGTTACTTCTTCGCCACTTCCAGCGTCGCTGGAACGAATCTGATTAGGACCACGATTGGAGCTCGATTACGTTGCACTCTGGATCTCGGGTGTAGCACCAAGTGACCCGTGCACCTGCAGCTGTTTGAAGCGTGACGATGTCGCCGACTGCGGCGCCGCCCGCATTGAGTACCTCGCGCTGGGCTGCGAGTACGTCGGGCACGACGAAGGCGATGTGCGCGAAGCCGGCTCGATTGACTTCGGGCCGGATGGGATCGGCAAAGACGCTGTAGGAATAGATCTCCAGGGTGGGACCGTCTGGACCGAGGCCGGGGAGACGGAGATGCACGCCTTGAACTGTGGCACCTTTGACACCAGTGCCGGCTTCGAGATCCGCACCAGCGTAGTTTCGCTCAGGGGGCACCGTAACGCAGCCGAAGACCTGCTGGTAGAACGACGAAAGGGTACGCCAGTCTTGCGCGATGAGATTGGTGTGGCCGTATCTGGCGTTGCGGATCATGGCTGGAGGATAGGCACCGGATGCGACGCCCAACCAATAGGATTTGCTGGAATAGATGATCGTACGAGAAGCTACTTCTTCGCCACTTCCAGCGTCGCGCCTTGGCGGATGTCGGCGGAGCTGGCGCCGACCATGATGTCGAACTTGCCGGGCTCGACTACGCGTTTCATGTCGCGGTCCCAGAATCCGAGATCAGCGGAGCCGAGCTTGAACTCGACTCGCTTTGATTCGTCAGCCTTGAGATGGATGCGCGAAAAGCCGCGCAGCTCTTTCACGGGCCGGGTCACAGACGTGACTTGATGGTGCAGGTAGAGCTGCACGACCTCGTCGCCCGCGCGCCTACCCGTGTTGGTCACGTTGACAGTGACGAGAGCGCTGCCGTCGGGCGCGATGCGGGCCGGGCTGACCTTTATCGGATCGTAGCGGAAGGTGGTGTAGGACAGCCCGTGGCCAAACGCCCACAGTGGGCCGGGCACTTCGAACAGATAGGCGCGCGTGGCGGAAGGCTTGTGATTGTAGTAGGCGGGCACGGCGCCGCTTGAACGCGGAACAGTCCAGGGCAAACGGCCGGCGGGATTCGCGTCGCCGAAGATCACGTTCGCGACTGCGGTGCCGGTTTCCTCGCCTAGATAGAAGCCGTCGAGGATGGCGGGCGCCTTCTGCGCCAGCTCGGGGATGGCCAGTGGGCTGCCGTGGATCAGAACCACCACCGTGGGCCGGCCGCTCGCCAGCACGGCGCGCGCCAGCTCCATCTGCGCGCCCACCAGATCGAGGCTCATGCGGTCGCCGAGGTGTTTTTCGTCCCACGCCTCGCGCGAGAGCTGCTCGTTCTGCCCGAGCACGAGTACATTGAGGTCCACGGTCTTGGCCAGTTTGCCGGCCTCGGCGACCAGGCGCGCGTCGTCAGCCGGATCGGAGAGCGTAACCTTGTCGTCGTTCCAGCCGCGGCTGCCGGCGGTCAGACCGCAGCCCTGCGCGAAGCTCACCTTGACCCTGTCGCCCAGCTTGGCGCGCAGTCCGTCGAGGATGCTCACCGTTTTGTCGGGCTTGCCACTGTAGCCGCCCAGGTGGCAAGTGTCGGCCGTGGGACCGATGACCGCGACGGACGTGACCTTGGCCTTGTCGAGCGGCAGGAGCCCGCCGTCGTTCTTGAGTAGAACCATGGCTTCCTCGGCGGCGCGCAGGGCCAGCGCGCGATCCGCGGGCCGCTCGGGCTCGGGTGTGGTGTTCTGCACGTACGGCTGCTCGAAGAGGCCGAGCAAGAACTTGGCTCGCAGAACGCGCGCAACCGCCTGGTCCACCACGGCCTGCTTGATGCGGCCAGCGTGGAGGTCAGCGACCAGCGAGCTGTAGCCACCGGGCTGGGGCAGCTCGATGTCCACGCCCGCCTCGAGCGCGACCCGGCCCGCGCTCGGCAGATCCGCGACCACGTGGTGTGTGTCCGCGAGCTGGGCGACGCCGAAGTAGTCGGACACGACCACGCCGGTGAAGCCCCACTCGCCGCGCAAAACGTCGGTGATAAGCCAACGGTTCTCGTGCGACGGCACACCGTCGATCTCGTTGTAGGACGCCATGACCGAGAGCGCGTGCGCCTCGCGGATGGCGGCCTCGAAGGGCGGCAGGAACACCTCGCGCAAAGCGCGCGGCGAGGCGATGGCAGGCGCGGTGTTGCGGCCGCCCTCGGGATAGCCGTGCCCGGTCATGTGTTTGAGCGTGGCCATGACGTGGGCGCCATCGATGGGTGCGTCGGCCGACTTGCGTCGGCCCTGCAAGCCGTTGACCGCGGCCACGCCCATGCGCGCGACCAGGTACGGATCCTCGCCGTAGGTTTCCTCGATGCGGCCCCAGCGCGGGTCGCGTGCCACATCGACCACCGGGGCCAGCACCTGCGACACGCCACGCGCGCGCGTCTGGCGCGCGGTCACGGTGAAAATCTCCTCGGCCAGGTCGGGATCGAAACTGGCGGCCAGGGCGATGGCCTGGGGGAAGCTGGTGGCGCCAGGGGCGACCAAGCCGTGCAGAGCCTCCTCGTGCAGGATCGCCGGGATCCCGAGGCGGGTCTGCTCGACCAGGAACTTCTGGATAGCGTTGGCCAGCTCGGTCGCCTCGCGCGCGTCGTGCTTGTCGCCCGGCCGCGTGACCTCACCGATCCCGTGCGGCATCAGCTTGCGCGCGTGCACGGGCGAGAACAGTCGCGTCTTGCTGTCGTAGACGCGGGTGTTCTCCCAGTTCACCGCCTCGAGCTGTGCGACCTGCTCGACGGGCGTCATGCGCCCGAGCAAGTCGGCCACGCGCACGTCGACAACAAGCTTCTCATCACGGTAGGGCGGTGGAGCCACGGGCTGCGCGAGCACGGCGGCGCTGGGCAGAGAGGAGGCGACAACGAAAAGGGCGGCGGTGCATCGCAGTCTCATGGCCGGGCACGATACACCGCCACCGGCCGGTCAAGAAACTAGCCCGAAGCAGGTGTTGCTCGACCACTTGCAAGGGCGCCGGCTTCTCCCACGCTATGACCCTGATGGATACACGATCTGAAGGCCGTTGACCGGCGCGCGCTGCATCCCCCAGGTCGAGGGCCTCGGCTGCGCGGTCAGTGTGAAGCTGGACCCGGTCAGGTTGCGGAAAACGACATAGTCCCCTGCGCCGGCCATGCCCCCGTCGCCACCGGACGCCAGGGTATACCCCGGGAAGGAACTGGTGGTCAGCGCGGGCTGGCTCACCGAATACGTAGTCGAGCCGATCTTGTACTGGTAGTTGCGCGTGTCACCCGAATCCACGGCGGAATAGCAGTAGACGTAGACGTCGTATCCACTGCTCATCTCGGCGGGCAAGTTGGCCACGCTGACTGTGCCTGGCTGGTCAGCCATCCTCGGATCGAGATAGCCATTCATCATGCGCGTATCACCGGGAGCGTCGGTGAAGGAATTGCTCCAGGTGGACAGCCCGCCCAGCTCAGGCACGCTCCAGTTCGCGGATGCGGCGGTCGCGCTGCCGCTCGACGACACCAGCGCGGCGAGGCTTCCTGTGTCACCGGGTGCGCTGTTCCAGTGCGCGGCCCGTTTCACGCCTGCTGATTCGTTGGGGTCCATCGCGACAACTCCCCACACGCCAGCACCGGTCGGTTGTCCGCCCAAGAAGTCGATACTAATGATAATCGGCGCAACCGTCGCGTCAGTTCCCAGGTCATTCGCTCCGTCCGTTCCGCTCGCGGGACCGTCGCTCGTGTCGGCGCCAGGAGCGTCCAGCGTTCCTGTCTCGGCGACATCAGAACCGCCCGATCCGCTGTCCGGCAGCACACGAGCATCGGCAGGGAGAGGGACGTCAATCTCGACATCTTGAGATGAGGCTGCGTCTGCCACCGCCGCCGCATCCGTCGCGACCTCTCGCCCCGTATTCCCCGCGTCGGTCCCTGGCGCCCCAGCCATCGCAGCCGCGTCTGCTCCGGCGCCCGCATCCACCATGACGCTTCCCCCTGTCCCGCCCGTGGCGGTTTGGCTGGTCCCGCCGGTTGCGGATCCGCCGGTCGCTGCGGCGCTGCCTCCCGAACCGCCGCCGCCCGTATCAGGCGCGAGAGTGCCGCCGCCGCCCGTTCCGGTGTCAGAGGCTGCACGGCCGTCGCTACTTCCAGCATCCGGTTGCGACGACAAAGGACGCGTGAGGTTCACGCAGCCGACGAAAGCGAAGACTGCCGCGAGTGCCGGCACTACCGGCAAGTACGATCGACCCACTTGGACATCTCCCTCGATAATCGGCAGGATTATGGAGTAGTGCGGCGGCAATAGCAAAGGTCGCGCAGCCCTGGCCAAAAATCTGCTCAGACGGGGACCATCAGGCCCAGCTCGTCTTCGTCCCAATGCCGGTCTTCTGCACTACCGACGTCGGCGAACTACGAGCCAGGCGATGGTCAGCACGGCGCCCAAAGGCCAAGTGCGGGGTCTTCGACTTGGAGCCGTTGTCGATAGCGCAGCCAGCCACAGTGGCGCAGCCGGGGCTGATAACACCGCTAGCCCCGGTTTTCCCCCAATCACCTGAGTTCGTGCATCGTTTCTTGCCTATTTGAGATTGGGAACCTTGTCGCGCGTGATGGTGTAGGTGCTGGCATAGGCAGTTTGCAGGACGGCCAGCCGTGATTGCTCGTAGCCTGCCCAGATATTCCAAAGTACCCATGGGGACGAAGTGGGGAACCAACTATCAGGAGTCACACTGTCGGACTCGTGAAGAGCGAGGGGAATGGTGGCCCCAGCAATGCCGCGGAATTTGGTGTAGTTCGCAGCAGTGCCTGTGTAGTCCGGACCGGTGACGTCGACGGTGTCCTTGCCCGGGTAGTAGGGTGCGGCAGAGGCGGTGACGCCGTTTTGGCTGCTGAAAGGCATGAGCCAGATGATGTTGGTGGCGCCTTTGGTGGCGGTCAGATAGTTGAACGCGTACTTCCACAGCGCCACGTATTGGGCTCCCGTCCCCTTGCTCCACCAGAACCAACCGTTGGGTTGCGCTTCGTGAAGTAGCGCCAAGATGATTGGCACGTTGGCGGCCTTCATGACTCCGACCTGATAGGCGATGTAGTTGAGCCTGGAGTTGAACGCTGTGTTCTCGCCAGTTCCTGCCGTTACCGCAGCATCGAGCAGGCCTGCGGGAGGCGTAGACATGGCACCATTGGTGCCGTTGTAGCTGTCGTTCGCTATCGTCGAGCCGGCCACCGGCATGCCCATGTGGTAGCGGAACATGGAAACGCCACCCCCATTCCAGTAGGCGATGGCGCGTGTGATCCCGGAAATAGTCGAGGTGGCGCCGCCCCCGGCGGGATACAGGAAGTCGCCGCCGAGAATCGCCGGTTCTTTCATTCCGTTGCTGGTGTACCAAGTGATGTCGTCGAGGGGATTGGCGGCCCAACTGGTTTCCTGCTGTCCTGACAAGACGTGGTTTCCGCTTATGTTGTACAGGTAGCAGAGCAGGTTCTTGGCCTGGGCGGTGGCATTGGGACTGACGGGAAGAACGCTGCACGGGCCAGTGGATGTCGAACCGCCCGCGCCGGCGCTAGAGGTGGCGCCACCGTTCGAGGTGGTTCCGCCGGTCGAGGTCGCACCGCCGGTTCGGGTCGTGCCGCCGTTCGAAATCGAACCGCCGGTTGGGGTCGAACCGCCAGTCCGAGTCGAACCGCCGTTCGAGGTCGAACCGCCGTTCGAGGTCGAACCGCCGTTCGAAATCGCACCGCCGGTCCGGGTAGTACCGCCGTTCGAAATCGAACCGCCGGTTGGGGTCGAACCGCCGTTCGAGGTCGAACCGCCGTTCGAAGTAGTACCGCCAACTGGGGTCGAGCCGCCAGTCGCAGGGCTGCCGCCAGTCGCAGGGCTGCCGCCAGTCGCGGGGCTGCCGCCGGTCTCAGGGCTGCCGCCGGTCTCAGGGCTGCCGCCGGTCGCGGGGCTGCCGCCGGTCTCAGGGCTGGCGCCGGTCGCGGGGCTGCCGCCGGTCGCGGGGCTGCCGCCAGTTGCAGGGCTGCCACCGGTCGTGCTGACGCCACCGGTTGCACTAGCGCCACCGGTCCCTTCCGTCACCCCGCCGGTCGTGGTCGTCCCACCAGTTCCGGCCGGCGGCTTCTGTTCTCCATTCCCGCAGCCAGAAAAGCCAGCCAGAGCAGCCGCGAGGGCCAAGTAGCGGATCTTCTTCATGCGAGGTCTCCTTGTCACGGGATTGGGTCGGGAATCTCTGCAGGCTGGACTCAGCCTGCCCACTGCAAGGGCGAGACCTTCCCACAACCTTCCATGCAATTGTCGAGATTCGACCGTGGCCGAGACTATTCCGGTACGTGGACCATAGGCATCATTGGCGCATGGAGTCTACGAGCGGATGACGCCATTCCTCCCGGGGCGCCAGTTCACGCAACGCCGGATCACGCCGGACGCGCGCCATCAGCGCCCGCCGCGCCCAGAAAATGCGGGACTTTACCGCCATACGGCTGGCGCCCACGATTCGCGCGATCTCCTCGATGGGACGTTGCTCGGCCACGCGCAGAATGGAGGCGATACGCCTTTCCGGACCGAGGGCAGACAGGTGGGCGCGGATCCTTTCCACCCGCCGCCGGCCATCAGCGATGCTATCGGGCGGCGCCGCCGGATCCACAGGTTGGGCCGGAGCAGCCACCAGATCCAGGGAAACTCCCCGGCGCTGGACCGGCCGGCGCAGGTGCCACGGCCTGAAATGCGGGGGGACTACGGCAGAGGGGCACGGTCCACGAGATGATGGCTAGTTGCACGATCCGCCCGTGGCGGCGCCGGTACCACCCGTGCCGAGGTTTCCGTTTCGATGTGACCAAGCGCACACCGGTGCCTCGGTTTGACGTACAGGTTTTGTCTCGGCCCAGACAACGATAGACTCTCCAGCCATGTTGCGCCTTCCCCTTCCCCTGGCCTTGCTCCTGGTTTTTTCTGCCTTTGTCCAGCCACAGGCCCACGCCGGAGAAGACTCCTCGGTGGTGCCGGCCTGTCCTGCGGGCAATCTTCTGGCCGGCAAACTGCCGGTGGCGTGGCAAGAGATCGCGCGCGATCGCGCCTTGCTTACCGACGAGACCGTGGCAAACGAAGGCGCGGTGTGGGATGCGTCCCTGGCCGCGTTGTTTGAAACCGGCGCCTCCACCGTGACCTGGGATCTGGGCGAGGTGGTGCGCGTGCGCTTGCTGGCCATCCAGGCCGACGCCAACGACACCTACAACATCTGGGGATCGCTCGACGGCAAGGACTACAAGGTGATGGGTCAGATCGATCCGGTCACCGGGCACGGTTTGCGCATGCGCACCCTCGATGTGGGCGGCATGGCAGCACGCTTTCTGCGCGTGGGCGAAGGCAAGGGCGACGGCTCCTATTCGGTTTCCGAAGTCGCGGCGTACTGCCAGACGCCCACACCCTTTCCGCCGCAATTCAAGGTCACGGACGCGCCGGCGGCCACGGCACCCAAAAGCTATCTCGACTACTGGAACACCGATACCAGCGCCCGCTGGGAAATGATTCTCGCCATCCTGGCTGCGATCCTGCTGTGGTGGGAGCGCCGTCTCACCGGCCTGGGCATGGCCGCGTTCAAGCTGCGCCTGCGCCGGATCCTCCTCGGGACAATGGGGGTGCTGGCCTTTCTGAGCTTCTTCAATTTCGGTTTCTGGCACTTCCCCGGTTTCGTGCACGGATGGGATACCTTCCACTACTACGTCGGGGCGAAGTACTTCAAAGAGATGCACTACGAGCGCCTGTACGAGTGCGTGGCAACTGCCGATTCCGAGGAGCCAGGGCTGCGCCGACGGGTCGAGCTGCGCAAGATAACCAACCTGCGCACCAATGTGGTGGAGAAGACCGACGACATTCTCGCCCATCCCGAGCGCTGCAAGCAGCACTTTACCGACGCGCGCTGGGAATCGTTCAAGAATGACCTACGCTACTTCCGCACCTTGGAGGGCCCGCGCCGCTGGGATGATGCCCAGTGTGACCACGGGTTCAACGGCACGCCGGTGTGGGCCATCTTGGGCAGCGCCCTGGCCAATTTGGCGCCGGCCAGTCGGCTCGACGTGCTGGTACTCGACGCCATCGACGTGGCGATGATCGTCGCCATGGCATTGCTGATGTGGTGGGCCTTTGGCTGGCGGACTGTGTCGGTCGCCCTTCTCGTGCTTGCCACCAATTTCCCGTCCCGCTGGGACTGGATTGGCGGATCTTTTCTGCGCTTTGACTGGTTGTTCTGGATGGGCGTGGGCGTGTGTCTGATGAAGAAGGATTGGCCGTTCTGGGCCGGGGCTGCCTTGGCCTACGCCGCGCTCTTGCGCATTTTTCCGGGATTTCTCTTCGTGGCGCCGCTGATTGCGCTCGGCTACCACTATGTGAAGGCCCGGCAATGGGACCGACGCTTGCTGCGTCTGATCATGGGTGCCGCGGTGGCGGTGGCGGTGCTGGTGCCAGTCAGTTTCGTCACATCGGGCGGTCCCAGTATCTATCCGGAATTCCTGCGCAACACCGCCAAGCACTCGGAGACGCCGCTGACCAACCTCATGGGGCTGCGCACGGTGGTCCATTTTCGACCTGCCGAGACGGCCGGCCGCTTGAACACGCCGGCTATGGTGGATCAGTGGTCGCGCTGGAAACAGGCACGCCTCAAGGCCTTCCACGAGGCCCTGCCGCTCTATGTGTCGCTGGTGTTCTGCTACCTGGTGCTCGTCGGCCTGGCCATCCGCAAGGTCGAGCCCTGGGTCACAGTGCTCTTGTCGGCGACTGTGATCTCGTTTGGCTCTGAACTGACTGGCTACTACTACGCCTTTCTCATAATTCCCGCCTTGCTGTACGCGGTGGTTCCGCGCGCCGGCGAGTGGCTGTTGTGGTTGACAGCGCTGACCCAGTTCCTGTGCTGGGCGCCCATCAAGCACTTTCCCAATTGGCTGCAGAGCCTGCTGCCAAGTTCAGTGCGACAAAGCTCCTTCGTCACCAATTTCAGCATGCCCAACGGGATGGACGAACAGCACACCTGGATGTCGCTTGCCACGCTCATTGTCTTCGTGCTGATTGCGCGCGAGTTGATGCTCGCACGCCAGCCGACCCTCGTGCCCAGCCTGGCCGGGCCCGACGGCGGCAAAGAAGCGAACGAGCCCCTGGCCGCCCAGGTCCTCGCCCCGGTTGTGGCGCGAGTCCCTCACCCGCAGGATGCGCCCCGAAACCGCAAACGCAAGCGGCGATAGCGGCGACCCAGAGCGGGCCCCGGTCGTAGAAGGCCGCGCCTAGCGACGGGCCCAGTAGCGCTGAAAGGCCTCCAGGACAGCCTCGTCCATGTTTGCGATCGGCACGGGCTTTCCGTCCCGGATGAAATACTTCTCGAGCACAGCCGTGCCGCTCTTGCGCGCGGATTCCTTCGCCCCTGCGTTCTTGAAGGAGTACTTTGATGACCACAGAGAATTCCAAAGGAGATTCCCATGAACAGAAACATGGTCCGCGCTGCGCTTTTGTTGGTTGTGACGCTGGTTTGGGTTGTGCCGGTCATCGCGGCCGAGACCTTCCCCATCCGGGACGGGGACAAGGTGGTGTTCTGGGGGGATTCGATCACGGACAATGCGCTCTACACTCGCACGATCGAGAAGTACGTGCGGGGCAGATATCCCTCCCTGAAGGTCGATTTCGTCAACCTCGGCTGGGGCGGGGACAACACGTCCACGGTCAAGCGGATGGAGCGCGACCTTCTTCCCGTCAACCCGACGCTCGTGTTCATCGACCTGGGCATGAACGACGGCGGCTACAAGCCCTACGAAGACCGGACCGGGGACGCCTACATCGCGGGCATGACCCAGCTCGTGGACCTGATCCGCACGAAGACCTTCGCCCGGATCATCCTCATCACACCCACGCCCTATGAACCCGGGGTGCGCACGGACGACCAGGCCAAGAAACTCGATGCGTTCTATCCGCAGGTGATTAGGAAGTTGAGCGACCGCCTCGTCGCTTTCGCGAAGCAGAAAGCCATCCCGGTCGTGGACCTCAACGCCGCGTATGCCGAGACAATTTCCAAGATCAAGGCCAAGGCCCCCTCCTTCAAGTTCACGGGCGATTCGGTCCATCCCAATTCGGTCGGCCAGGCGCTCATGGCTTTCCTCATCCTGAAAGGGATCGGAGCCGACGGCAGAATTCTCGATCTGGCCATCGACGCGAAGACCGGCAAGGTCGTCAGGAGCGAGGGACAGACGATCACGGAACTCACCAATTCGAAGGACGGTCTCGTCATGACCCGCAAGGTCTCGGCCTTCCCCTTCGAAACCAGCGGGAGTCCGGCCGGAACCGACTTCTCTCCCTGGTACGACACACTGAACAGGAACATGCTCAAGGTCACCGGCCTCTCGGCCCCCTGGTACATTCTGACGGCGGACGACGACGGGAAACCCCTCACGGTGCTGTCGAAGGACGAACTCGCCAGGGGAGTGAACCTCTCGGACCTCGGGATCGGTCTCCCGGAATACAAAACTGCGGGATTCATCGCGTCCCTGGTCGACGAGAAGCATTCCGCGCGGTACGCGCGTTGGCGCAGGACTCTCCTGCCGGGCGTGAGCAGCCCGTCCCAGTTCACACCCTACCTTCCCGAGACTACGGAGACCCTGTACCTCGCTGACAAGGCGGACATGATCAGCGCGTTCCTTGCGGGAGGCAAAATCTCCTGCCCAGTCTACAGGCTTCGGCTCATCCCCTCCGCGGTCAAGCAGATCGCCAAGGAAACAACGCTCATCCGCTCGAGCCTCAAGCTCCAGGACGCCGTTACGGGTTCCTGGGGAGGGAAAGGGACGCTGACCGCGGAGGACACCGCAGGCGTCAGGACCTGGTCCCTGGATTACGCGTTCACCGACACATGGTGGGCGGGTATTGGACTGAATCTCGACAACTGGGCCGGGGCCGCACCCAAGGATCTTTCGGGATACACCACAATGCTGGTCACGTACGAAGGCCCGGCCGAGGGCAACACGCTGGCGGTAATAATGTCATCCGGCGCGGGCAAGACGGAGATCAAGAGCGAAAACGCGGAGGTCGGCGGACCGTCGAAGGGGTGGAAAACCGCCGAAGTCCCCCTGAAGAACCTCAAGAATGCGACCTTCGACCTGACCAAGGTCGCGACGGTCATGTTCAGCGTCGGCGGCGCACCCAGCGGAAAAGGGATGCTGCGAGTGAAGGATGTCAGGCTGGTCGTGAAGGAATAGAGCTGTTCTAGGGCTACTTCCCGTAGCCTGCGGCGACGATGTTGGCCTGGACGGCGTCATCGGACGCACTCGACGAGGCGCCGGAAGTCATGCACCCTTCGAAGAAGTTCCCCTGAGCACCGTCGGTGTTGTCGCCGCCCATACCCAGGATGATGGCCCCTTGTTTCTTCATGGTACTGTAGCCATTGGGACGCGCGCCGTCGTACATGGTTGTCAGAGGACCCGACTGCGCATTGCCGCCCTTGAGTGCAAAGGTCCCGGATTTGCCTATCACGATGGCCGTGACGTAGGTGGAAGTCAGAGGCGTGTTGGTGGTCGTGGGTCCCTTATCTCCTCCAGCAAAGAGACCGTTCTCAAGGTCCGCCATCACCCAGGGGCCCGCGCCAGTACCCTTGCCCCAACTCTTGGAGTTGCCGAAATAGACGGCTTCCATGGTAGCGGCGCCGTCGTCCGTGTTGTTCGTCTCTGCATTGCCGTAGTCGAAGCAGCACCCACTGTTGAAGAAGGTACCGCTTGTCACCATGTACTCAGTCTCCGGCTGGTCGCCGGTTGCGATGCCCGAGGTACTGTTGTTGCGATAACCATCGCCAGCCACGATATGAACCCCGTAGACCGTATGGCCAGAGGCGGTCAACTTGAGAGCAGTCGCGTTTGCTTCGTTATCTGGTGTGTCTTTTCTCTGGCCCGCCGGGGCTTTGGTCAGGTGGTTGCCCTTCCCGGACTGGTCATAGATGATGGAGATGGTGCATGTCGTGCCAGAGCAGAATGTGTCTTGCACAGCGGAGTCGGCGAAACCTCCAGAGGTCAGAATTCCTATGTCCTTGGTTGTGTTGTCCGACGCGCGCCTGACCTGGTAGAGGTTCCCCTTGTACGCGCCCAAGAGAACCCGCACCGTGCTGTGGGCGGCAACACACGGCGTGTTGCCGGTTGCATAGATGTCGCAAGGCCCGCTGACGGCCGTTGTCGTCCCGCCCGAGCCGGCGGCTCCGCCCGTGCCGCTCGTACCGCCCGAACCAACCTGACCGCCGGTAGCACTTGTGCCTCCAGTGGACTTAGCCCCACCGGTTGAAACTGTTCCCCCCGTGGTCCTTGTTCCTCCAGTGCTCGTCATTCCCCCAGCAACGGCGCCACCGGTAGCCGTCGTGCCTCCAGTGCTTGTGCTTCCCCCAGCAATGCTGCCACTGGTAGCCAGTGTGCCTCCAGCGCCTGTGCTTCCTCCAGTTGCAGTGGCGCCACCGGTCGCAAGCGAACCGCCTGTGCCTGTTGCGCCTCCGGCGCTCGGCATTCCACCGGTCGCCGTGCCTCCGCTTGCGGGAGTGCCACCCGTGCCCGTGGCCATGCTCCCTCCGCTGGCCAGCGAGCCACCTGTTGCAACCGAGCCGCCAGTCCCCACAGAACCTCCCGCGCTCATGCTTCCCCCGGCGGCACTGCTTCCTCCCGTGCTCGTCACCCCTCCGGTCGCGGTCGAGCCACCAACGTTGCTCTTGCCGCCTGTCCCTTGCGCTACCGCCCCGTCAGATCCGGAACATCCCAGCGGGAAAGCTCCGACCATCCCGGAGAGCAGCAGAGTTCCCGCAAACTGAAGCGTTCGTGTGGCGCCTGGTGCTGTGAACATCATCTCAAGACTCCTCGCGCAAGAGTAGCGGCGATCCATAGTCGCTACGCATGATTGAATTTGAGGGCGTGTCCATGTTCGAGCCCATGGGCGCCGACGCACACTGGCGAGAACACAGCGAACACGTTCAGCAAGTGCCGTCTCCTCAGGCCCATGGCTCAGAAAGCTTCAACCGAAAGTTCCGCGACGAATGCCTCAGCCAGAACTGCATCCTCAACCTGGAAGACCCCCGTGCTACGATCGGCCTCTGCAGAAAGGTCCGTCACACATCCTTTTCCCGACGACGAAGAGATCCGAAAGATCCTTCGCCCAGTAGAAGATCATCCACTCCTCCACTCCTCGTAGTCCTTGTCGTCGACGCGCGGGGCGAGGAAGAACGGCGGCAGCCCGCCGTGCAGCATGCGCCGGTCGAGGTCAGTGCTGCCGAATGCTTCTAGTCAGACCAAACGCAAACTGGCTCGCCGAAGTCAGGTGCTGGGGTCTTGCTGGCTTCTGCCTCGCACGATGGTGCGCCGCCGCGGTCCGGGCCGGAACCTGTCGCTGTGCCGACCACCGCGCTGGCGGCCCCGGCGGCCAGCGCGGGATCTGCGCCAGCAACGACCCCAACCACCTGCGACACGCCTACATTTACCTCACTGATGAGATCGCGCTGCCCGGCCCATCATTTGGGAGTCAACTTCATCACAGTGCCGCCGTGGGTTGTCCAGTAGACGCTCGTGGCGTCCACGGCGATGTCTTGCGGCGAATTCTGGCCCGAAACGAGGAGCGTGGTCGTGCCACCATCAAGAGAGACCTTCATCACGGTTCCGCCGAGAGAGGTCGTCCAGTACACGCTGGTGGAGTCCACAGCGATGGCAGCAGGGTCGTTCTGGCTCGCGGCGAGAGTCGTGGGTGTGCCACCGTTTAGAGGCATCTTCATCACAGCACCGTTGGGGGAGACACCGTTGGTCCAGTAGACACTGGTGCCATCCACGGCGATGGCCTCTGGCTGGTCTTGACTTGAGGCAAGAGTCGCGGGTGTGCCACCATTCACAGGCACCTTCATCACCGTGCCGCTCGATCCCGTCCAATAGACGTTGGTGGCGTCCACGGCGATGGCGATGGCACAGGGGGTGACCTGATACGAAACCAGGGGCATGGGGATCGTGCCGCCGCTAAGGGGCAACTTCATAACACCATCCAACTTCGGGCGCTTCGCCCTAGGGTTGAGGAGGGTGGAACAATTGGTCCAGTAGACGCTGGTGGCGTCCACGGCGATACCAGGCGGCGAATTTTGGCCAGTGGCGAGGGTGGTCGGCGTGCCACCACCCAGAGGCACCCTCATCACGGAAGCGCCCCTGTAGAAGCTGGTGGTCCAGTAAACGCTCGTGGCATCCACGACGATGCCAGAGGGAGCTGGGCCAGTGGCGAGAGTGGTGGGCGCACCACCGCCCAGAGGTACCTTCATGATGGTGTCAGCCTCAGGGTCGGTCCAGTAGACACTGGTGGCGTCCACGGCGATGCCAAAGGGAGCCCGGCTAGAAGCGAGGGTAGTGAGACAACGACCGGCGGTACACTGAGCCGTGGAGGGCGCGATGGCCGAGCAGACTCGGCCGCATCCACCACAGTTGTTGTTGTCCGCCTGGGTGTCTACGGGACGACCGTTGCATACCGTCTGACCCACACGTGCGCCGGGCGAGTCGGCAGGGGCCGCCACATCAGCCGTGCCGGCGTTGACGTCGTGGGGCACACAAAGAGCAAGGAACAAAGACAGAACTGCTGAGAGCGCGTTGGTCCTGGTTTGCATGATGACCCTCCTCCACCGTTCGAGTGTGGGGCATTCTAGGACCGCTCGATTTTTCTGTCCAGCCCAGCCACAAGCGAGTGTCGCCGAAGCGATCGTCCACGATGCGCAGGTCGGGGTTCTGCTTGTCGCCGTGGAGAGCGTTTTCAAGAATTGCGTGCGTTCAGCGGTGATTGGCGCCTCGTTGGCCACGGGCCACACCACCACGCTGCCGCGGTTCGTTCAAGGCGATGCGATTGACTGCCGAGCGCATCGGCCCCATCATCTTCGGGCGCCATGCCGGGATTCGAGACTGAACAACAGCTCCGCGCTGCCAAGTCGTCGAGCGACATTGTCTGGGTGGTCCGGGATCTGCTGAGCGACCTCCTCCACGGAAGCACGATCCAGATCTGGATCGCGCGAGTCCTGATCATATCAATCGCCGTTTGGCTGGTCGTTTGGGTGTTCAAGAAGACAATCGAGCTCATCGCGGGAATTGTCGAGTCCTGGAAGAAGGCGGGTCTTCCCGTACCTTGCTTGTCGCCCGAGCAGAAAGAGGTGGTGCAACAGCGCAAGCGGTTCTGCGTTACGGTGGCGAGCGATCTCGATCAGCTCAACAAATCCGAGAACTGGAACGATCAGCAGTTCACCGATCTCGAGGCGGAGGTAGAGGCCGACGGCTGGTATTACGCGAGCCGCTTCGACCGCATCATCCGCAGGCGTTCACACGGGCAGCGGCGCGTTCCATCCCTGATGAAGGCCATTGAGACCAGCGTCGAGCGTCGCCTCCTCTTGGTGGGAGAACCAGGAAGTGGCAAGAGCGTGGCATTGCGCCACCTGGCGCACGAGTTCGCAGAGCGCGGGAAGAAGTCAACCGATCTGGACGCCAAGATCCCACTCTACGTGAACCTCAAGGAGCTCCCACCGCCTCCGGACGCCGGACCCAGCGTCGGCTGGATCAAGAGCTTCGTCATCGAGAACGTCCGGCGAGGCGACGCCGACACCGCCCAGTACGTGCGCGATCACTGGGACCAGCACATGAACCGGGGCCTCTGGTTGTTCCTCTTCGATTCCTTTGACGAGATTCCCGCTGTAATGCACGCGCCCGACGAGAGCGGCGCCATTCAGTCCCACGCTGAGGCGATCCGGCAGTTCCTGGACGGCGCCGGCAACTGTCTCGGCGTCCTGGCCTCGCGCGAGTTCAAGGGACCGCAACATCTGGCCTGGGAAAAGTTCCGCATCTTGGCGCTCACGGATCGCAAACAGGAAGAATTCGTGGGCAACTGGTACCTGCAGCAATCGCGACGTGAGATCGTGGAGCGGCACCTCGCCGCTTCGCCGGGACTCACCTACCGCAACCCGCTCTTCTTGGCCCTGCTCTGTCGCCACGTGAAGGAGCAAGGGCAGCCTCCCCCCAGCGACCACGATCTCCTCTACGGGCACCTGGTGCGACTGGCGGGCAGGGATGCCGAGCGCACCCTCGCACGGTATCGGCTTACACCAGACGACCTGATGAGCGGGGCCACCCAATTGGCGATCCTCTTCGCGCGCGATGCTACTTTGAGCCTCGCCCCGACCTACGACGAAGTCGCAGCAGCGATGTCCCCCGGCGTCTTTTCAGCTGAGCGGATCGGGACGCTGCTCGATGCGCTCGTGGACGTCAAGCTCGGTCGCAGCGACGTCAAGGAGACCCGGCAAGGAGACAGGCGATTTACTTTCGCCCATCGGCGATATCAGGAGGTGCTCTTCGTCCGGCACTTGGCGACCCATGGTGGCGAGATCGAGCCCCGGGAACTTCTCCTCGACCATCGTTGGCGCGAATACGCGGTCGCCCTGCTTCAGACCGAGTCCGCGGCGGTCAGGATGCCCCTGGTGAACGCGGCAATCGCCTTGCTTCGGGATTGGAGCGGGAAGCAGGTGCCGGTCGCAGGTCCCACGGGCTTCGGAGCGCAGGCGACGTTCTTCGAGTGGCCAGGGGACCGCGAAATCTGGCTCTTGTCGCTTCTTCAAGAAGGTCTGTGCCGGCGTCTCGCGGAAGTGCCCGCTGAACTGCGCGACGCCGTGGGCGCACTCCTGCGCCCACGATGGGAGGGGGGCGACACCTTGGATAGGACGAACGTGCTCATGTACGGGCTACTGTTACCGGAGAAACAGCTTGGGGAATTCGTCACCAGTGCAGTGATGGACGGAAGCAGCGCTCAGAGAGGGGCCGCCTTCAGCGCGATGGCGTATCTGAGTGAGGTCCCGTATCCTCACGCATCGTGGTTGTGCCATCGGCTGAGCAGAGAGATCCTTCTTGCTCCGGGGAAGCAGGATCTCTTGGCGCTGGAGGCGACCGTTTCACGTCTACCGGACTATGTGGGCGCGGCGCACGTCTATCGAAGGTGTCTGCGCCTCAGACGCCTTCTGCCCCTACCGCGGGGAAGGCTGAGGAGGCTGTTTCCTGACCGAGGGAAGATGGCAATACTTGCAAGTATTCCTGCTTCACTGATTCTCGTCGTGGGCTTTAATCTCGCGTTTCTCAAGATTCCCGCTTCCAGCGGTGGAAGCGTAATCTATCGCATCCGGCTCCCGGCCCTGGTTCTCCTCGGCATACTGGGTTCCCTCTTTGCCTTCATTGTGTTCACATTCGCAGTTAGGGACGTCAGATGGAAAATCACCCCTCCACGTCTTCTGGCCATCCTGAAGACAAACGCCCTAAGAGACCTGATGTTTGCCGCGGCATCCATGCTGCTCATGGGTGGCGCCCTTGAGGCGTACCTTTTCTTCGTGAGGGATGGGTTTTTGAAGTTCGTGTCCAGGTTGAATCGTTGGACGAGTTGGTTGGACGTGGCGCTGAATGTCGCC
>Ga0182021_10003935_pt1 | contig 17421 bp, 12 predicted proteins | sample 612E3MmetaG_FD_120493 | JGI IMG/M metagenome (GOLD analysis project Ga0182021, IMG submission 120493) | Permafrost microbial communities from Stordalen Mire, Sweden - 612E3M metaG (Illumina Assembly) | ecosystem: Environmental > Terrestrial > Soil > Wetlands > Permafrost | place: Sweden...
ATCACAATGTCGGAAGATCGCGCATTTCGAGCAACATTTCCAGAATAGCTTCCCAAGCCACCGGAATTTTTGACCTAGAAACCGGAAAGGAACCACAGATGCACACAGATTCACACGGATACGGTCGGAACTCGGGAAGAATGGGCCGGCATCGAAACGGGCGCACGGTAGGTTGCCTGCGTCCATTCATCCGTGTCCATCTGCGTTCATCTGTGGTAAAAATCAGGGGCTTGGGTTTGGTTGCGGCTCTGCCGCGCCAGGCTCATCAGTGTAATCCGTGATCAAATATTTCCGGGGTCCGCTTTAGCGCCCATTAGCTCATTCATTGGCGGTTAAAAGATTTTCCGTCCGACTTTCGTGTCATTTGTATGTTTAGTGGTTTCTCCACCTGCCGGGTCTCACCCCGCGTCCTCTGCGGCCTCCTGTAAAATCGAAGGCCGGTTTGGTTGCGGCTGCGCCGCGCCAGGGTCTCTATGACGAGACCGATCCATGAAACTCGGGTCGCGCGTCCTCAGATCGCCGTCAGCAACTGGCTGGCCTCATCGAGGCGGCGGGCCACTTCCGGCACCATCTCAGCCAGCGTCGGCTCGTCGATTCCCAGCGACACCAAACCGCGCGCCTCGGGCAGCACCGCCGGAGTCTTCCCGGTGCACACCGCGCTGCGCAGCCAACGCGCGACCATGAGCAAATTGGCCAGCCGCGGGTGCGAAGCCGCGAGGACCGGTTGATACTGCGCCCGCACCGGCTCCACCACCGCCGGCGGAAAATCCCACATGCGCAGCAGCGACGCCCCGGTATCGGCATTGTTGAAGCCGAGCAACGCGCGCTCGGCGACCGTGTAATCGTCGGGGAAACCGGTCGTCACGAGCCTCTCCTTCGGCGAAACCATCATGGCCCAGGCGTTGACGACCACCATGCCCACGCTGTGCAGCAAGCCCAGCGCATAGGCGGCCGCGGGATCCTCGTCGATGAAGCCGGCAATCTGTTCCGCCGCGATGGCGCAGGCCACCGCCTGCCGCCACAGTTCCTTGGCGTCGAGTCCATAAGCCGGCAGCGGCTTCTCCATGATCTGCATGCCGATCACGATCGTCACCAGCCGCCGCACCTCGCGAAAGCCGAGGCGGGTGATCGCCTCTTCGATGCTGCGGGCGCGCGAACCGAGGCCCATGTAGGCACTGTTGCTCACCTGCAGGATGCGAGCGGCGAGGGCGCGTTCCAGCCGGATGACGGCGGCCATTTCCCGTAAATCGGTGTTGTAGTCGACCAGCATCGGCTGCAGCCGCATGATCACTTTGGGCACAGGCGGCAACGTCCGGAGCTGACCGACCAGTTGATCGGGCGACGTGCAGACGTGCAGCGGAAGCGTGGCCGGGACGTTGGTCATTCTGTTCCGATATCGGCACGCCCATGCTGAAACATATTAAAGACCGAGTAAATGACGTACTGCGGCAATTAACCCAACGGCGGCGATACCGCCCGCCGCAGGCCGCATTTTGACGAAAATTTGCACCCGGAAGAAAGCACCACCGAGCATGATTCAGGTTTTGAGTGACCGCCTGCATGGAGACATGGGCGGGACGCCCATGCCACGCTTGCCCGCCGTGGCGGGTGGCCCGGGCGTCCCGCCCGTGATTTTGCGCGTCTACCCAAAAACCGATTTGCGCCCCGCGCCGCTCCCCCCGCGTTGACACTCCGGCGCCGACGCCGGTAAATGCGCGCTCATGGACCCCATCGAATGCATCGAAGCCCGCTACAGTTGCCGCGACTTCTATGCTCAGCCCGTCTCGCGGGAACTGCTGGAGAAACTGGTCGATGCCGGCCGGCGCGCGCCTTCCGGACGCAAGGAGGAACCGGTCGAGTTCATCGTGGTGACCGGACAGGCGGACCGCGATTTTCTCGCACAGATCGCCACCGCCGGAAAGTTCATCGCCCAGGCTGGCGCCTGCATCGTGGTGATCGCCCGCGCGGCGACGTACTATCTCGAGGACGGCTCGGCGGCGGTGGAAAACGTGCTCCTCGCCGCGACCGCCCTCGGTCTGCAGTCGTGCTGGGTCGCGGGCGACAAGAAGACCTATGCCGGCGAAATCCTCCGCCACTTCGGCGTGCCGGCCGGCTACAAACTTGTGGCCATGCTCGCGATCGGCCACGCCATCACGCCCGGCCACCAACCGCCGCACCGCCCGCTCGCCGAGGTGCTGCATTGGGGGAAATTTCAGGGTGTGTAGCGGCAGTCTATGACCGCCGAAAAAACGCTGCGGTTGGCAATGCAGGGCGGGGTCGCCGAACCCCGCCGTGAGTCCGCAACCAGACCCAAGCCCCTGAATCTTGACCACGGATTTCACGGATGAGCACGGATAATCGATCCGCCGATCCGTGAATATCCGTGCGATCCGTGGTCATTCTGCCGTGACCGAGGCAATCCCACACCCTTTCGTGCCCTTCCGTGTATTCCGAGGGCATCCCCGTCGCGATCATTCGCGTCCATGGCTGATGTCGCTCCGCTCGGTACGCGGTTTCGTTCTGCCTGGTTCCGGCTTGGGGCGGCGACCAAAACCGTTATCTGCCCTTGTATCGCCCCGCCGCGCGAGTATGTTGGCCGCGCCTCGTTGTTATCTAAACCCCGTTCGTTCCCAAGGAGGACTTCATGAAGATGGTATCCGCATCGGTGGCAGGCGCGGGCGTACTCGCCCTGATTCTGGCGATCGTCGAAAGATTATTCTCGTTTCCCTGCCATGGCGTGGCTCCGGGCAGTTTCCTTCGGTTGGCCGAGGCGCTGTTCCTGCTCGCGCTGGTCGTGATGTGCTACGGCAAGTGTTACTGCTGCTGCTGCAAGGAAGAATCCAAGCCGCAGCCGTAAACGCGTTCATCGCGACTGTCAGGAGGCTGCGCCGTGGGCGGCGCGGCCACGGGTTTATTCGTAGCCGCACGGGTTAACGTGCGGTCAGGAATTTGTGCCTCATGCGGTGCCACTGCGGGTTTGCAACCGCGTAGCAGCCGGTCACGAGGCTGGCCTTTCCCCGCGCCCTTTCACCTTCCCTTTCACTCTCACTTTCACTCTCACTTTCACTTTCCCTTTCCCTTTCACTTTCACCTTCCCTTTCACTGTTCCTCTGCCTCCTCCTCCATGGGCGGGACGCCCATGCCACTTTGCGCCGAGCGCGTATTGCTATTCTTCTTTCCGTCGGCACTTTGTCGTACGCCGTCGGTCGCATCGCATTCGCCTTCATCCTCGATGAGAGAAAAGCTCTCCTATCTCGTCCCGCTTGCGGTGGGCATCCTGCTCGCCTTGTTGCTGCTTTGGCGGTTGGTCGTGGTCGAGCGCGACAGTCTGGCCGCACTGGCCAAGCGCGATAAGGCTGCGGCCCAGGCAGCGAGTTCGGTCGCCGCAGCGGTACCGGCCGCTCGGTCCATCGCCGAGCTCGCGGCCCTCCGGGCTGAATCCGCAGCACAGTCGCTGCTGGCACAGCTCGAACGTCAGCTGGCGCGGCGCGACGTACGAAAAAACGAAAGCGTGCTCACGTTCAAGGATGCCGATGCCTACCGGAAATTTCTCGCCCGCGCCCGGCAGTCGGGCCTGAACGTGCTCGGGCAGCTGGATGCCTTTAACACCGTGCGGGTCGGCTTCGATTCCCTTGCGGCTCTGCAGGGCGACCTCTTGCAGAACGCCGCCGACTATCAGGACGCGACCGCCAATTTCACCATCCAGATTCCGCACGCGCCACCCGCCGAGGAACGCGCCGCCGTCAACCAGGTGCCCTTCGGCAACCGCATGCTCAACTTCCTCGGTGTCGCCGGCGACACCAGCCAGTGGGGCCAGGGTGTCACTGTCGCCGTGCTCGACAGCGGCGTAATGCCGGACAGTACGTTTGGCCAGGGGCGGATACGTTATCTCGACATCGGTCTCGGCACCGCCGCCGGCAACGGCACCGAAGACGGCCATGGCACCGCCGTGGCGGCGCTGGCGGCCGGCGCCGCGCCGGATGCCCCGGGCGTCGCCCCGGCCGCCAATATCCTGAGTATCCGCGTCACGGGCACAGATGGCACGAGCGACATCTTCACCCTGTCGCAGGCGATCGTGGCCGCCGTCGACGCCGGAGCGCGCATCGTCAACATCAGCCTCGGCGGCTACGGGACCACCAACATGTTGAATCAGGCCATCGGCTACGCGAGCGCGCAGGGCGCAGTGATCGTGGCCTCCGCCGGCAACGACCAGGCGGCCCAGCTCACCTGGCCCGCCGCCGATCCGCGCGTCGTCTCCGTCGGCGCCGTCGACGCGGCCGAGCAGCAGGTCTATTTCTCCAATTCCGGCCCGCAGCTGCAGATGACCGCACCCGGCTACGGTGTGCAAACTGCCTGGTTGGACGGCCAGCGCGTGGTCTTCGACGGCACTTCCGCCAGCGCGCCCATCGTCGCCGGCGCCATCGCCGCGATGATGTCGCGAAATCCCGGCATGACGGCGACGCAGGCCTGGCAGACGCTCCAGCAATACGCCAGCGACGGCGGCCCGCCCGGCCCCGATCCCGCCTATGGCAACGGCATCCTCAATGTCGGTTGGGCCATGAATCGCACCGACCCGGCGCGCGTCGACACCGCGGTTTCCAGCAATTACTACGACCCGACGACGGGCGAGATGCAGTTCGTGGTGCAAAACCGCAGCGGGCACGCGGTCAGCGGTCTGCAACTGAACGTCGACGCCAATGGCGCCAACACGCCGTATTCCGTCCCATCGCTCGACGTCGGCGCCACGTATGTGGTGAAAGTTCCGGTGGACCAGGCCAGCCTGGAGGCGGCGGGCCAGGTCGTCTATCGCGCGCAACTGGTCAACCCGCCCGGTGTCACCGACGCGGTCCCCGCCAACAACCGCAAGACCAGCGTGCTCACCCCGCCGCCGAAGAAGTGAGGCGGGAGGCGGTTCTGCCCGACCAACGGTCGGGCCTACACGGCCGGCGAATTTGTGCAGCGACTGAAGGGCGCTCCGGGGATTCGGCATTCCGTAGGCCAGCGAGCTTGCTCGCGCTCCGACCTACCGCGCGAGCAAGCTCGCTGCCTACAGGGAATGCGAATGCCGGAAAAGGACCGCCATCTCGCTACCTTTCCCGTTGCCGACGCCGCGAACTGGTAATCGTCTTCCAGCAAAATCGCGGAACATTTCGGCGGCGATTCGTCACTCAACGTGTTCATGAAGGCGCCTATCGTGCCGTTGACGGTGCTCATCGCGTGGTTCCCCCTCCACGCGACAGCCGCCGATCAGGTGGCACCGGCGACTCCGGCGAACCCTCAGCGGCCCTCCGTCGAGCGCCCGGTCTCCTCGCGGTTATCGGCCGCCATCAGCGCCGGACTGCCCAAATACAAACACAGCGAGGCCAACGATAAATCGCCCGCGAACCCCGACGACGGTCTGCAAATGCCGAAATTTTTCGTCTATGCCGAAAAAGTCTCCGCCTTTTCCGAACGAGACCTCTATTCCAAGGAAGGCTTTGCCGCGCTGCTGCGGAAGAAGTATCCGGGGGCCAGTGTCCGCGGACAAGACCCAGATAGAATCGAGGGCAGCGTGGAGCCCAATTACGCAGCTCTAATGTACATGGAGGACAAACGTCTGAGCCAGATGAAGCATTTCAAGGACTTTGCCGACACCCTCCTGCGCGTGGGAGATGCCGCGGGAAACAAAGAGCTGAACGCAGAGATTCGAAGAACGTTTATGCGGCACCCTGACACGCTGATCGATGCCATGGACAAATCCGCGAACAACGGTCGCCGGTAGGCCCGCGGGGATGACGAATTCCGAGAGCCGTGTGCCTTGGAGCCGGCACGCGACTCCGGGTCAACCAGCCCCGCGCTCAGTTGCCTTGCTTCCGCCGAATTAAGTAGCCGCGAGCGTGAGCGAGTGGACGTGCCGCCACGCGCTCACGCTCGCAGCCACAATCAGTTGAAGACAACGCCGAACGCGGCGGCATTCGGCGATGCCGCTCTACAACGGCCTGATGGTAGGGCGGCTTATCCCTAAGCCGCCGCGAATTGCCCGCGAACGGCGCGTTAAGAATAACGAGCCCTACCCTACTGCAGCCGGAACGGCAGGCTGCGGTAGCGCGCTCCCATTTCGTCGATCAGCTTGCCCGTCCCCTGCGTCGTGGTGTCGCCGAGGGTGAGCGCGCGCGCCGGGGAGAAGCTGCTCACGATCGCGCAATAATTCGAGCTCACCATGATGCCGAGCAGTTCGCCACTCCGGCTGAAAACAAGATCGCCGCGCGAGGGCGAGAAATTGCCCGCCAGGCGCTTGAAGAGATTGCTGTCCATGCGCACATAGCCGGGCTGTTGCGGGTCGAGCTTGAAGGGCAGTTCGCCGTACCCGCCGCCGCCGTGGCTCACGAGCATGGCGTCGGGAAATTTGAACGGATCGGGCGCCAGCGGATAGACCTTCACGCCGAGCGCCGCCACCTGCGCGGCATCGACCGGCAGCACGAGGATGCGCGGATCGAGCGAGAGGAATAGCAGTGTCGGCGCTGCGCTGTGGGCTGCGGACCGGGAGAACTCCACCGCGATTTTTTTCCAGTCGGCCGCCGGCTGATCCGAGTAGACAAACGGCGTGTCTTCGAGATGCAGCAGGGCGTACACCTGTCGGCCGTCGGTCACGAAAACCGTCTGGGTTTCACGCGTCCGGGTGGCTTCGCCGAGCAAACCGTCGCGGGTGGCGGTGAACTTCGTGAGCACCCGGTTGGCGAGGTAATCGTTGTAGAGCACGTTGCCATTGATCGGCCGGTTGTCGCGAATCTCCTTGGAGAGTTCGCCGGATTTCTCCGCCAGCTGGCCCACACCCTGCGCGAGCTGCACGGTGGTTTCCTGCACCTTCACGCGTTCCTGGCGCTCGGCTTCGACCTGCTGCTGGAGCGTGTCGGCCGTCGACCGCAGGAGCTGCTTCTCCTGCTCGGCCACCTTCACGGCCACGGTGAGGCCCTCGATTTTCTCGCGCGCCTCGCCCTGCGATTTCTCGAGGGCGGCGAGCTGCGCCTGCTGGCGGGCGGCCTCGGCCTGCTTGGCCTCGAGTTCCTTCTGGAGCGCGGCCAGGCGTTCCTTGCTCGTGGCGGCGTCCTGGGTGGCGCCGGCCAGCCGGCGGTCGAGCTCGGCGGCCTGCTGTTGCGTGGTGGTAAGCGTGGAAGCGAGCCGGGTCTTCTCGTCGGCCAGCGCGGCGAGATTCTGCTCGCGCTGGACGAGCGTCGACTCGGTGCTGGCCAGCTGCTGGGCGAGTTGCGACCGCGTGGTGCGTTCGTCCTCCAGGGACAGGCGCATCGTGTCGACCAGATCCTGATCCTTCGTCGCGGCCGCGGCGGCGGACACCCGCGGCACCGGCGAGCGTTGCGGGCGGGTCGGCTCCGCCTTCTCCCAGCGCGTCAGGGCCAGGAGATTGAGCAGGAGGAAGTCGCAGATGATGAGGAGCAGCGTCTTGTTCATGACGCGGGGCGGGCGACGGCGGCCGGCATGTCGGCGCGGGCCTGGCTTTCGAGGATCAGCGTGCGCTTGTAGGGCCGCACATGACGGATCTTCACCAGCGCCACGCAGGTGATGCCGAAGAGGTTGGAGGAATAGGCGGCGAGCAGGTTGGGCTGGATGATGCCGAGCACCTGCAGCACGAGCGCTGTCGCCGTGCCACCGATACCGAGGTAGAGCCCGCCATCGAAGAGGTTCTCCTCATTCTCCATGAGCTTCAGTTTCACGAGCGGGTGCAGCGCCGAGCCGGCGACCTCGCGGATTTTCATGAGGCAGATCAGGTACATGCCGACCTGCAGGCAGGCGAAGAGACCGATGGAGAGCAGCGTGGTTGAGTCCATAGCGTGGGTGGTTTGGGCCGCCGCGGGTGGCGGAGGTTCGGAGGAAGTGAAGAGTGCGGGCAGGACGAGACGAACTTTGAATTCGGAGGCCGGCGCGGCGCGCAACAGAAAAGGCTCGGTGGCGAGCACGAGCAGCCCGGCCACCAGCAGCGCCAGCACGCCGCTTTTCACGTGGGGCAACGCCGGGCCAAACTCGGAGTGCCCCGCGAACAACGCGCGATCCAGGCCGCGGAAGAGGCCGAAGGCGCCGGCCAGGAAGCCGAGCCATTTCACGATGAGCGCGAGCCGCGGGTGGAGCAGGCCGAACTCGACGGCAACGCCAAGGGCGGGATTGTCGGTGCGGTTGAGCGGCACCTGCCGCAACAGGAGCTGACGCACAGCGCCCTGACCCAGACCGAGCGCGAACCGCAGGTCGGACAGACCGGCTGTCCCGTATTGCATCAGGTAGGTCGCCACCCGGTCGGCCGACTCCGAGAAGAGGGCGGCCGTGTAGATCGTCGGCAATTCGTCGGGCGTCACGCGGGCGAGCTGGGCGTACTCGCCGACCGTCTTGGTGTCGTCGGTATGCCGCAGCAGTTCGCCGAGCTGCACCCAGTCGAGCCGTTTGCCAAGCGAGAGCAGATCGAAATAAAACGCCTCAAGTTCGCCGAGCGCCTTTTGCTGCGTCGCCGTCTCGGCCAGCGTCCGCACCTCGCGCTGCAATGAGGGCGAGAGATGCTCGCCCTGGTAAAGCATCGCCGTGAGGAGGATCACCGCGTCGAGCGGCTGGCCGCCGGGGCGCGTGGCGGGCACGAATCGCCCGGTCTCGGCCACGTCGCGCGTGCGCAGGACCGCTTGCACGCCGAGCGAGCGCGAAGCGGCGAGATAGGTGCGCAGCGACTGCATCGCCTTTTCGGCGATGAAAAACGTCAGCACCGGCGTGCTCGTCGTGCGACCCGCGCTCCCATGGAGGTTGAAAAGCGGATCGAGAAACGGGTCCCAACCACCCCAGGCCGCCATCCCGGGCTGGTGCGCCGCGAGTTGGGTCAGCTCGGTCTGGAGCGCGGCCGCGCCGGGATCGCGCACCGCCTCGGCCGCGGCCAGCACGAGCGCCGCGGGTCCGATTTTCTCCGACTGCACCAGCTGCCGGCCCAGCTGCGCCACCGAAGGCGTGCCGGCCCCGGCGGCGCGCAACAACGACGGGGTGATCGACTTCAAGTTGACCGGCAACGACCACGCGGCCAGCAGCAGCCCGGCACCAGCGCCGAGCCAGGCGAAGGCGGAGAGCGGAGTTTGGGCCTTGGGGGCGCGGTCGCTCATGGCGGCAATATTGATTTGCGGATGAAAGAGGGCAAACTCACGTTTTACCCGCCTTCCATCGACCCATGCCGATCCCGATTGTTCGCTACAGCAATCCCATCTTACGCAAAAAGGGCGCTAAAATCGCCGTATTCGATGCGGCGCTGGCGCATTTTGGGCAGGAGATGATCGACACCATGCATCTGGCCGAGGGCATCGGCCTCGCGGCGCAACAGGTGAGCCGGGCCATCCAGCTCTGCGTCGTGGATGTGCGGGTCGGCGACTGGGACTTCGCTTGGGAACTCGACGGCGCCAAACCACCACGAGATATTTTCATGCCGTTTGTCGTCGTGAATCCGCAGGTCACGCCACTGCCCGGCACGCAATCCGTGTTGTTCGAGGAGGGTTGCCTGTCGTTTCCTGGCATCCGCGGGGATGTGGCGCGGCCCGATGCCATCACCGCCATTTATCAGGATCAATTTGGCACGCCGCACACGCTGAAGTGCACGGGAATGCTGTCCCGCTGCATCCAGCACGAGGTCGACCATCTCAACGGCACATTGTTCATCGACCGCATGGAGAAAAAATCCCGCCAGCGGATCGAGGCAGCGGTACGGGAGCTGGCGAAGCAGACCCGCGAAGCGGCGGCGGCAGAATCGTAGCCGCGCGCTGGCGCGCTCATGACATTTTCTTAGTTTCCGCTCGCCCGCCGCCCACGAGTCCGCGGCCGTAATGACGCATCCATCAAAACTTGTCTCCCATGAGCCAGAAACCCGACGGAATGAATTACGCCCCGCAAGGGAAACCCCGGCCGGTGGTGAAACCCGGTGAGTTTGTCATCGCCGCCGCCCATCTCGACCATGGCCACATCTACGGCCAGTGCAATGGGCTCGTCGAGGCCGGCGCGGAACTGAAATGGGTGTACGATCCCGATCCGCAGAAGGTCGAGGACTTCCGCGCCAAGTTTCCCCAGGTGCAGGTGGCTCACGTATTGGACGAAATCCTCGCCGACCCGGCGGTGCGTCTCGTCGCCGCTGCGGCCGTACCGAGCGAACGCGGCCCGCTCGGCTGCCGGGTGATGGAAGCGGGCAAGGATTACTTCACGGACAAATCGCCCTTCACCACGCTCCCCCAGCTCGACCAGGCCAAGGCGACCGTCGCCCGGACCGGCCGCAAGTACATGGTCTATTTCAGCGAGCGTCTGCACGTGGAGTGCGCCATGCATGCCGGCGATCTCGTGCACGCCGGGGCCATCGGCCGGGTCATCCAGGTCCTCGGCCTCGGACCGCATCTGCTCCGGAAGGCGATCCGGCCGGCCTGGTTTTTCGAACGAGCCAAATACGGCGGCATCCTCTGCGACATCGGTAGCCACCAGTTCGAACAATTTCTTTTCTACAGCGGCGCCACCGACGCAACCGTCACCAACGCCGCCGTCGGCAATTTCGCCAATCCCGACAAACCCGAGTTCGAGGATTTCGGCGAAGCCTCGCTCCTCGGCGACAACGCCACCTCGAATTACATCCGCGTCGACTGGTTCACGCCGGCCGGCCTCAGCACCTGGGGCGACGGCCGCACGGTGATTCTCGGCACCAAGGGCTACATCGAACTGCGCAAGTATGTCGACGTCGGCCGCGACAAGGCCGGCGACAATCTCATCCTCGTCGACGACCACGGCGAAAAATTCATCAATGTGGCCGGCAAGGTGGGCTTCCGCTTTTTCGGCGAACTCATCCTCGATTGCCTCCACCGCACCGAAAAAGCGATGACGCAGGCCCACGCCTTCAAGGCCGCCGAGCTCTGCCTCCGCGCCCAGGCCGCCGCCCGCCGCATCGCCTGATCGCTCCGCCTTCCTGGCCCCGCTCGCATCACCCGCACTGCCTGCGAATGTAACCCAATAGGTTACATTCCTCCTCCGGTTTTACTCCGCTGCCGAGTGGCCAAGGCCTTCTTCCGCGCACGAAATCGCCTGGTTAAAGTGTAACCTAATGGGTTACAAATTGGGCGCCGGGACCGGCGCCGCACCGTCGTTCCGAGGCGGCTTGCCGTTGCAGGCTCCGCGCCATCCACGCGCATATGGCGCCGACAACCCCGCCCCCCCGTCAGCACGACTTCAGAGATTTGCGCACCTACTGAGCCAGCTCGAACGCCGCCACACAGCGAAACCCATAATAACTCATCATTTCGTCCGGCCCAACCTCTTCGCGGTACGAGGAAATCACATGGTCGGGAGTGTTGTTCCAAGCCCCGCCGCGCACCACGCGACCGACTCCTGAACTTGGCTTGCTGGGGCCCATGGGGTCCGATACTGCCTGGCCGGAATACGGACCATACCAATCCTGGCACCACTCCCAGACGTTGCCGTACATGTCGTAGAGTCCCCAGGCATTGGGTTTTTTCCCTCCCACCGGATGAGTTTGGCCGCCGGAATTGCTCCCGTACCAGGCATAGTCCCCCAAGGCATCGCCCCCGTCGCCAAAATTGTAATCACTGGTTGTGCCCGCGCGGCAGGCGTATTCCCACTCCGCCTCGGTGGGCAGGCGGAACTCGTAACCTTTGAGCTTCTCTTTGAGTTTGGCCAGGAAGCTCTGACACAGCAGCCAACTGACGTTTTCGACCGGGTGCTTCGAGCCATCGGGACGCTGCGGACCTTCTTTGAAGGTGCTCAGATTCTGGCTCATGAATGCTTCCCATTGCTTTTGGGTGACCTCGTATTTGCCCAGGTAAAACGGTCTGGCAATCGTCACTTGATGCGCCGGCCTCTCGTCGGGGAATTGGCTCTTGTCCGACCCCATCGTGAATGAGCCGGGGCGGATCAACACAAATTCCATCGTCACTCCGTCCCCGAGATCGACGACGAGGTTTCCCTTCGGCCACGCCAACGCGGCAACTTTGTTGCCCATCGCCGCCAAACGCGGATCGCCGGGGATGAGGTTTCCCAGTTGGGCCAGGATGCCCTCCGCTGGAAACCTATTCCCCTCGGCCACGACGGCGTCGAGCCGTGCGACGAGGAGCGCGGCTTTCGCCATGTTTTCCTTGGCCTGGGTTTCCAAGGCTGCGGCCACCTGCGCCTCAGCGGCTTGCCGGGCCTCAGCGCCAGTGGAAGTGGTTTCCGCCAACATGACGCACCGCAATCCGTATTCGTTGACGCGATAGTCCGGCGGGCTGAAACCGCGGTCGGCGGAACGCAGGTTGTCGGGAATGTAAAGCCACGCGCCCCCGCGGATGACCCGGCGATCGCCCGACGCCGCCCCCAAGGGGTCGGTCGCATCGCCGCTGGGATAGAGTTCGGAATACCGATCGGCGCACCACTCAAACACATTGCCATGCATGTCGTAAAGCCCCCAAGCATTGGGTTTCTTTTGGCCCACCGGATGCGTCCTGAGGTCGGAATTATTGGCGAACCAGGCATGCTCCGCCAAACTGGCTTCGTCATCGCCGCAACTGAATAGGGTGGTCGTGCCGGCATGGCAGGCGTATTCCCACTGCGCCTCGGTGGGCAGGGCAAATTTCCGACCGGCTTTTTTCTGCAACGCTGCCAGAAAAGGCTGGCAATCGTCCCAACTGACGTTCTCCACCGGCAGATTCGCCCCTTTGAATGCGCTCGGGTTGGCGCCCATGACCTTCTCCCACTGTTCCTGGGTCACCTCGTACTTGCCCAGGTAGAATGGCTGCGTGAGCGTGACTTTGTGGACCGGCTTCTCGTCGCTGTGGCCGAAATCGGAGCCCATCGTGAATGAGCCGGGACAAATCAGTACGAACTCCATCTTCACGCCTCCACCCAAGTCGATGGTCGCGGTGTCCTGCAGCGCCGGCGCCACGGCGGCTCGATCCTTGTTCTCCTGGGCCCGGGTTTCCGCGACTTCCACGGCCGGCGGCTGGGCGGTCTGCAAGGCGCCTGGCTTGGCGCCCGCTTCGGACTGTCCTTGAGACCGGCCGGCGAAGGCGCTGTTAAACAGGGCCAGCAAGACTGGCGCAACGAGTGATCTCCACCGATTCGTGTTCATAGTTAAACTTTCATCCTCAATCCGGCTTGGTTTCGGACGGCGGCTGGCTGGACTTCGCCTTGGCCAATTCTCCAATGCCCCGATCAAGGAATGGACCATCCGGGAAAAGCGCCACCCAATCCACCGCCCCGTCATAATCCCGGGCGGCCCATTGACGCAGCACCTCCATCGTGGCTTCAATCTGCACACTGCTGTCGGGATTGATGTGTTCCGCCACCAGACGGGCGGCTTCCGCCGGCGCGATTTGCGACACCGCCATGGCAATGCCCTTAACCACCCGGTCGCGTCGCCATTCTTCGTCCGCGGGCAGGGCGCTGGCCCAAACAAATGCCTTCACCAAATCCACCTCGGCCCATTGCTTCGCCAAATGCTCCAGCACCGCGTCCTCGACCGCCTCGTCGGCGAAGTGGCCCAGTCCCAGTCCCCAAGCCGCCGTCATCGCTTTCGCCGGGTCCTGCGGGGCCAGTTGGAGGCATACGGCCCGCGCAGCAGCTTTCCGTTCCTCCTTGTCGGACATCTGCGTCACCTGCGCCAGCGCCGCATCCGGATCCTTCGCCGCCAATTCCTTCAATTCCCGCAGCTCCTTCGCCCAGCTTCCCTCGTCCGCCGGCACTTCCTCCCCGGGTTTTCCTGGCGGCGTGTCGCTCTCCGGTAGGCCCATCGCCTTGGCGGGACCCGACGAGGAAAACGAGGCGCCTGGTCGGGCGTTCGACGGCTTGGTCGAAACCGCGATGGAATCGGTCGCCGCAATGGGCTTCCGCCAGTATCCCACGAGCAGCCAAACCACCAAGATCAGACCGACCAACAATAACGTCGTTTTTTTCACAAACAGATAATCTTCCGTGGCATCTTCTTCGGAAACATTTTCTCCCGTATATTGTGTCAGAGCAGGTCTACAAATTCGCCGGGCAGGCCTCGGGGCATTCTGAGCGTAGCGAAGAATCCAGTGAGATTACGCAATGAGCCCAACTCTGCCTGATTGAATCCTTCACTTCGTTCAGAATGACAAACGAATTTTGCAGACACGTCCCAAGTGTCGTTTGATCGAATGGGGAAGTTCGAAGAGAAGGACCGCCCGACTCAAGTCGGGCGGTCCATTAACCTTTCACTAACACCAACAAGCAGGGGCGAGTCCCCACCAAGATCGATCACTTGCCCAAATAGAAGCTCACATGATGCGTTTGCATGTAGCCTTTGACCGTCAAGTCGTTCTTGTAATATCGGTCATTCCACAGGTTGGCCCTGTTTGTGGCGGGCGTGCCGCTTGGTTGGAGAATGTAGAGTTTATTGTAGGAAGAATTCGTCAATATGACTTCTTCGCGCCAGTCGCCCATGATGTCACCGTAGAACAACGGATTGGTGCCGGAGCCAACCGCATCACTGGCGTAATCTGTGATATTATACAGACGGGTTACCCTCCGTCCAGTCGAGGTGCTGCTGGGATCGTACTTCTCAATCTTTCCGTTGTTGTAGCTCTCTCTCAGGTCGTCGGTATCCCACCAGAGGCCCTGGCACGGCCAGGGTTCAGTGCCGGCCGGGGAAATCCGGGTATTGCTCTTCGCATTCCAAACACCATCGAACGCCCAAGTCTCATAACCGGGCTTGCTCCCGTCGATGTCGCCGGTATCGCCCCGGCCCACATCCACGGTCGCCCCACCGTTCATGTGCTTCCAAATCATCGTCCCGTTGCGAGCGTCATAGTAGTAATCGTACAGTCCGCTCGCGTTGTTCTGCTGAATGCCGTAGCCTTGCAGGCCGGACCGGCTGCTGTCCATTTTGGCGATGTGCCAGCGGTCGCCGTGAACGACGCCACCCGTGGCGGTCAAGCTGTAAAGCAACGTACCATTTGCGCCATTGATCACGAAGCCAATTTCACAAAAGTCGTCCACCCCGTCGCCATTCACGTCGCAAATGCGCGAGTTGTGGCCGTCGGAAACATTCGTGGTGCCTCGTTTCCACTTCCATGTCTGGGTCAGCGAACTGCCGGACATTTGCCAGCGACAAATCACGCAGTTGAACGATTTGTCCGAGTTCCGGTTTTTCATAAAGCCAAAGATGCCACTGGGACCGCAACCCAATCGCAAGGCCAGCGGTCCGGCGGCCGACTTGTAGTCCGTGGGCATCTGACAGGAGGCCAGCAACGCCCCGGTCGAGCCGTTCAGCACCCCGATCCACTGATTGTTGTTGTCGCTGTTGGAAAAGGTGACGCCATTGCCAAACTTGGTCCCGTTGGCGAATTTGATGATGACCTCCGCCTTGCCGTCGCCGTTCACGTCATAAACCGTCACGCCGTCGTTATGCCCCACGTCAATCGTGGCGGACCCGGGTGAGATGTTGTCCTGGTTGGCGCTGTTGGGACCGAAATTGACCGACCACAGGAAGGTGCCGCTGTTCGTGTAAGCCTCGATTGTTTGCGGGTTGGTTTGGCGATCCAACACGTAGTCGGGCTTGCCGTCGCCGTTGAGGTCGCCGACCCAGACGAATTTTATCGGGCCGCCTGCCTTGATCGGGATCGTGAGATGCGCTTGGGCCGCGGTCACGGTGAGCAAAAATGCTCCGATGGTGAGCATCTGAATTTTGGTTATTAGCTTTCTCATAACGTATTACTGGGTTGCGGTTTTGGTACTGGTTGCGGTTCGTTGACCGAAAGCTGAATTTTGGGGCAGGAGGCGCTATAGGGAGGCTCGAACACAGGGGAACTCTTGGAAAAGCCAACCGTCCGCTTGGAAGCATGCGGTCCGTTCACGGTCAATGGGAACAGAGGGAGGCCTGCTCCCTCTGTTCCGTTAGTATTTCACCTATCTGCTTACGGCGCCACAAACGACCACTGTTGATTGCTGCTGGCGCTATCAGCCGACTGTCCCACCGGGTCTCCGTTCGTCGTCCCACCCAGACTGTCAAGCCTCAGGCCACTGGTGCGATTGACGAGTTTATAGTACGAACCGGCGGCCACAATTGACCATTCCTGGTTGGTGCTGGAATTGCCCGACCACTGTCCGGCTGGGGCGCCGTTGGTGGTACTGCCCATACCGTCCAGATACAAACCGCCGGTAACGCAACTCAGTTTGTAGTAGCCGTCACTCTGCAGGGTGACCACCCACTTCAGGTTGTTGCTGGAGCCTTTGGTCCACAGCCCCACGGCGGATCCGTTCGTCGTCAAACCCTTGTTGTCGAGCGCCAGGCCACTGGCGAGATTGATCAAATTATACGTGCCATTGGTGATTGTGCCACCGCCGCCGCTGATGGGTGTCGCGCTGACCTGGCTCGAGTTGGCGCTCTCACCGGCACCATTCACGGCCGATACCACATAATAATACGTAGTTCCATTGGTCAGACCGGTGTTGGCATAACTCGTCGTGGTCGGACTGGCGACAGTCGTGTACGACCCGCCGCTGACTGTCGCCCGCTTTACGTTGTAACTGGTCGCGCCGGACGAGGCCGTCCAACTCAAGGACACTTGCGCATTGCCCGCCGTGGCCGTCAGCCCGGTCGGCGCAGACGGCGGCTGGGTTGTGCCCCCGACATAAACGATATTCGGAACCGGCGGCGTGGCCATGCCTGCGCCCATGTAGTAGTCCAATTGGGGCGACTCCATGTAGCCCTTGGTTGTCAGGTTGACCCGGTATTCCGGATTGTGCGCCATCGTGTAGATGCGATACGTCGTCGGAATGTCCGTGGTGAAGATCATCATTTGCGAGTAGTCGCTGTTGAAATCGATGACCTCCGTGCGCCAGTCCCCGAAAATGTCGCCAAAGAACATCGGATTGTGGCCGCTGTAAACCGCACCGTAGTCCGTAACTGTCAGCAGCCGCGGACATGACGCGGTGGGAGTGGGGTTCGCGGGATCCCACTTCTCGAATTTCGCGTCGTTAAGGCCCTCGCTCGTCAAGTCACCATCCCACCAGAATTCCTGGTCCGGGTAGGGCTGCTTGGTGGTATCACTGCAAGTAAGTACGTTGCTGCGCGCGTTATAAAGGCCGTAGAACGACCAAGCTTCAAAGCCCAGATAATTGGGATCAACGTCTCCCACCAGACCGCGCGCCACATCCCCCGTGCTGAACATGTGTTTCCAAATGAACGCCCCCGTGTTCGCGTCATAATAATAATCGGCCAGACCGCTCGGGTTGTCCTGCTGGATGCCGTAGCCCTGCAGGCCGGCCCTGTTCGGATCCATTTTGCACATGTAGTGCCGGTCGCCATGAACGACGCCGCTGAGGGTGTAGCGCACCGTCCCGTTGGAGTTGACCAGGAAGTTTCCGGGGCAAATCTCGTCTTTGCCGTCGCCATCAACGTCCGCTATGATCATTTGATGGAAG
>Ga0182021_10003936_pt1 | contig 17419 bp, 18 predicted proteins | sample 612E3MmetaG_FD_120493 | JGI IMG/M metagenome (GOLD analysis project Ga0182021, IMG submission 120493) | Permafrost microbial communities from Stordalen Mire, Sweden - 612E3M metaG (Illumina Assembly) | ecosystem: Environmental > Terrestrial > Soil > Wetlands > Permafrost | place: Sweden...
AAGCGTGCCAGGCTGACCTCCTCACTCGTGCGGTAGAAGGCGCGCACGTCATCGAAGGGATGCTCCCGTGCTCCAGCGGCGCCTTCCACGATCGACTCCTCCATTTCAGGGTCCTCCCGTCACCGAGACATGCCGGGCGGAACTCATCAGATACGTTGCTGTCACGGTCGGCACGCGAGAGCCGAAACGTGCGCTGCGCCCGGGCCTCGGGCGGCTTGGCTCAGCGGATGGCACCGAGGGACACTCCGCTGCGGAACCACCGAAGCGAGACCAGGAACACGACGATGACCGGTACGGTCGCAATTACCGACGCCGCGAAGAACGGCCCCCACGCAACCGTGTGCACCCCGATGAAGTCCGCGAGACCGACGGGAAGGGTGTAGTTCGAGCTCGAGCTGATCATTGTCAGCGCGATGGGAAACTCGTCCCAGGCGGCACTGAAGATGAACATGGAGACGACCGCGACGGCCGGTAACGACAACGGCACAATCAGCTTGGTGAGCACCCGCAGCGTCCCTGCTCCGTCCAGCCGGAACGATTCCTCGTACTCGCGCGGTATGGCTTCGAAAAAGCCTCGCAGCAAGAAGATGGTGAAGGGCAGGTTGGAGGCGACATACAGCAAGGTGAGCCCAAACAGCGAGTCGAGCAGGTGGAGCCGGTCCATGAGGAGGAACTGGGGAATGAGCAGCAGCAGGTTGGGAACGGCCAGGCTCGCAAGAAAGATGTAGAAGATCAGCTGCTTCATCGGGAACTTGTAGCGGGCAAAGGCAAAGGCCGCCAGCGAGGCGAACACGACCGTGATGGCGACCGTCGCAACGGCCACGAGAAGGCTGTTGAGGAAGTAACGGCTGAAGCTGTTCTCGGTCCACGCCTGCACGTAGTTCTGCACCGTCGGGTGGGTTGGGACAAGCACCGTCGCTCCGAGAAGGCCACCGTTCGGCTGAAACGAGAGCGAGAGCATGTACAGAAGGGGGCCGAGGGAGACGAGCGCCAGCAGCACGGCGATGACGAGTCGTGCCCTGTTCCGCTTGCGGATGCCGAAGAGCCCGGGGCCGGTTCCCGCGAGCGGCGCGTTCGAGGTGATCTGTTCTGGTTCGACCGCGAGTGCCACGAGGTCCTTTCAGCCGTCTTGCCGTCGGAGAATGTGGATCTCAGCTGCGCTGAAGCCGAACAGCACAACTGCAAGCAGCGAGGCGAGCGCTGCGGCATAGCCGAAGGCGAAGTTGGAGAACGCCTGCTCGTACATATAGGTCATGAGCGATTGCGTCGAGTCGTATGGGCCGCCCTTGGTTATCTCGTAGATCTGGGTGAACACCTGGGCAGCCCCGATGACGAGCAACACGAGGACGAATGTCACCGCGCCCCGAATGGACGGGAGCACCACGTGGCGCCAGACGCGGGACTCTTTGGCTCCGTCCGTGCGGGCTGACTCGAGCAGCTCACGGGGGATGCCGTCGAGCGCCGCCAAAAAGATGATGAACGACCAGCCGACACCCTTCCAGATGCTTAGAAGCCAGATGACCCCATTCGCGGTCCAGGTCTGGGCGGTCCAGGTGATGCTCACACTGTGACCGGCGAAAAAGCCGACGACGGCGTTCATGATGCCGCCCTGGGAAGCGAAAATGTATGAGAAGACCCAGCTCACGACCACCCACGAGGTGACTACCGGGACATATACGGCTGCTCGCCAGAACATCGAGCCGGGGAGGCGATCGGTGAGGACTGCGGCAGCGAAGAGCCCGAGTGCCATTTGGATCGGCACCGTGATGACGATGAAGAGGAACGAGTTGAACGAGGCCGTACGCACGACCGGGTCGCTGAAGATGGCGGTGTAGTTCGACCAGCCGACAAAGGGATTCGAGGCGCCGGGGAAGATATGCCAGTTGAAGAAGCTGATGTCGAATTGCCGATAGATCGGATAGACGGTGAACACGGCGTACATAACGAGCGCCGGCGCAAGCAGGAGGTAGGGTGTCGCGATCCGGCCCACGCGGTTAGAGCGGGTGGAACGGCGCGAGGCGGCACCCGGCGACGATGTCGCCGAGTGCCGCCCGGGTTCTACTGCTGTGCTCAATGTCCAGCGAGTGCTTTGTTCGCCTGCTGGGTAGCGATGTTGAGCCCGTCGTTGACGGAGATCTTCTGAGCAAGCATCTGGGCCACCTCGTTAGAGAAGGCGGTGTCCAACTGGGCATAGGCCTGAGTGACGGGCCGGGCCCTAGCAGTCAGAAGCTGCTTGGCGAAGATCCTGAGCGCAGGGTTCAAGACACCCTCGGAATTGTTCTCGGTCTTGTAGGCCGCCATGTCACCCGCGTCGGCCATCGAGAGCTGCGCGAACTGCGACTGCAGGAACTGGACGAACTTGATCGTCGCGGCCATGTGCTTTCCGCCCTTGGCGATGACGAGGTCCTCGCCACCGACAACCGAGACCGAGCCGCCCGGGCCGGCGGGGATCAACGAAGTGCCATATGCGAACTTGTCGCTCTTGTAGGTGTTCGTGGCCCACGGACCGTCAAGGTACATGGCGTACTGACCCGTCGGGAATCCGGTCTCACCACTGATCGAACCGGCACCACCCACGATGTCGCTACCGATGACACCCTGCTTGTACAGGTTCACGATCGTCCGCACGGCGTTCTCCGTCGCAGAGCCGTTCATGTACCCGGTCGCCGTCGTCAAGGCTTTGTTCGTGAAGTTCCCCCCGTCGGTCCACACCAACGGGCCCATGTTCCAGATGTCGGTGCTGTCGACGCCGAGTCCGTGCTGGCCCTTGGACGGGATGGTGAGGAGCTTCGCGTCCGCGATCATCTGGCTCCACGTCGTCGGTGGCGAAAGGTGCGCTGCCGCGAAGTCAGCCTTGTTCCAGAAGAACACCTGGGTATTGGTGTCGTCAGGGAGCCCGTAGTAGCCACCCTTGTAGAAGTTGGTGGACAGTGGGCCCGGATCGGCTGCCTTGGCTACCGCCGCGAACCAGGGCTGAGTCGAGGTTTCGAGCAGGGTGCCCTCGGATGCCAGCTGGGGCACCCAGGCGATGTCCGAGCGCATCAGGTCCGGTGGGTCGCCCGCGGCAGAGGTCGCAATGAACTTCTGCAGAAGCCCGGCGTAGGGAAGCGTGTCGTCCTTCACCTTGATGCCTGGGTTCGCGGCCTCGAAGGCAGGAATGACGATGCCGTTCATGACCGGTGTCTCTGTCACATCGTTGTAGGCGTTCCAGAACTGGAGCGTCACCGTTGCCGTCTTGTGAGTCGCCTTGTGGACCGCCGGCGACGCCGAGCTGACATTGCCCGAAAGCGCAACGAGCATGCCGCCACCACCGATCGTGGCAACTGCGACAAGCGCCGTCGCCTTGGCCTTCCATCTTGATGGACTACTTGGTTTCATAACTAGCCTTCCTTCCCTGGTTGATTCCCGCTGGTAGTTCTGGGCAATTCCGCCCTGGACCTGCCTTTATCCCCTCCTCTATCTCCTGTCTTCGCGACTGCCGCCAATACACCTCAGATTCGATCTCGCACGACGAGCGCCTTGCTTCCTTGTTCGTTCACGGACGCGCCGCGGCCGTCGTGGGATCGTCGATCGTTTCTTGCGGGCGGGCGCTGTCGCGGCCGTCAAGCGCCGAACAGAGCACGACGTACATGGCGTGTGACCACGTCAGATCCTTGGCAGGCGGTCCCCACCGATTCACCCATTCGCGGTAATGCTCCGGGTCGCGTCGCTCCCCACCGAACTGCTCGCCAAGTCGGCCCTCGTCATCAAAGCGGGCAGCCACCCAGTCCCTGCACCGACGCGCCGCGTCCAGGTCGCCTGTCTCCAGGTAATGCCAGCCGAGAGAAGCCGTGAGCACGGGCCACGCCCCGCTTCCGAAGTAGGTGTCGGACGGATACCGCCGAAGGCCGCCGTCGAGGTGGAGACGGTCTTCGATCGTGCGAACCGTCTCTGTGAAATGGTGGTCTTCCTGCCCGACGACCTGGAATGGCGTCAAGAGCCAAAGGAGACTGGCGTCCACGTCGTCGCTGTCGTTCGACTTTGTGTAACGCCCCAGGCCGTCCGCGCCGGCGCGCGCCCGCGACTTGACCGACTCGGCCCGTTCAAACAGATGGTCATCGCCGAGCAGGCGCGCGGCGGCCGAGAGGCCGCCGTAGACGCACGCCAGCGTGGAGGTGTGCAGTGAGGACCCGCTCTCCTCCCACACGTCAAAGCACGGCTCGAGGGCGAACGCGTCGAGATAGCGCCCAACCCGTTCGACGGATACTCGGAACTGCTCAGGAACGGTGTCCCGGCCCGTCATGAGAACGTGCTGGCCTAGGGCCCATAGCCAGGTCCCATAGCCGTCGATCTGGAAGTTCGGCCAATCGTCGTCGACGTTCGAGCCGTCGAGTGCGAACCGTGCCGGGGGCATGTGATCGGGATGCAGCGGTTTGCCCTGTCCGTGCCATTCGATCGCACGATCGATCAACTCGCTGATGCCCGAAATCGCCCGGTCGACCCAGGCGTGGTACCGGGCCGAGGCGTCGTGTGCACCGGCCCGGTCGAGCGCGTAGGCAACGAACGAACCGTCTCGCAACCAGCAGTACTGATATTCGGCGAAGTCCGGGGAGGCGACAAATGCCCCATTGACCTGCTGGTTGCGCAGTATGGAGGCAATGCTCGATTCCATCGTCGCTCTCCCGTTGTTGTCGCTCACCTGACTTGTCGTCTTCCTGAGTCAGCAGCCATGGCCCCTGCTCCTAACGATCCGGCCCTGTACGGTGCCAGATGGCGTTGCTCTTCTCGTCGGGTCCGGGAAGACTGAACGACTCGCGTAGGACCAGCGTCGCTGCCCCGACAGCCCAGACGTCGTCACCCCAGCGCTGCACCTTGACTTCGACAAGGCGTCCCAAGTCGGCGAACGTCTGCTCTCGAACGGCTGTTAGGACCGGATCCAGGTATGCGCTGCCGAGGTCTGTCCCCTCGCCACAGATGATCAGCAGCTCCGGATTGAGGAGGGTGACCAGATTGGCGACGGCCAGGCCCAGCTTCCTGCCGGCGCTGTCGAGCACCTCTAGTGTCGGTCGGTCACCCGAGGAGGCGAGTCCGATGAGTTCGTCTCTGGTCAGCTCGCGACCGTGACGTTCGCCGACGCGCCGACGCAAGGCATCTTCGCCAACCAATGCCTCAAGACAGCCGAATCGGCCGCACTCGCACCTCGGACCGCCAGGTTCGACGATCATGTGGCCGAACTCACCGCTGCCACCGGTCGCGCCGCGGTAAAGAGTGCGGTTGATCACTATCCCGAGCCCAATGCCCCGACCGACGCTCAAGGTGATGAAATCCCGCGCCGATATCGCGTCGCCGGCCCACTTCTCTGCGACGGCAAGCGTGTTCATGTCGTTGTCGACCCAGACCGGCAACCTCAGACGCCGCCTCAGGGGTCTCGCGAGCTCGGCGTCGCGCCACTGGAGCAAGTGTGAAAAGTTGCAGATTCCCCGGCCTGAGTCGATGATCCCGGACAGGCCGATCCCCACACCAAGGACCTTCGGTCGCGGCACAGCCGCGTCCCGCAATGCCCTCTTTGTCTCCTGCTCGACTGCCTCGATGGCCGCGGCAGGATCACCGACGAGCGAGACGGATGCCTCCTCGGTCACTATGACCTGAGCGTTGAGATCGCAGACAACCGTCGTCAGACCGTCACCGCGTAGCTTGATCCCGATCACATACCCCGCCTTCGGGTCAAGATCCAGGAGCACCGGTGGTCGGCCACCGTTGGACGGCGCTGTGGCGACTTCGATGAAGATGCCGCGCTCGAGCAGTTGGCTCACAATCGTGGACACCGTCGGAGCGCTCAGCCCGCTCTGGCGGGCAAGCTCCGCCCGCGAGATCGGGCCTGAGCGGCGCACGAGCTCGATGAGCAGACTGACGTTGATATCCCTGAGCAGTGTGCGCGAGCCACGCTGCAACGAAGAGCCGGCGACAGAGCTCGACGGCCCCTCCGAGTCGAGGCTCCTAAGTGGGGAGCGCGCAAGTTGAGGTCCATCTATGGGCTGCATGAGCTCCATCTTCTCCTCCTCCCGGCGCTCGGTCCTTCGGACTTCCTGAGTTAATTGAAGATAGTAAGTAGACCGGGGCCGGACGTCAAGGTATTTTCTTCGGGTACCCAGTCACCCGGCCCGTGGCTCGCGAGGGGCGGGGCGGGATTCTCGGGCACGCCCCAGACAATTCGCCGCGCCTCGAACAGGTGAAGCTGTTGGATTCGCCAGCCCGCTCAGAGTTTTCTTCTTGAGCGTTTTCCTATTCTTTCTCCGGGTTCGGCAATTGCCTACCACAGAACATGCACAGCGCTTCGGCCTGGCCGGTCGCCTTCCCGTCAGGTGAACTCGCTCTGAGGCCCTAACGCGAGATTCGTCAGAAAGCGGTCTCAGGCATACCATTCGAAGGGTTCTATCAATTCAGTTAACAAAGTCGCCGTGTCCCCGGGGGCCCGGCCCGGCGAGTCAGATCGCCGGGGCCGCGTTCCCACGGTTTACCCCGCTCCGCCAGCTTCAGCCGCCTTTGTCGGGCGCTGGGAATTCTGGTACCGTGGTACCATGGTAGCAATCGAACGTGTGCAGTCCGGCGTCCGAATGGAGCGGCGGCTGCTGAAGGTCCTCAAAGGGCTGGCTGAGTACCTCGACATCTCCCTCGGAGATCTGCTCGAGGGCGTCGTTCTCCACGCCTTCGAGCGCAAGCTCCCCTTCGACGAGCCGACGCTCGCCACCGTCGAGCAACTCAAGCACGTCTATGGCATGGACCTGACGGCAGCCGACAGCCACAAGATGAGCGAACGGACGGTCGGCAGGTGACACCCGGCTCGAGCCGCCGGGTGCAGCTGAGCGGCCCCGTCCAAGTCCCGCTCCCCTTCGAGGCGGCTTTCTCGCTCTTCACTCCGAGCGGAGAGCGGACCTGGGCGCACGGCTGGGATCCGCGTTTTCCGGACCCGACCGCCGACGAAACGGGGCCGGGAACGGTGTTTCAGACCTCCCACGGCGGGCGGGAATCGACGTGGATCGTCGTGCGGTGCGAGCCCGGCCGCTCCATCGAGTACGCGACCTCGATCCCTGGACAACGCTGCGGGCTCGTCACTGTGGTGTGCGAGCCCTCGGGCGAGGCCACGACAGCGACCGTCAGCTACGACCTCACCGCTCTCAGCCCCGCGGCAGAAGTCGAGCTGGACGGGTTCGCGAACGACTACCCGTCGTTCCTCGCCCACTGGGAGCATGCGATCGCCGAGGCCGTGATCGGTGCGGGCTGAATTTCAGCGATCAGGTGCGTCGGCGGAAGGCGTCGTCGCTGTCTGCATGTTCAGCACCGATGGCCGGGTCGGGCGCACCGACCACCCGCTTGTCCGTAGGAGGGGCCGCACGGCGGCCGTCGAACGAGGCGAATTCCTTCAACGCTGAGCCGGCAAGGCGGTAGCGGGTCCACTCGTCGGTCGCCGTCGCACCGATCGAGCGGTAGAAGTCGATCGCCGGCTCGTTCCAGTCGAGGACGGACCACTCGAGCCTCCCGTAGCCCTCGTCCACGACGGTGCGCGCCAGCGAGGCGAGCAAGGCCTTCCCGACCCCGCTCCCCCGGTGCTCGGGCCGGACGTAGAGGTCCTCGAGGTAGATGCCGGGCAATCCCGTCCAGGTGGAGTAGCTCCGGTAGTACAGAGCCATGCCGGCCACCACGTCCCCGACGGTGGCGATTCTCGCAAAGGCGCTCGGCTCCTCGCCGAAGAGAGCGTGCGCGAGCATCGCCTCGTCGATCTCGACCTCGTCGCGAGCCCGCTCGTAGGTGGCCAGGTCCTCGATCAGCTCGACGAGCACGGGGACATCGGCTCTGGTCGCGGGGCGGATCACCCCGCCAAGGTATCGGGCCGAGGTACCGGGCCGCTCAGGCGATGGCGGCGTAGGCGGCGTCCTGCAGATCGACATGCACCTTCGGGGGCAGAGCGCCCTCGAACATGCGCTGGGTAAGCACGATCAGCCAGGGTCGCGGCCGCGGTCACTGGCTTGGTCATCGACGCGATCCGGAACAACGCGTCGCGTCGCATCGGTTCTCCGCCGATTGACAGCGCGCCCAGCGCCTCGACGTGCACCTCGTCCCCGCGGGCGACGAGGGCGACCAGACCGGGCACCTTGTCGTCGCCCACGTGCCCGCGGGCGACGGCGGCGAACCTTTCCAGCCCGTCGGCGCTGAGCTGATCAGCCATGGCGCAGCTTGAACTGGGCGCCGGCCGGGTCGGCCACGACGGCCAGAGTGCCGTACGGGGTGTCCTCCGCGTCCATCACGACCGAGCCTCCGAGAGCCTTGACCCTGGCGACAGTGGCTGCCACGTCCTCGACGGCCCAGTAGATCGACCAGTGGGACGCCACGTCGTCGGGCAGCCAGGCCTTGGCGTCCATGATCCCGGCCAGCTCGCCTTCGGCCGACGGGTTGGCCATGGTCGTGTAACGGAACTCGTCGGTGTCGCTAGCGATCCTGGTGTCCCAGCCGAAGACCGTGCGGTAGAACGAGACCGCCTTGGCGTGGTCCCGCGTGTGCAGCTCGAACCAGTTCGGGGTGCCCGGCTCGTCGAGCACGGTGAATCCCGGGAACGTCCCGGGCTGCCAGGCGCCGACGGCGGCTCCGGTCGGGTCGACGAGTACCGCCTGGCTGCCGAGGTCGGCAACGGCCATGGCCGGCGAGATGATCTGGGCTCCCTCGGACTCGGCCACCTGCAGGGTCTTCGTTATGTCGTCGGAGGTCAGGTAGATCTTCCAGGTGTTGTTCGCCTTCATATCGCCCATGTCCCCCATGCCCCCGGCGACCGGGACGCCGTTGCGGGTGAACATGAAGTAGCCCCCGAACTCCGGGCTCGGCTCCTGGGCCTCCCAGCCGAAGAGCTCGCCGTAGAACCTGCCGCTACCTTCTACGTCGGAGGTCCAAAGGTCGGCCCAGCAGGGCGATCCGACGGGGGCGCTTTCACGGGTGGTCATGACTGCTCCTTTGGGTAGGAAGACATTCAACTGCTTCGACGGGACCGGCGCTCAGAATTCATCGCCCGATGAGATCTCGACCCTGCGCCCGTCCTTCAGATGATGGCCAAAGCCGAGCTGTGGTGCCGGGCGACGATCGTGGGACCCGGAGATCTGGAGCTGGCAGCCTTCGCGCTGGAAGGCCCGGGTGATCCCGACGTCGGGGCGGTGGACGATGTCGCCCGCTTCGTGCTGCTCGCCAAGCGCCTCGGAGGGCGCCTCGTGCTCACGGACCTCTCGACCAAGCTGCGGCTACTGCTCGACCTGGCGGGTCTCCTGGCCGAGGCGGCCGGCCTATGCGTCGAGCCGGCCGGCCTATGCGTCGAGGAAGTCTTGAGCGTCGAGGTGGAGAGGCAGACCGAACTGGGGGAAGAGCCTCTCGGGATCCAAGAAGGCGAGGAAGAACGTCGTGGCGCTGATCTTGCCCGCTGATATCTCGAGCACCTGGATCGCCCAGGGAGCGTACCCGCCGGCAGGATCGGGCTTGTACTGGCCAAAGCCCGGGCACCCGTTGACCGAGACCGGAACCAGCCGCGAGCCGCGGCAGGCGCTCGGCCCGGGCTCGACCATGAAGCGGCCGATGTCGGCGGCGCCCTGGAGCCACATGGCAAATGGCGGCATCGACTGCACCGCGTCCTCGTGCAGCAAGGTGACGAGCCGCTCTATGTCGTAGCGCTCGAAGGCTTCCACGTAGCGCTCGAGCAGCTCGGCATCGGCGTCGTCCAGCGGCCCTGGTCTGGGCTCGGCGGGCAGCGCACGGAGCGTGGCCCGCGCCCGCTGCAGCGAGCTGTTCACCGCCTGCACGCTCGTGCCCAACAGCTCGGCGACCTCGGCGACCTGCCAGCGGAGCACTTCGCACAGGATCAGCGCCGCCCGCTGGCGGGCCGGGAGGTGCTGGAGAGCGGTGACGAAGGCAAGACGGATCGACTCGCGATAGATGGCAATCTCCGCAGGATCCTTCGTCTCGGGCGCGCCGGAGGAGTCCGGGAACGGGGTCACCCACGTGGCCTCCGGCAGCAGCGGCCCGAGCCGGGACTCCTCGGGAGGCGAGGCCGGCCCCATCTCCATCGGCCGGGCGCGGCGCTGGACTTGGCGTTGCATGTCGATGCAGACGTTCGTCGCTATCCGGTAGAGCCACGAGCGCACGCTCGAGCGCCCCTCAAAGGAGTCCGAGTTGCGCCAGGCACGCAGCATCGCCTCTTGGACGGCGTCCTCGGCCTCGAAGCCCGAACCGAGCATCCGGTAGCAGTAGCCGGTCAGCTCGCGTCGGAATGGCTCGAGGTCGGACAGGGCTAGGGGCACTTCGCGCAGGGCCACGGCGCTGGATTGTACCGGGGAGCGCTTGAGCGCGATCGTTGTCATCAGTACTTGGACGCTACCGGCGGCCAGAACTCATCGGTGCTTGTCTGGACACCCGGGACCCGATGAATCGCGATGATCCCCGTCGTCTGAATCAACACCGAGGTGCGAGCGGAGCTGAGCGGGAGGCGAGCCGATGAAAGACAAGCCCACGTTGCCGAGGCAGTTCACCGCCATTTTGCAGAAGAGCCCCGCCAAGGCTGGTTGGACCTACGTCGTCATGCCCGGATCCGCCGACTTCTTCGGTACGCGCGGGCTCGTGAAGATCCGCGGCACCGTTGACGGTCATGCTTTCCGGAGCTCGTTCATGGCCCTCGGGGACGGGACGCACAAGCTGCCCGTCAATGCCGCGCTGCGCAAGGCCATCGGCAAGCAGGCAGGCGACACCGTGACCATCCTCCTCGAGGAGCGGATCGACCGCTGATCACTCCGCTCGCAACAAGAGCGCCATCGGCGTCCGGCCTGCGACTGCACAGAAGACTTGGGGGACGCGCCGAGCCGATGTGATACGTCATTTCTCGTTTCTCGGGAGCGGGCGTTCCAGGCGGCTGACCCCACTCGGCCCGTTCGTACTACCCACGCCTCTCGCCCCGACAGCCGCGGCACTCGGCCGAGCTTTCACATGGGACACCCAGTTGATCCTCGTTTCTCTCGAAGAGAGCACGCTCATACTCATCCTCAGTGACCCGGAGATCCCGGTGCGCAGATTGACCGAGGAGAAGCCTTGCCATGTACACCGCAGGAGACAGCTTGGACAGCCGGCGATCCCTCCGGGCGAGCCGCCAGCACGTACCGCAGTCTCGCCAGCACCGGCGCCTGACACACGACGCCGATCAAGGCTCCGGCGGCGAGCGCCGCTTGAGGCCCGAGGCTTCGACGCTGCTCCGGACGCAAGCCCCACCACTGGTGGGCCGACTGAGAGCCCGCTCACCGCGAGCTCATCCGCCTTAGCGAGTGAGGAGACGGGCGGGCAGAGCCTCAGCTCGAGCTCGCCCACGACGACCCCCCAGGGCGCGGAGGGCCCGGCTCAGTCGGACGGGCCGGCCCTCATGTCGCCTCTTGAGCCTCCGCCAGACGACGATCAGGGATGAACCACATGACCGCCACCGCCGCGTATATGACGTAAGAGAGCACCGAAGTGGCAAAGGCCAGGCCGATACCCGCGGCGTACAGGGCCGGTGAGAGACGCCCCTTCAGGTCTGATCCGAGAGCTCTTGCGACGGCTGAGTCGCTCCCGTTGGCGCGGATGATCGTCCGGACCAGTACCCAGTACGCCAGGGCTGACCCGAGCCCGACGGCTCCGTATGACACCGCCGGCAGCGGGTGCAGCGGGTAGTGGCCGACCCAGGCGGTGACGATCGGGAGGAGCGACAGCCAGAACAGAAGATGAAGGTTGGCCCACATGACAGCGCCGTCCATGCGTCCGGTCGCGCGCAGCAGATGATGATGGTTGTTCCAATAGATGCCGATCATGGCAAAGCTGAGGACGTAGACGAACAGTCCGGGCAGGAGGCGATGAAAAGCCGAGAGCGAGGCGCCGTCCGGCGGCTTTACGTTGAACGCCATGATCGTGATGATGACGGCCATCACACCGTCGCTGAAAGCCTCCAGCCTGTCGGTCTCGCTCAAACGCTGCATGCATCCCCCCGGGTCGCCCTGCCTTGCGGCCGCCGCCTCCGTCCCGGCGGCTGGTACCAGAGACCGTAAGGGCCGCGGCCGCCCCGGACGGTCAAATCGAGCCCGATCTCAGGCCGTCGGGCCGCTCCCGAGCCACCCGCGCCGCCTGAAAAGCACCATCAAGAGGGCTATCGCCACCACTTCGGAGCCGAGGCCGAGGAACACGAACAGGGGGAGGTTCTCCTGCAGGTTCCCTGTCAGCCAGGCGAAGTTCTGCCCGAAGAACCCGGTGAGGTATCCCAAGGGCATGAAGATCGTCGCGATGATGGCCAGTTGTTTCATGACGACGTTCAGCCGGTTGGACACCATGGAAAGGTGGGTGTCCATGGCGCCACCGATCAGGTCCCGGTAACTGTCGACCATGTCGCCTATCCGGATGAGGTGGTCGTAGAGGCTGCGGAAGTACGCCGTGCCTTGTTCGGTCATCCCGGGAAGGGCCACCATTCCCGCGTTCAGGCTGGAGATCATGTCGCGCTGGGGCGTGATGACCTTGCGGATCGCCATGATCTGGCGCTTCATCTCGAACAGTGTCCCCAGCTGCTCTTCAGTTGGCTTCTTCAGGATTGCGCCCTCGAGGTCGTCGATCGAGTCGTCGAAGTCCGACAGGACGGGGAAGAACGAGTCGATCAGATTGTCCATGATCAGGTAGAAGGCGACCACCTGCTGGGCTGAGGACTCAGAGGAATGGTGGTTGCCGAGGCGGGCTCGAGCCGTTGCCAGTGCGGGGCAGTCGCCCTGGTGGAGACTGATGATGAACTTGTCGGTGATGAAGCAGTGCACCTCGGCGACGTTCTTGCCGTCAGCCGCCATGCCAAAAGTGACGATGTGGACGAAGTCGTCGTAGTCGTCGATGCGGGCCCGTTCGCCGAAATGGTCCGCCGCCTCCACCGCCACCGGATGGAAGTGGAACGAGTTCGTCAACATCGCCGTTATGTCGTCGTCGGGCCCCGGGTCGTGGAGGTCGAGATCGAGCCAGAAGAACCCGCCTCCGGCCATCGCCTGGTCGATACCGTCCTGGGTCGCGTCAGCGGCCTTGCCGTCTTGCGTGAGTGTCCCCTTCATGGGAACGATGTTCTCACTCCCTCAAGAGCCGGCGGCGTCTTTGCCCTCCTCGAGCGGACCGTTCGCCGCGGCTCGTGCATCCGCCGTGGCGTCGACGCCAGCTATGTCCTCCGGGCTCGCGCCAAGGCGCCGCTCGACGTCCGCGAGCCTTTCGCTGATCACAGCCAGCTGCTCGCCCAGGTCCCTGTGGTTCTTGTTGATCGCTTCCTTGTTTGCGTCGGTGTGCTCCTTTATGAACACGGACGCAACGGTGGCGGTCAGGACGCCGATGAGGCCGATTCCGACGAGCATGAGCACCGCGGCGACCACGCGGCCGCCTGCCGAGACCGGATAGCGGTCCCCGTAGCCGACAGTCGTCACGGTGACGATGGCCCACCACAGAGCCTCCGGGTAGCTGTGGATGTTGGACCCCTTGGCGTTGTCCTCGAAGATGAGCACGAGCCAGGCGCCGAGGAGAAGGGTTGCGCATGCGGCCAAGAGGACGCGGAAAAGGCTGTGGTGCTTGAGGACCGACTCCACTCGCAGTTCGCCCTCGTGCACGAGAAGGCTCATCTTCTCGATGCCTACGAGACGCCAGCCCTGGAGCGGGGGCAGCACCACGGTCGCCGGCTCGACCCACCTGCGCTTGAGGTAGCCCCGGCTGTCGGGACTGGCCACGAGACGCACGAGGTACTCGACCAGCAGGACCACCCAAAGCGTGAACAGGGTGCCGACAAGGGCCGCCGAGGCCGAGCCGTTGACATCGGTCGAAATGACGATGATGCCGATGACGAGCCACGCGAGCCCCAGGGCGGCCATGGGGTACCTGGTGACGTGTTCGATGCGGTCGACGAGGTCGTGCCGTCCGCCGGAGGGCTTGGCCCCGGCAATCACCTCTCGCCGGCGATCCTCCTTACGGGCCTTGTCCTCCAGACGCTCACGTTCGAGGTGTTCCAGGCGCTGGATGCGCTCGATCGAAGACGGCTTGTTCCTGACGGCGTTCGTCCCCACGCTCTTGGACATGTCAGGGGAGTTGCCCACAAAGAGACGAACTTAGTTGCTCGGCAGGTCCCGCGACCGCTTGGTGACCCCAGCTACGCGGCAGCGACCGCCAGTCCTCAATCCGGTCGCTTCTGAGCCTTCTCCAAGCCCGACCCAAGCTTTGTCACAGGTGATCGGCGCACCATGACGTCGCGCCCGTCCCGGCCGGGTGTGTGCCCGGAAACAAGATTCGCCTGATGTCGGAAACGATCAGGCGCCACAGGGCACGGCCGGGCGGGCGCGCCAAGAAGCCCTCGTCGCGGCCCTACCCGGCGCGGTCGAGAGCGTCGAGGAACTCGGCCGCGAGGGGGCCGTCCGTCGGGCCCCCGAAGCCGCCGTCGACGACCAGCAGCGCGAAGGCGATGTCGCCGTTGAACCCGATGAGCCAGGCGTCGGTCGGGGGCGGATCGCCCGTCCCGTACTCCGCCGTTCCCGTCTTGGCGTACGTGCCGGCGGGCAGACCCGTGTGCGCGGCCGTGCCGGTCGCGACGACATCGGCCATCATCTCGTGCAGATCGGCGACGACTGCTCTTGGCAGGGCGTGGGTCCGGGCACGGTCGTCCGGGGCACCGACGACCAGCCGGGGCTCGCGTACGGTCCCGGAGTCGATCGCCGCGGCAACCATGGCCATGTCCAGGGGCGAGACGAGCACATGGCCCTGACCGATCGCGGTCGCCGCGAGAGCGGCTTGGCCAGCCGGGGTCGGAACGTCGCCCCCGAACGCCGCCAGTCCCATCGCCGGGGTCTTGCCGATGTCGTACGCGGCCGCGGCCGCGGGCAGGCTCGCGTCGTCGAGGCGCGTCGTGGCGAGGCCTATGAAGGCGGTGTTGCAGGACTCCGTGAAGGCCTGAGCGAGGTTCTGGACCGGCGCGTCTCCCTCGGCGTTGTGGAAAACCTCGCCTCCGGCGGTGATCGAGCCGGGGCAGCTCGTCGGCGAGGAGGGTAGGAGGCCCCTGTCGATCAACGCTGTGCTCGTGACCGTCTTGAAGGTCGACCCTGGCGGGAAGGCGCCGTCGAGAGCCTGGTCGAACCCGTAGGAGCCGGGGTCGCTCACCACGGCGAGCACTTGGCCCGTCGAAGCGCGCACGGCCACGAACGCGGCCTTCTTCTTGAGTCCCGCCAGGGCGGCTTCTGCCGCCTGTTGCACAACCGGGTCGATGCTCGTCTCGACCGGATCGCCTGGCTTGGGGGGGAAGCTGGCAAGCGTCGCCTCTGTCGTGCCGTCTGCTCCGATCACCTTGATCGTCTCACCGGGCGTGCCGGCGAGCCGACTCTGGTAGACCTGCTCGAGACCGGTCTGTCCGACCACGCTCGTCGCCTCGTACGGTCGGCCCAGCTCGCTCAGCTCTTGGGCCGTGATCGGGCCGACGCTGCCGACGACGTGAGCTCCGAGCCCGGGCGTGATCCCTGAGCGCATCGAGGTGGTCTCGAACACCGTGCCCGCAAGCGGGTAGATCGTCGGCTTGAGCTCGGCGTAGCGAGCCTGGGTGATTGTGAAGACCGGCTCGAACCACGTCGGGTGCGCCCTCGCCGCGGCCAGCGCCGAGCCCACCGCCTGCAATGGTGCGCCGGCGGCCACGAGCGCGGCGGTGAGCGATGCCGGGTCTTTCACGTACTTGCCCTCGAGCCCGACGGCCACCATCGGAGCCTGCGCCGTGAGCGCGACGCCGTCGGCACCGAGGATCGGGGCGCGAGCCGCCCAGGTCGTCTCGACGGCGAAATGGGCTCCGGCCGTGAGCGACGGGTCGATCGTCGCAAGAGACCAAACGACCAGCCAGCGGCCCGAACGCTCCACGAGGCGCAGCCGGGTGTGCACGACCCAGTCCCCGACGCCGGCGAGCTCGAGGACCTCGGTGACCTGTTGGGTGGCCGTGTCCCCCTTCTGGGTGAGAGCACTGGCCAGGTAACTGGCTCTTGTCACTTCCAGAGCGGAGAGCGCGGCGGCGTTCACCGTGGCGAAGTCGGACGGCGGATGCTCGACCAGGCGACTCATGGCACCCCAGTCCCGGCGACCCCAGGCCGCCAGGAAGGCCTTGACCACAGAGTCGGGTCGAGGGCTCGCGGAACCCCCGCAGGCGCCGAGGAGCCCGCCGAACAGGAGACAGGCGAGGGCGAGCGCCACGACCGACCGCGTCTCAGGGCCACGCGCCCGTCTGCCGAGAAGCATCGGCCAAAGAGTAAACGACCCGCGATCGGCGATCGGAGCTGACCGAAGAGGCCTTCCTCGGGGCCGCCGCGGCCCTTCGGCGGGAGCCAATTGCGCCTATGTTCTGCCATGGCCGAAAGCGCCTCAACGTTCAACGACGTCGTCTGCGGCCTTTTGCTGGACTCGGGGCGGGTGCTGCTCGTCCGTCGCAACTCCTCGCGTGCCTGGGCACCCGATTGCTGGGACGCGCCAGGAGGCCACATCGAAAAAGGCGAGTCGGACTCGGACGCGATCCGGCGCGAACTGCTCGAAGAGCTCGGCGTCGAAGTCGCACGAGACGACGTCCGGGTGGTCGCGCGTCTCACCGGCCGCGACTTCGACGCGCGTGTGTTCCGCGTCGAGAGATGGACCGGATCCCCGGCGAACAGGGCTCCCGAGGAGCACGACCGCATCGCATGGGTCGGCGAGAAGGAGATCGACGGCCTCGTGCTCGCCGACCCGGATCTTCTCGAGATAATCATCCGGGAGCTGCGCGCGGGAGACACGGGCCTTCAAGACAAACAGCGGGGCCGGAACGGGTGCCACCGCTTCTAAGCCGAGTCCGCGTCCTTTCTCGGGCGCCCGCGTCTCGGGATGGGGCGGGGCGACCCGCCTCGGCCCGCTTCGCTGAGGGCCCGCCGGAGCAGGAACTCGATCTGGGCGTTCGTGCTGCGCAGCTCGTCTGCGGCCCAGTGGGCCAGGGCGTCGTGCACGGACGGGTCCAGGCGGAGCAGGACGCTCTTGCGCTCCGGTATCCGCTGGTCGGCGACTCGCTCCTCGGCCACCGCGCTACTGGTACAAAGACCCGGCGTTGACGATCGGTTGCGTGCCCCGGTCGCCGCAGAGCACGACGAGGAGGTTCGAGACCATGGCGGCCTTTCTTTCCTCGTCGAGCTCGACGATGTCCTCCTCGGCCAGGCGTGCCAGTGCCATCTGGACCATCCCGACTGCGCCTTCGACGATGCGCGAGCGGGCGGCCACGACGGCGTTCGCCTGCTGGCGCTGCAGCATGACCTGGGCGATCTCGGGAGCGTAGGAGAGCCGCGTGATCCTCGCCTCGACGATGTCGACTCCGGCGGGGACGACCCGGGCGGCGATCTCGGTGACG
>Ga0182021_10003938_pt1 | contig 17418 bp, 10 predicted proteins | sample 612E3MmetaG_FD_120493 | JGI IMG/M metagenome (GOLD analysis project Ga0182021, IMG submission 120493) | Permafrost microbial communities from Stordalen Mire, Sweden - 612E3M metaG (Illumina Assembly) | ecosystem: Environmental > Terrestrial > Soil > Wetlands > Permafrost | place: Sweden...
TCCCGGCATTTGCGTTTCATCTTTTTCGCCGCCGTCCTCCTGCCTTGCGCGGCGCTGGCCGTGCTGGCCATCCGCTCCATCGACCGCGAGGAGGCCTTCCTCGAAAAGCGCGCCCAGGGCGCCCTGGACGCCGAGCTGATCCACGTCGTCGCCCTGATGCAGGACGAGATCCGTCTCCTCGGCGAAGAGCTGTCGGCGGCGGCCCCCGCCGAGGCGGGCGCCGATCCCCGCGCCGCGCTGGCGGGCTGGAAAAAGGCCTCTCCGCTGATCGGCGTGACCTTCCTGATGTCCCCGGATTTCCGCATCCTCTGGCCGACGCGCGAAGCCGCCTTGAATCAAGATGAAAGGGCCTTCCTCAGCTGGAATCGCGAGTTCATGACCGACTCCAAGCCGACGCCGGTCTACCAAAACGCGGCCTTGCTGTATAAAGACAGCATCACGGAATCCCCTTCCTCGGCCGACAAGCGCGGCGACGCGATCGCCGCCGAAGAGAAAAAGGCCGGCCTGGGCGCATCCAAGAGCGTGCCGGCCGGGACCGCCGCCCCGCGCCCGGCGGCGGCGTCCGTCCTGGACAGGACGGATGCGGATTCCAAGATGAAGATCGCCAACATCCGCCAGGAGCAGCAGGCCCTGGCCGAATTCGAGCAGAGCGACACCGCCCGCAAGCGGGTCTTCGATGAAGCCGCCCGCAAAGGCCAGAAAACCGAGAACCGGACCGTGACGCCCGGGGCCGGGTTCCCGCAAAGCCAAGCTCCCCCGCCCCGGCCCGAGTCCATCTACATCTCCGAGCCCAAGCGCTTCAGCGAGATCATCGCCGGAAAAACCTCCGGTCTGATCCCCCGTTTCGTCGGGGAGCGCCTGGATATCCTGTTCTGGAAGCGCCTGCCGTCGGGACGGATCCTGGGTTGCGTGCTTGATGGGGAAGCCGTCAAGGCCCGCTTGCTGGGCCGGCTGCCGGCCCTCTTTTCGCCGTCCCGTATCCTGACCGTCCTGGACGAAAACGGCCGCCCCCTGGCCATGCCGGAAGGCGGGGACCGGCGGGATTGGCGCCGGCCGCTGGCCGCCCGCGAGGTCAGCGAGGTCCTGCCGCGCTGGGAGGCGGCGGCCTATCCGACCGACCCGGGCGCCGTCGCCTCCCAGGCGCGCTCGACCCGGACCCTGATGGCCGCGCTGATCGCCGGCCTCTTCGTGCTCATCGCCGTATCCGGAACCGTGGTCCTTCACGCCCTGCGTAGCGAGATGGTCCTGGCCCGGCAGAAGACGACGTTCGTGGCCAACGTCTCGCACGAGCTCAAGACGCCGCTCACCTCCATCCGCATGTTCTCGGAGATGCTCAAGGACGGCCGCCAGCCCGACGCCGCCCGCCAGCGAACCTATCTCGGCCTGATGGTCGCCGAGACCGAGCGGCTGACCCGGCTCATCAACAACGTGCTGGATTTTTCCCGCATGGAGAAGGGCCGCCGCTCTTACATTAAAACCCGACTGGACGTCGGCGTCCTGGCCGAGGCCGTCGTGGAGAACGAGCGCATCCGCCTGGAGCATGACGGCTTCCGCGTGGATTTCGCCAACCCGGCCGGACCGGCCTCCGTCGAGGCCGACGAGGAGGCCATCCGCCAGGCCCTGCTCAATCTCCTCTCTAACGCGGAGAAGTATTCGGCCGCCGAGAAATCAATCGAAGTGGAGATCACCCGCGCGGAGGGGGACGTGCGCATCGACGTCAAGGACCGCGGCCCCGGCGTGCCTCCGGCCGAAGCCGGCCGGATCTTCAAGGAATTCTACCGCGTCGACCGCTCGCTCGCGTCCCGGGTCCCGGGTTCGGGTCTGGGCCTGACCATCGCCCGCCGCATCGCCCGCGATCACGGTGGAGACGTCGAATACCGGCCGCGCGAAGGAGGAGGGTCCGTGTTCCGCATCATCCTGCCGGAGGCGGGTGGCCGATGAGCCGGGAGCGCATCCTGGTCGTGGAGGACGATCCGGCCATCCTGACCGGACTGGTCGACCTGCTGGAGGGCGAGGGTTTCGAGGTCCGTCCGGCCCGCGACGGGGCCGCGGCCTTGCGCGCGTACCAAGCCGAACCCCCGGCCCTGATCCTTCTCGACGTGATGATCCCGGAGAAGAGCGGGTTGGACGTCTGCCGGGAGATCCGGCGCAAGGACGCCTGGACGCCCATCGTCATGCTGACGGCCAAGGGCCAGGAAGTGGACAAGGTCGTCGGGCTGGAGCTCGGCGCGGACGATTACATCGTCAAGCCCTTCGGCGTCGGAGAGCTCCTGGCCCGGGTCCGGGCGGCCCTGCGCCGGGCCGCGGCCCGTTCCGCGGGGGCCAGGGACATGCGGCCGATCGAATTCGGCGACGTCCGCGTCGATCCCCGGACCTTCAGCGGAACGAAAGCCGGAAAGGACTTTCCCGTCACGGCCCGGGAGATCGAGCTCCTGAGGTTCTTCCTGGCCCGGGACGGCGAGGTGGTCGACCGTTTCACCCTCCTGGACGAAATCTGGGGCGTCCGCTACGAGGGGACGACACGGACCCTCGATCAACATATCGCCAAGCTCCGCCAGAAAATCGAGGATGATCCCGCCGAACCGCGCTTCATCCAGACCGTCTACGGCGTCGGATACCGGTTCCGCGGCCGCCCGGAATAGCGGCCGGCCCCTTCTCTTTACTCCCCCGGCGGATTCGTGGTAATTTGGCGGCAGATTTTCGGGAGGAGGGCTTCCATGACGGATGCATCGCTGGCCGCGCTTTCAGGCCTGCGGGACTGGACAACTCTTAAATGGTATGTCATCCCGCTTCTGGCCGTCGTCTTCTATGTCTACGTCAAGGAGATGAAGGCCGCCCGCCGCACCGGCAACTGGGACGCCTTGATCGCCGGGCTGACCCTCTTCGGCATGGATTTCTTCAACGAGACTTGGAACGGCTGGGTCCTCATCCTGACCAAGCGCTCCGCCTTGTGGACCGCGCCCGGCGAGACGGCCCTGCGGACCATGGTCGGCTGGAACATCGAGATCATGTTCATGTTCGCCCTCTCGGGCATCATTTTCTACCACACCCTGGACGAGAACCCGAAAGCCAAGATCCTCGGTATCAACAACCGCTGGTTCTGGGCGGCGGGATATTCGGCTTTCTGCGTCTTTGTCGAAATTCTGCTGAACAAGGGCGGCCTGCTGATCTGGGAATATCCGTTCTGGAACCGTTCCCTCGGCGGGATCGGGCTCATCTTCCTGATCGGCTATTTCCATTTCTATGTCGCCATCATCCTGGTGCTGAAGCTGAAGACGACCGCCCGGCGGTTCGCCGCGGTCGGGGCGATTTACGCCGTCCCCGTCCTGATGAACATTTTCGCCCGGGCCGTCCTGGGCTGGATCTATTGAAGATCCCGGGGCGGACGTCTGCGCGATGACAAGGGGAAATCATGAAAAGATCGTTCGTCGGTGCGTTGGTTGCAGTCATGACCGTGGGGGCCTTCCTGGCTTTGGCGCAGATCCCCCAAAATCTTCCCAATAGCCAGCGGACCCCGCCGAAAATCCCCGCTCTTCCCATCATCAAGGGGGTCCGCCATATCTGCACGGGGACGTGCACGCAGATGGAAATCACGGGCATCAATTTCGGCGCGACCCAGGGCTCCTATCGGCTGCTTCAGGAGGGAGTGCCCTTGCCCATCGCGAGCTGGAGCGACACGCTCATCGTTTCCAACGCCGGGTGGGACGTCGATCCTCTTTATCATTACGTCATCGACAACGGTTCCAAAACCGTCTCCAACGTTTTCGAAAAACGGTATTTGATGACGTGCGACAGCATCTCTCCATCCAACAAGGCCGCTCCGGGAACCGAGATCATCCTGCGCGGATGGGGGGCGGGAACCCAAAGCGGCAAGAATTTCAAGCTGGGCCCCTATCCGATGACCATCCTCTCCTGGAACGTCACCGCGTTGGGCGCCTCCACGATCCATCTCCGGGTCCCCGAAGCGCCGAAGGGGAGCTATAAGCTCGCTTTGTATCATAGCGTTCTGAACATCTCGGAGGACGGCGGCTTCGATTTCACGGTTATTTGAAGCTGGACGGCGGGAGCGCCGACGTCGACGCCGCCAAGGCGCCGCTCAATTTTACGGTCGGCTGGGGCCGCATCCGTTCAACCGAAGAGTGTCGGCAGCAGCGGGTACTGGGTCTTGAAGCCCAGAATGGCCAGGTAGAGGCCGTAGTCGGGGTAATTCCGGCGCAGCTCCTTCAGGTTCTCCAGCGGGTCGTAAGGCGTCCCTTCGGGGATTTCGTGCCCCACGCATTCGGACAGGAGATGGAGCTTTTTGGACATCCAGGCGTCCAGGATGACCGGCAGCCCGAAGGGCCGCAGGGCGTCCACCCGGTCGTCGCGGCCGAGGATGGGCTGGGTGATGATGAAGCGGGCGCCGGCCGCGGCTTTGCGCTTCATCTTCTCGATCTCGGCGTCCTGCGGCTCGTAGGGATTGAAGGCCACGCCGCTGACGAAGCGGCCGGGATATTCCCTGTCGATGGTGCGCAGGAGCTCGACGGAAGTCACCGTCTTGCAATCAATGCCGACTTCCTCGGGCTCCAGGCGGTGCAGCCTCTGGCTGCCGTCGCCGGAGACCAGCAGCAGGTGCTTTCCCCCCGCCGCCGCGAACGATTCGAGGATCTCGTCCAGCTCCTTGCGGGGATGGAACGTGTTGAGGTGGACCATGAGCTGGTCCTCGCGGACCGGGAGCTCCATCATTTCGATCGTTTCCATGGCCCCGCAGCTTAAAAGCCCCATGGGATTGTCGGTGATGCAGACGATCCAGCCGGCCTCCATGACCTTGCGGTACTTGTCGGCGAAGGTCTGGAGATCCTTCTCGATGTCCTCGGCGTTCTTCTTGGGCGTCTGGAGCTCGACGTGGAAAACGTTGCGGTCGAAGGGGTCTGGCATGGCCGCCTCCTCAGGAATAGAACTCTTTGACCCGCATCAGAATGTCGAAACCGTCCAGCGCCAGGATGTCCTTCAAGCACGTCAAGGCCGGGTGGTCCTCGGGAAGGACTTCGTATTTCCGGGCCGTCGAGCCGATGATCGTGTCCAGGCCCAGCGGCATGGCCAGGGTCAGAAAGGCGCTTTCCAGCGCTCCCTTGACCGGGGAGCCGTCGGCCCGCTTGGAAGGGAGCATCACCGTGAAATTGCTCAGGCCGACGGAGGCGTGGGCGCCGGCGAAATCGGAATCGTCGTGGATCAGGGCCAAGGCCTCCAGGACCCGCTTGAGCTGGCCCTCGTGGTCGCTTCCGATCGGGGCGATGCCGGGATCGATGATGGCCATGTCGTTCGTGAAGCCGGGAATCCGCCGCCGGGCTTCGGCCAGGAGGGCCTTGGCCGTCCGCCAGGTCTCCTCGGCCGTGCGGTTGGGCCGCCCTTCGCCGTCCTCCAGCCTTTCGCTGGACATGAGGATCGGCTTGAACGGCCGGATCGCGGCCAGGTCGAAGAGGCCGGTCCGCAGAGGGGAGATGGAATTCAAGATGGGTTTCTGTCCGCCGGAATGAACCGGATCGAAGGCCATCAGGCCGGCCCGGGCCAGGCCGGGGTCGGGCGTGTCGATCGACAGCGGTTTGGCCGTGACCCTCTGGATGGCCAGGACCAGGCCGGTCATGAACTCCGGGGAGCGGGCGCCGACGTTCACGTCGAGGTAGGCCGCGCCTTTCTCGTCCTGGCTCTTGGCCAGGTCCAGCAGGGCCGGGACGTCGTTGGCGTCGAAAAATTTCTTGGTCGAGGGCACGGAATCGTTGATCGATTCCCCGATGATGGTCAGGCCGGGAATGGGCATGGAAGGCTCCTTCTCTCCTTGTTTTTAAATCATTCGGCCCGGTCATGCAACGGCTTTTTTCTTTCTTTCCCCGCCTTGACTTTTTTGACGGGGCGATGATAGATTTCAGCCACAGAAGCTGGGGAGAGGAGTTCCCATTCGAATCTCGGGAATGGGGGAAAGCCCGAATGTCGAAACAAATGCGCCGGAGAGGATTCTGCGTTGGGTGGAGCTTTATGCTCCTGGCGGTTCCGGTGATAGGCGCCCGCCCGGCCGAATCGGTCCATCAGCCGCCGCCGCCCTATGATGCCCGGCAAGCCATCATCCTGGAATTGAAACCGGAAGGACCCATTGAATGGGCGTCCCTCTACGTCCGGGGTCCCCAGGAATCGGACTTCCGGGCCGTGGCTTTCGCCGACGCGGGCGCCGGCCTCTGGAAAGCCTCGATCGAGGCCTCCCTTCACAAGGGACGGGAGCTCGGCTATTACCTGGTTTATAAAAGCGGCGGCGCCTTTCGCTATCTTCCGGAGACGGCGCCGGCCGAGCTGTTTTCCCTCCGCCCCCAGCCTCTTCCAAGCGGGCCCCCGCCGATCTCCGGTCCCGCGCCCGCTGGCCCGGCGCCGGCGGCCGGCCCGGCGACCGGCTCGGCTTTTCCTCTTCGATTGGAAGGCAGCGGTGATTTGCGCGTGTTCGAGTCGGCTGCCGCTCCCGGTGATAACGGGTTCCACCATACCGAAAACCTGTCCTTGGATTATCGGAATCAAGGCGGAAAAGTCCAACTGGACCTGACATCGCGTCTAAGCTATACCGACCAGCCCTTGCCCGGCCTGGATTCCGCCGGCTTGTCCAACCTGAGGCTGGAAGCGGTGATGGGTGCGCATACCCTGCGCTTCGGCGATCTGAGCGTGGCCGAGTCGGAATTCAGCATTGCCGGACTGGGCCGTCGGGGAATGGAATATCAATTCGCCGCCGGCGGCTTCACTTTACATGCTTTTACCTTGGCCACCCAGCAATTATCCGGTTTCCGGGGGATCGGCATCCCGCCTTCCGGGGCCGGCCTTTTCGGCGGCGCCCTGGGCTATGCCTTGCCCGGCCGGGAGCTGGCGCTCAAGGTCGTTTATGCCAGCGGCACGGACGACCCCTCCCAGGGGGTGGCCTCGACTGTTCTTCCTTTGTTCAAGCCTCGCCAAGGCCAGATCCTGACTTTTGTGGGGCTCAGCGATCTGTTCCAGGGGGCCTGGCATATGGAGGGGGAGCTGGCCTTGAGCCATATGGATTCCGATACCACCGACACCCTGCCGGCGGTCTCGGGCACGGCTTGGAGGATCCAAAGCCGCTTAAGCTTGGGTTCGTTCAGCCTGGACGCGCATACGCGCCAGGTGGATAAGGCTTTCGATACCATCGGGGCGCCCTTTTTTACCGCCGATCGCAGCTCCTTGGGATTCAATGCCGCCTATAGCCTGGGAATCGTTCACGTCGAAGCCGGCTATACGCAGGATTCGACCAAGGGCTCCAACGACCCCTTGGATATCCTGGCCAAAAATCGTCAGATCAATGCCGGATTGGCATTGACGACGACCGGCGGATTGACCGTACGGTTGGGCATCACCCGTTCGGATCAAGAAGCCAGCCAGAATAATTTGGCCCTGCCGGAGGGCGCCTTGGTCAGCACCGGATTATCCGCCTCCGTCGATGTCGTCTTGGGCGCCGGCGGGACGCTCAGCGCCAGCTTTCAATCCGATGACATCAAGTCGGACGCGGCGCCCGACCGTTCAGGCCGGACGCTGGCCTTCACCTTGGGCGGCTCCTTCGGCGACGGAAAACGCCTCAGCCTCGTTCCGGGGATTTCTTATTCCGCGATTACCAATCCCGTCGACAACAGCCAGACGACGACGCTGGCGGCTTACCTGAATGGGCGGGTGGGCCTGTGGGGCGAGCATCTCTTCGTCACGGCCTCCGGATTTTATAACCGGCTGGCTCCGCCCGCCGGGGACGATGCGACTTCGCTGGGCTTGGACGGCGGCCTTCTCTTGGAGACGGGGACCTGGCTGCCCGATTGGGGGCGGCTCGGTTTGTCTCTGCGGGCGGGCGTCTCCTCGTCCCGCTTCGGAGGGGTCAAGACCGACGATGCCCGGGTCTATATCCGCGCCGAATTCGCCTTCGGACGCTGAGGGAGAACGATGATGAAACGCATGTTCGCTCTTTTGGGATGGGTGGTGACGTTCGGCCTGCCCCTGTCGGCCTCCCTTCAATATTCGCCGCCGGACCCGGTCCCCGGCCAGACCGTGACCTTCACCGCCATCGCGACGGGGACCGTTCACTACGCCAATTGGAATTTCGGCGACGGCAACAGCGCTTCCCATGTCCCGGGGGCGACGACGACCCATGTTTATTCTTACGCCGGGACCTATACCGTCACGGCCGCGGTCTTCGCGGGTTTGGACGAAGTCGCTCCCGTGCAGTCGATCACCGTCACTGTCGTCGAGAAACGCCGCATCCTCGTGACGCCGGATCCCCCTCTTCTGGGCGTCGAAGCAACGTTCCGCGCCGACCGCTTCGTTGGCACGGCCATCAGCTGGGACATGGGCGACGGCACGCAATATGCCTCCGGCGGTCCGGTCCAGACCCATCGCTTCACCCGGATTGGCACATTCATCGTCAGCGCCCGGGAGGTGATCGGCCGGGGCATCTTCGCCCAAGCCCGGCTCCAGGTCACGGTCCGGGCCGGAGCCGGTCCCCTGGCCCCCTTCGCGATCTCCTATCTCCTGCTGCATTGGGCCGACGGCACGACGAACATCCGCGTCGGCCGCGATTTCAAGCCCCTCATCGCCTATGCCGATCTCAAATTCGAGGGCAGCGGGGCGGTCTCCGCCCAATGGCTGGTCGACGGACAAGTGGTCGGGCAGAGCACGAAGGCTTTGAATTTCGGCGAGCAGGCGTCCCTCGACTCGGGCGAAGCGCCGCCCCTGCCGACCATGGTGCCCGGCCGGCACGTGGTCTCCCTGCGTTTCCTCCGCCCGGCGCTCGACCTGGCGGCGCCCGAAATCGAATATTTCGTCGGATTGGAGGCTGCGGCCGACCTGGGCCCGCAGGTCGACGAAGCCGTGCCGCCGCTGTTGCTGCGGGATAAGGAACAGACTCTGCGGCTGTCGGGCCGGCGCTTCACAGCCGACACCGTCTTTGCCTTCGGAGGCGATATCAGTGTCATCGGCGCCCCGCTCATCGCCTCGAGCGAGGCGGCCGAGGTCAAGGTCTTCGTCACGCGGGCCGCCCGCGACGGGGATCGCCCGGTGGAAGCGGCCAACCGGCAGGGCCGCAACAGCGGCCCCGGCCTGGTCCATGTCGGGACCGCTCTCCTGGAATCCCCGGGGAAGATCAAGATCGTCTGTCCCGATCTCCAGAATATCGATCCCTACGTCATTCAAATCGATGAGCCCGAGACCTATGCCAAGGGCCGCGGTGACGACGAAAACACGTATTGGTGGTACATCGCCATCGATGATTCCAAGTCTTTCCGATGGACGGACAAGACGGGCGCGCCTCAATTCTTCGAATTGCGTTTCTATGACGGCGCGGGTAAAAAGCTCCTCATCACGAAGCGGCTGCCCGCCTTCAGCCGGGCCCTGCCGATCAGCGATGCCTTGATCCAGGAATTCTTCACCGCTCTGGGCCCCGGCTACAAGCCCTCTCCCATCAAATCGGTCGAGGATCTACAAGCCCTGGCCAAAAAATATCCCTCGCCGAGCAAGGCCGCGTTCGCCGCGGCGGACATGCAATGGGAAATCGTCGGGCTTCGGACATACGACTGCCCGGCCGCGGCGCGGTCGGACGATCTGCGCGCGTCCGGCGGGAGCTGGCCGCGGGAGGTCGTGATCGGGAAATCGACCCGCCTGCCCCTCTTCCTGCCCGATCGATGGACCGGCCTGAATTGCCCGGCCAATGGCTTCGAGCTGCCGGGCCAGAAGCTGGCCGCCACGGACCTCGATCTGGAAAAGCTCCCCAACGGCTTCGTCGATTCGAGCAGCTATGTCGGCCATCGCTTTGCCATTAAAGGGACGTTCGACAACCGGCGTTCGCCCATCGGGGCGTCGGGAGAGATCACCGAGAAGGCCAAGACGCCTCCGGCCTCGACTCCTTCGAACGCGAGCAATCCCCCGGTGATCCTGATCGATCCCAGTCAATTGCCGGAATCGCCGGTGGATCCGGCCGGCATAGATCACGTGGATTTCGACAATGTCTTCATCGATTGGGGCGACGGCACTCCGCTCCAGCCCGTCCGGGCCCGTCTCTTGACCCAGGGCTTGGATCCCAATATGCGCCACGATCTGCGGGGCGTTTTTGAGTTCGACTCGATAAACCCGATGACCCATGCCTATGCCGTCACCGGCGCCTTCACCATCCGGCTGGTCGCGTTCCCCAACGGCGCGCTGCGCCTGTCCGGCAAGGCCGAGGATCTCCACGGCCTCAGCGCGAACGATTTCGTGCTTCGCCAGCTGGCCTTGACCATCAAGGGCGGGGAGGCGGGGTCCGGCTCCGGCTCGGGGTCCATGACCGACTGGGCCTATCAGATGTTTTGCCAGAACGTAACCGTGACAAACCGGGCCGATATGTGCGCCGCCGGCCCCCTCAACCTGGTCGACCTGCGCATCACGGGGTTCCCCGGAAACGACGCGCCGGCCAAAAAGCAGCCGGGCGGACAGACCCCGCCGGTCTCCGGAAGCGCTACGACCTGCGATGAGCTCCTGACGGCCCAAGCCGAGCTGACCTATTTCGGCCGCGGGTCCGTGGACATCGTCTGGTTCGTGGACGGCGTCAAGATCGGCACCCGCCGCTACGACGGCCTGAGCTCGCCCGGACGCCAAAACCTGTCCAAAGAGGCTTCGTGGGACTGCAGCCACCCGGCGACGGAGAAGCTGACCGTCCAATCGCCGTTCCTGCCCGTGGACAAGATCAAGAGCTACAGCGTCCGGGCCGAGGCCCGGGTGGTGGTCGATTTGTCCGCGGACAATGTCGGCGACATTCTTCTGGTTGAAAATCTCCTGCAGGGAGCGAAAAACGGGAACCCCGTCTATTGCGCTTGGATGAACGCGTATATCGCCGCCTACGAAAAATATCGGGTCGACCAATCCACGTTCGCCCCGGCCAAAATGGCCGCCGAAATGGTTCTCTCGCAGATCAAGCAGGCCCGCGACAAGTATTGCGGCTCCCTGCAGATTCCCGGTGCGGCATTGCCGATGACCGCAACGGCCTCGGCGTCCTACTCGGTCAAGGCGGCCGATCCGAAAAAATTGTGCAAGATCCTCTTCCCGACCAAGGACGGGACGTTCACGATCGGCAATATCCAAGACAAGGTGAGCAAAGGGGCCGACGGCCGTTACTCCGGAAGCGGCCTGCTCAAGCTGCCCTTTACCTCGGCCAGCGATGGGATCGAATACTATGCGGTGCCCGTCTCCCTGCACGGCTGGCTGGTGGACGAGAGCTCCGGAATGCTTCTGGACGGCGTCCTGCAGGAGAGCCCGGCCCAGCCGCTGAGCTCCGTCCCGGCCGTCAAGGCGGTCCTGGCCGGATTGGCCGGCCGGGTCCAGAACAAGGCGACCCAGGAACTGACGGCCGCTTTGGATCTCCGGCTTCGCGATCCCGGGCTGCGCAAGCCCGGCAATCCCGAGGCGCCACCGGAATGGAAGGCCCGCGCCTCCCGTCTGACGGCGGACGGCGACTGGATCAAACCGGATTCCCTGCCCGAGGTGATCATCGGCTGGACGAGCGCCCATATGCGATCCGACGCCATTACCTTCGATTTCAGCAAGGTCCAGGGCGCGCCGAAGCCGGGGCTCTGTTCCACCGGCGACGTCAAGTGGGTCGGCGTCGATTTGGGTTCGCTTGTGATCGTGCCTTTCACGTTCAACATGGTCTCCACAACTCCATACACCATTTCCGCCGACAATTGGGTCATCGTCGACAAGGGGCTGTGCGGCCAGGTCCACGGCGGGTCCTTCGCGTCCGACTATCAGCGCGGACGCGTGGCTTTCGGCGGACTCGATTTCGAAGCTCGCGACGGCGGCTTCAAAGTGACCTACAACCAGCTCGACATCCGCGTGCCCTGGCTCGAAACCGACCTGAAGGGGGACGCCGTCCTGGCCCCCACGGCCTACGGCTATGGGCTCGATTTCTCCGGGGTGAAAAGTCCGGTCGTGACCCTGAAATACGACCAATTCACCCTGACCGCCCGCCAGCTGCGCTTCACCACCGAGAAAAACCTGGGCTGGGTGATCGAGAGCCGGACGGATGTCGACCTGCGGGCCGAGAACAAAGCCCTGGCCAAGTTCACCCTGCCGCGCCTGCTTTTCGGCTTCGACGCCCGGCCCTATTTCGACGAGGGCGCCCCCGCCCGCACCATTCCGCTCTCGGGACCCGCCATGCTGGGTGATACGAGCGTCGATCTCGTGGATTGCGCCGTCACCAATCCCGGGCCCGGCGCGTCCGCCCTGCACCTGGCCTTGCATGTCAAAAGCCATCTGTCCGAGAATCCGATCGTCCCCGAAGCTCCCATGCAGGTCAATTTCGAGGTGAACGACACCCCGCCGGTCTTCACCGGGAAGGGCCCGTGGAACTCGCCCTTCGACGTCCCCGTCAATTTCCCGCTGGCCAATCCGTCCATCAAAACGCAGATGCATCCGGTCTATACCCCGGGCGGAAAAGGGGCCGGCGGAGGCGGGACCGGCGAAGAGGAAGGGCAAGGGCCCTGGTCCGAATACGGCGCATCTTCCGGCGAAGGGACGCGCTATTACGGCGATGTGGACCTCGGGATGTTCGGCGGCCCCCCGCTGAGGACCCAACTGCTCATCGGCTACCAGGGCGGGAAGAGCTTTTTCCTTGTCCGCGCCGATATCCCGCTCGGGGAGTCGGGCATCCCCTTGTCGCCGTACCCCTTCGCCATTTTCCGCATCAGCGGCGGCCTCGGCTACAACTTCCCGGTGAACGCGTTCAAGAGCCAATCGATCGCCAACGCCCAGCCGGACATGTCGGGAACGACGATTTTCATGGCCGGTCTTCGCGTCGGTTCTGAGGACGGATTCGCCTTCACCCTGGACGGCGAGATGACGGTCAAGTTCTCGGGCCAGGTCCGGATGGATTTCCGGTCCTGGCTTCTGACGGCCGACCATTCGGGCGATGGTCAATTCCAGGGCATGTTCCAATACGCCGGAGGGAGCTTCGACGGCCGCTTGTGGGGCGGACTCGACCTCCTGGGCGGATTGCTCCAATTCAGTCTGGGCACCAGCGAAGACAACGCCGCGGTCGATCTCCATTTCGACGACAGCGGCAAGTGGCATTTGTATGCCGGCCGGAAGGAGGGCCCCCGCATCCAGGCCAAGCTGCTGACGAGCTCGACCGATTCCTACATGATGCTGGGATCGGAGGTGGGGCTGGCCTTCGGCGGCACCCAAAACTATTATCTCGGCGTCGGCGACGGATCGGTGGCCAGCGCCTACGTCAAATCGACGATGGACGTGGGGGTCCAGTTCGCCCCGGGGCCGCGCCTCAGCGGCAGCTTCGCCGCATCGGCCGAGGCCGGAGTCTGCGCCCTGGGGGCCTGCGTCGATGGCAGCGTATCGGCGGATATCACGATCACGGCCCCCCCCCTGGACATTCGGGCCAGGGCCAGCCTCGATCTCCCCTGGCCGCTTCCCAGCGTCAGCTTCAGCGTGCATCTCTGAGGGAGGAACGACGATGAAAAAATTGAACGCCCTGCTTCTCCTGGTGCTCCTTTCAGGGATGGCGGGAGGCCAAAATACAGGCGAGGGGTCCCGCGGCGGCGGCCTGGCGGCCATGTCCGAAGGCGGCGGCCTGGTCAAGCTGTTCTGGTTCCCCGTTCCCGGCCAATGGCCCGCCGGCGGGTTTCGCCTACTCGACGCCGCCGGCAAGGTCCTCGCCGACCGGTTGATCCCCGGCGTCGACACCGAAGCCCTGAATTCCCTCTCCGCGGAGGACCGGACGCTGCTGGCGGATCTCTCCCGGAAGCTGGCCTCGGCCAAGAGCCCCGCGGACATCCGCAGCGCGTATGGCGTTTTGGCGGTCAAGGCGGCGTCCGACCGGCGCTTCGCCAAGGCCGCCGGTTTGGCCGCGGATCTGGCCGGCCAGCCAGGCGGCCTGCGGGTCTATTCCGTGGTCCCGCTCGACGCAAACGGCCGGCCCTCGGGGCCAGTCATGAGCTGTCCGCCGATCGACGCCGCCAAGGCCGGTCCGCGGCCTCCGGCTCCTCTTTCGCTCAGCGGCGTCCCGAGCCTTCATGGCCTCCGGCTCTTCTGGAAAGAGCCCCCTGACCGGGACAAAAGCAACCTGGTCGGGTACGCCATCGAGCGGGAGTCCCCGGGATCGGCCGCGGTCTCCCTGCTGCCCGGCCCGCTGCTCGTGAGCCGCGACCGCATGACCGATCTTCCCGTCTTCGTCGACGCCCAGGCCCCGGAAGAGCAGGCCCTGGTCTATCGGATTTTCGGCGTCGATCTTTTCGGCCGCCGCGGAGCGCCGGCGGAGCTGTCGATCTATAATGTCAGCCTGGCCGCGCTGCAGGCGCCGGCCCGGGTGGATGCCAAATCCGACCGGGGTGTGAACACCGTCACCTGGAAGCCCAATGCCAGCCGATTCACCGCCCATTACGTTGTTGAACGCGGGGTCATGAGCCGGGGACCCTATGAAACCCTGACCCCGCAGGGCCTGGACGTCGGGAAGGAGCGCTACGACGACCGCGATCTTCAGCCGGGAACGACCTACTACTACCGGATTCGAAGCGCCAACGCCCGCGGCGACGTGGGGAGCCCCTCGGCCGCGGCCATGGTCCGGGCCGTGGGCGCCGCGGCTCTGCCCGGCCCGAAAAATCTGCGGGGCCACTTGGGCGCCACGTTCATTCACCTGGAATGGGACGCCCCGGCGGCGCCCGTGGCCGGCTATCTGGTCGAACGGCGCGCCGGCTCGGTCTGGCAGCGGCTGAACGCCAACCTGAGCCAGGTGACGACGTATGACGACCGTCTCGGCCGCGAATTCGGCGGGACCTATGTCTACCGCGTCGTGGCCGTGGGTCCGGACGAGCAGCTGGGTGAGCCGTCGGCCAGCTTGGAAGTTCAGGCCGGCGATCCCGCGCCGATCCCCGTTCCGGCCGTGGAAACGGTGGAGTCGCGCGGCGGCCGGGCCGTCGTACGGCTTGTCCCGATCGAGAAGGGGACGAAGAACTGGGCCCTCCTGATCCTGCGCAGCGGCAGCGCCGGTTCGCCCGGACTGGCCCTTTCCCCGCCCCTGGGACTGGACACCCGCGAATGGGTCGACGATCGCGTTCAAGCGGGAGTCACTTATTGGTATCGCGTCCAGGCGGTGCACGAAAGCGGCCTGACCAGCCCGCTTTCGGCCGCCGTTCCCGTCCGGGTGGGCGATCCCGCCCTGCCTAGGCCGGCCAAACCCTCGGCGGCCTACGCGGCGGAGCCTTTTCCCCATGTGCTTCTGCAATTCGACGAGCCTCCCGCGGGGATCTATGTCGTCATCGAACGGAAGGCGGAGACCGATAAATTCTGGACGATGCTGCTCGGTCCCGGCCGGGATCATGAAGCCGCCGATCCGAATCCTCCGGCGTCCGGCTCGATTTCTTACAGACTCGTCTACCAGTCGGCGTCGGGAGCCCAGGGCGATCCTTCGCCGGAGGTCCGTGTCCTGCGGCGCTGATTTTTTTTCGAGTTCGAGCTATTCGTAATAGATCTTCTTGGGGTCCGCCTTGGCCGGGTCGTGGAGGAAAGCGCCCACTCCCTTGGCTTCCAGCTCGGCGTACTTGGGCACGTCCTTGATGACGACGCCCCGGTCGGCGTGATCCTGCGTCCAGAGGTCCGCGATGGTCAGGATGGTCGAACAGTGGCGGCCGACCCGCAGGGCGATGGGCCAACCCTTCTCGTCGATCTTCTCGAAAAGAAGGCCGCGCTTGCCGGCCCGGACCACGAATTCGTCCTGCCCCGTCAGCAGAAGCTTGGCGTCCGTCCGGCCGCGGGTGGCGTCCAGGAACGGCTCGGGCGATTCGAAAAGCAGGGAGATGGCGTCCGTGGCGTCGCCGATCTCGCGATGGGACAGCCCGCGCAGGGCTTTGGGCGAATATTCCACGCCGATCTTGAACTCCTCGCCCGAGAGGACCATGGAGGCCATGGCCGCCAGGTCCTGTCCCTTCTGGTGCGCGACGATGGTGCTGATGACGGGATACTGAAGCTCGGCCTCATGCAGGTCGATGACGATGTCGATCTTCTCCTGCTTGATCATCTGGATGATGGCATAGCAGGTCTTCTCCGTGAGCGTGCCGTCGGGCCGGCCGGGATAGGCCCTGTTGAGATTGCGGATGTCCATGTAGGCCAATTGCTGCCGGCTGGGATAGTGGATGAAGAGCTCGGGATCAGGCCATTGGTCGAGGGGGTTGGACCAGCGGTCGCCCATGCGGAATTTCTGCCCGCCCCAGTCGGTCGGGATGGTGTAATCGGCCGGGTAGGCGCCGCTCGGCCGGGTCACGGTCGTGGCGCTCCGGTTGGCGGAATTGAGAACCATCAGGCGGCCCTGTTCGAGCCGGGCGTTCTCGGCTAGGATCCAGGTGGTCAGCCGGCCGCCGGGCTCCTCCGGATGCGAGCCGCCCAGGACGAGGATCGTGCCGCCCTTCTTCTCGCCCTCCAGAATGTAGACGTTGGCGTCGTTGACCGTGCCCTTGATCCCGGCGAAATAGTCGCCCAGGGTCTTCACCGCCGTGACGCCCGGGCCGAGGACGACGGGCTCCTTGAGATGGCGGCTTTGGTAGAAGCTCAGGCCGGCGAAAATGCCGAGGATGAGGCCCAGCGCGATGATGATCGTTTTGCGTGCCATGGTCATGGTCCCTTATTTCAACCGAAGAAGCCGGAGGAGGAACGGCAGAAGGACGATCATGTAGAGGACCTCCTCCTGCCACTTGCGGCTCCTGATCAGGTTCCAGATCATGAGGCCGGCGGCGAAGGCGACCAGGAGATAGTAGAGGATGGTGATGATCATCGGGGATCTCCTCTCAGAACACCGTCAGGAAAGCCAGCTTCTTGCTGAAGACGACCATGGCCGTGCCGACGGCGATGATCAGCAGGGCCGGGACGATGCAGTATTTCAGGAAGGCCGGGTATTTTTCCTTCATGCCCACCGTCTCGACGGTCAGGCGGCCGATGATGGCCGTCGGCGGGATGGCGTCGCCCAGGGGCCAGATGAGGCTCATGCCGGCCAGGGCCACGATGGGATTGAGGTTCATGGTGTTGAACAGGAGGACGAGCGGAACGCCCAGCACGGGCGCGGCGCCCCACATCAGCACGGACTCGGAGATCGGCAGGGTGATGAAGAGCGTGGCCATGACGACCAGGGCCGGGAGCGTGACGACGGTCACGGCGATCAGGCCGCGCACGCCGACCAGGGTCATCATCTGGACCAGGACGCCGACGCAGGTCAGCGTCCCGATGAGCGGCAGGAGCTGGTGGACTGTCCGGCGGGCCGTCTCCCAGAAGGCGATCTTTATAGGCGACAGGACCAGGGTAAAGACGGCCGCGCAGGCAAAGAGAAGAGGCAGGCCCATGATCGGGAAGGCAAAAGGCCAGATGCGGCCGGCCACGAGAAGA
>Ga0182021_10003939_pt1 | contig 17416 bp, 12 predicted proteins | sample 612E3MmetaG_FD_120493 | JGI IMG/M metagenome (GOLD analysis project Ga0182021, IMG submission 120493) | Permafrost microbial communities from Stordalen Mire, Sweden - 612E3M metaG (Illumina Assembly) | ecosystem: Environmental > Terrestrial > Soil > Wetlands > Permafrost | place: Sweden...
GTCGTGGAGCATCGAACACCTGTGGATTGGCCTTCAATGGGCCATTCCACACCGTTTGACACACGATCGGGGGGAAGGGTTTAGTGTCATCGTGAAAAAGAGGCGTGCAGGACCCTCCCTCGCCTCTGAAAGATACGCATGACGGGGGGAATATGCCATCCCGGAGGCGGGTTCTGCATATTAACTCCAGTCTTCCGTCCCCTCGGAGGAGGAGTCTTCACAGCCTCGCGGCGTTCTTCGCCGAATCCTCCGAGCTCCTTGCGCTGCTTGGCGGCAAAGGGATCATCCCGGGGATCAGCGGGGGCAGGGCGCATCCAGCCGGTCTACAGCCTTCCAACGAGCCCGGTCACGATCCGGTGGAATCTGTGAAACCCGGCGACCGGAGGGGCGTACATCAGGATGCACTTTCGGGCAACGATATTCAGACCAAGCTCACCTGCGAGCGCCAGAACCTCGGCCGATTCCGTCCCCTGCTGAAGCCAGACGTTTTTCATGCCTGCGGCGGCCGCGTCGCGCAACACACCGAGGGCTTTCTCTGGAGGCACCATAATAAGCACACCATCCACACCATTGTGGATCATCCTGAGGTTTTCTGAACACGGGATCCCCGCGATCTCCGCGGCGGAAGGATGCACCGGGATCATTTCGTAGCCACGCGCCACCAGCTCCACGAATGCCCGGTGGCCGAATTTCCGGGGATTGGTCGACGCTCCGACGGCCGCAATACGGCGGCAGCGGATGAAACTCTCAATGTTCTTGTTCATGACCGTTCTCCTCAAGGGGGAATGCATTCCTGATCACACACGCATGTGCAGACGACGGCCTTGCGGAAAGTCTGACGGCGCCTCGCCGAAGGACCCCTCTATGCCGGGACGGCTGCCGCGGCTGCGGTTGGCTGTTCGGATGGCACACACACCCTTACCGTGAAATCAAGGGCAGCGCCAAGATCTTCCAGGATATCGTCGATGTGCTCGATGCCCACCGAAAGCCGGATGACCCGCTCGGTGATTCCGGCCTTAGCGCGAAGCTCAGGGTGCATGGAGGCGTGCGTCATGCTGGCCGGGTGATCGATGAGCGACTCGATGCCTCCGAGCGATTCCGCGAGCGAGAAGACCCGGACGCTCCGGAGCACATGGTTGACCTCTCCGATCCCTCCGTTCACTTCGAACGACACCATGCCGCCGAATCCGTCCTGCTGTCTGCGTGCCAGCTCGTGCTGGGGGTGGCTTTTCAGCCCGGGGTAGTAGACGCGGCCGACAGAGGAATTCCCGGCGAGAAATTCCGCCACTGCTCTGGCGTTTTCCTCGTGAAGGCGCATCCGCGGCACAAGGGTTTTGATTCCCCGGAGGACGAGCCAGGAGTCGAAGGGTGAAGCCCCCTGGCCCAGAGCGTTTGCGAGGTAGGAGAGCCGTTCGAACAGGGCCGCACCCCTGGCGATGACAGCCCCTCCCACCACATCGCTGTGGCCGTTCAGGTATTTGGTGGTGGAATGGACGATGAGGTCCGCTTCGTGCTCGAACGGCCGCTGGTTGATAGGGGAAAGAAATGTATTGTCGACGATGGCGAGAGCGTTGTGAGCGTGAGCCGTTGCCGAAAGGGCGCGGATGTCCAGGATGTTCAGCAGCGGGTTGCTCGGCGTCTCGATCCAGACACCCCTGGTGTTCGGCTTCAACGCGGCCTCAAGATTCCGGGGATCCTGGAGGTTGACGTAGCTGACCTCTATTCCGAATTGCTCCTCGTAGGTGCGAAGGATGCGCTCCGTGCCGCCGTAGCAGTCGTGAGTACAGATGATGTGGTCCCCCGCGCGGAAGAGGTGGAGGACGGTGGCGATGGCCGCCATGCCCGTTGCCACAGCAACGCATCCGGCTCCCCCCTCCAGGGCGGCGAGATTTTCTTCGAGGGCTCTGCGAGTCGGGTTTGCCGTCCGGCTGTAGTCGTACCCCTTCGTCACCCCGACATCTTCGAAACGGAATGTGGAGGTCTGGTAGATCGGTGTGATGATGCTGTTGTAGGCGGTGTCCTTGTCGACACCTGTGTGGATGGTTTGTGTTTGAAGACGCACGTGACACCTCCCTCTGTGGGTTGAAGGAAAACGTAAAAGCCTCTTCGATGAAGAGTGAAGAGGCTACGTTGGTCACGTATGCGTCTCCCTCTCATCTCTCCCAGCAATGTCCTGCCGGGCAGGAGTTAGCACCTGGCACTCCGCGTGTTGCGGAATCGGTTGCTACGGCGTCAGCGGGCCTGATCCCTCGGCCGTTCTTGATAAGTGAAGGCTTTTGCGTATGAGAAAGAACTCGTAGGTAATATAGCATTGAAGAGGGAACGAGTCAAGTACCGGGGGGAGGGGTGACGTCACGCATCCCGGGACCCGGTGGTGACCCGCTGCTGCATCTCCTTCATGTATGAAAGCCTCACTGGTGCGCCCGCCTCCAGCGCCTGCCGAAAGGAGCTGCTGAATCGTCCGTCGTCTTTTGCCACCGAGAGCTGGATTTGCAGGATGCAGCTTCGTTCGACGAGGCTGCGCATCGATTGATCACGTCCGGGGTCGGGCCCCTTTATGCTGCTGGCCACCGCCGAGGCGAACCTCAGCAGCCGCTTCGTGAGATCCTCGAGTACCGGACCTTCACCTGCGCGTACGAAGGGAGTGGAATGACTGGCGGCGGTGTCTTCCCGGAGATCCTGCAGGTCGTCGACAAGCTGCAGGAGCACCCCATAGCCGAACAATTGGTCCATGGTGGCCCAGTCCAGCGCCCCCCCCACCAGAAAACCATCCGCCAGCACGGAAGTTCCCCCTTTTTCAATCGTCCGCGCAAGGAGACAGCTTTCATCCCCGGATCCGGGGACCCCATGGAGGAGGAGGCTGTTCTCCTGAGCGCGATGGATGGAAACCAGGCTCTCATGGACCAATGGGAACCTGGAGCGGGGATACTCCTCGGCGATCATGCGGAGGAGCCAGGACACTTTTCTCGCATGCGGGTCAGGAGCGACGGCGGGGAGTCCCTGCAACCGGAGGGACAGCCAATGGAGAAAGGACTCTTTTGCCCCGGCGGTCTGTCCGAGTGCGTCCAGCCTGTTGTCTGTATACGGATAGAGGAGGCTGTACGCAAATGACGAGGGGCTCAGGGAGACCGGAAGGGAGAGGAAAAACTGTATGCTGTTGAAGACCCATTGATTCCTGAGGGCCTGGTGAATGTCGGGCCTGGAGAGGGACGGGTCGAACTTCTCCGCCAGTATGACGAACTCTTCGGCGACTCCATCGCATTCATCGAAAAAAGGCCTGACAAGAGGGTCCGCCGTGGAGGCCAGGAGCCTGATGACCGCGGATTTTGCCCGGGAGCGGAGGACAGCGCGCTCTTCCGGGCTGAGGCGCCGGACATGCTCGTCCGGGAGGATACCACCGGGGATCGCGGAGTCAAACTCCACTTCTCTCTTCGCCTGTTGAGCCGGCGTATAGAGCCGGGGAAAGACGGGGTGGCTTGCCGGAGTGCCGAGCCACTGGGAGAGGTATTTCGTGGTAAGCAGGCGCACCGAGGCGGCCAGGTCGTCGACCGGCTGTGCAGGATTGAGGGGATCGGCCACGTTCAGAGATGCCTGGATGAGGGGGCCGGCGGTGTGTCCGGCGGCTGTGAGAGTCTTCTCTTCAAGCTACTCCAAGATAAGCGAAATGTCAATCTGGCGATTCAGTCCCCGACCACAGTCACCGACCGGTCAGCCATGGACGTCGAGCCGCTGACCCAGAAGATCGCGAGTCCTGAAGGCAACCCAGGCGACAATGAGGAGGGTCATGACGCCTCCGAAGACCGCTGAGGGGACGGCACCCATCAGGCGCGCGGCCGCGCCCGACTCGAACGCGCCCAGCTCGTTGGAAGAGGAAATGAAGATCCCGTTCACCGCCATGACCCGGCCCCGCATGGCGTCCGGGGTCCGAAGCTGCAACAGAGTCTGCCGGATCACCACGCTGATGCTGTCGAAGGCCCCGCTCAGGAAGAGGGCGCAGACGGAGAGCGCCATCCAGGACGAGACGGCAAAAACCAGGATGGAGACCCCGAACCCGAAAACGGCGATGAGGAGGTTCCGCCACCCGTGGCGCATCGGGGAGACCCGCGAGAGCACCATGAGGGTCAGCACCGCACCCGCGGAGGGAGCGGCGCGCAGAATACCGAGGCCCTGGGCGCCGACGTTGAGGATGTCCTTTGCGAAGACCGGCAGGATCGCCACCACTCCGCCGAAGAGCACCGAAAAAAGGTCGAGCGAGATTGCATAGAGGATCGGCTTCGTGTTCCAGACGAACCGTATCCCTTCAGCGAGGCTTTCCCACAGGTTTACCGCCGCTGTCACCTCCGTGACACCCCTATCCTTGATCCGGAAATAGAGGAACATCGCAAGGCAGAAGATACCGACCACCGCGAAGAGCGTGTCCGCGAATCCAAGGAGGGCGAAGAGGAAACCCCCGGCGGCAGGACCGATGATGGCCCCAGCCTGCCAGGCTGAGCTGCTCCACGTCGCGGCGTTTTCGTAGACGGTCACCGGGACGAGAAACGCCCGGAGCGAGGATGCGGCCGGCGACTGGAAAGCGCGGGCTAGCCCGATAAGGAACACCGTAGCGTAGATCACCCCGACGAGAACAGCGGAGGAGATCGTCCCTGCCGCAGCCGCGCGTGCCGAAACAAGAAGGGCGGCGGAACCTGCAATAATGGCACTCAGGCTCAGGAGGATGAGGCGGCGCTTGCTCCTGCGGTCGGCCACGTGCCCGCCGAAGAGGGAGAGCCCGATGAAGGGCACCGCCTCCGCAAGTCCGACGAGCCCGAGAGCGAGCGGATCGTTCGTGATGATATACAACTCATAGCCCAGTGCGACTTCCTGGACGAGGAGGGCAATCGTGAGGAGGAAGGACGCAAGGATGAAATCGCGGTATTCCGGGTAGCGCAGCGCGGCATAGGGGTCTCGCACGGCCTGAGAACGGTGGGGCGTCATACCTTGTCGGCTGCCTCTGATCGGGTACAACGGAATGAGGGGGGGGCGGAGGTCCAGAGCGCATCGAGCCCGGCCGGAACTTGCCGGCCGGGCTCGCACCATACGTCAGTTCGTCATCATGAGATGAGGCGCCCTTCAGGCCCTCCTCCCCTGGTGGTCAGGGACGTGATTCCCCCCGCCGTTTCTTTCTCACATGCCTGAACCTCACGCCCCGCCCCGAATCTCCTCTCACGACACAACTACGTACAGCTGCCTTCTGGCACTCACTTGACCAGCATCATCCGTCTCGTCTCCACGAAGGAGCCCGCGGAGAGACGATAGAAGTACATGCCCGACGGTAACGCACCGGCATCAAATTTTACCTCGTAGGATCCCCGTTCCCGGTCACCGAGCACGAGCTGCGCCACCTGCTGTCCGAGCAGGTTGTAGACGCTCAGCGCCACCGTCGAACGCTCCGGAACCGAGTAGCGGATGGTGGTGGACGGGTTGAACGGGTTGGGATAGTTCTGCTGCAGGGCAAATTCGGACGGCACTGCCGAGGCAAGCGGAACGCCGGTGGCTATGGAGGCAATATCCCACTGGATGGCGTCGTTGATGGAGTGCGGGAGCGCGATCATGCCGCTGTCGGCCTGTGTGGTATCTTTGGCATTCAACTTTACGCGGCTTCCGTCCCCCGAGACGAACGTGTAGCTGATCATCGTGGTGGTCGCGCCGTTGCTGCCGTCAGAGGTGAGCGTGGTGACGTGATCGATCGTCCGGATCCGGAGGGCGTCATGAATCGTCCCCCCCGGCAGGGTCATTTTTCCCCAGGCGTCGACCATGGATGTATCGACATGGTTCTTTTCCAGTTTCAGATCGATGAGAGGAGGGAGCGTCCCCCGCAGCGTCTCCTTGTATCTCGATGTCCAGGTCGACCCCATGGCCATCGGCAGGGCGTAGGACGTGTCGCCGGGGGTTCTGACCCACCGGCCGATCGCCCCCGAGAATTCAACGACGGATCCTCTCAGCCCCTGATCTGTGTAGAACGGTCCAACCCCGGAATAGAACACGACATCCTTCAGCGTCACGGCGCCGATAGTGGGAATCTGGATGGCCACTACGTTTTGCAGCTGCAGGGCGACAGTCGCACCCGGGAATTCCGCCGCATACAGCGATGTGGCGACAGGGACGCTGAGCAGGACAAACGTGCCGTTGGTCTTCAGGGAGTCGAAGCGCCACGAGGTCGCTCCGGGCTTCCCGATATCGATGCTTGTCGTGACCGAATCCGTCCGCCGTGTGATCGTGCTGCCCAGAGACGTCACCGCCTGAAGATCGGCGGTGGTGACCGTGATCGCCTGGGCCAGGAGCCGGGCTTCCGGCATGGCAAATATGAGAAGTAATAGTAAAGCAGTACCTGTTCGTGTTTTCATGCTGCCTCCCCTTAATGAAACCGTGTGTGCCTACCCCTATAACACCGCGACGCGGCGCTTTATTCCCGCACCGTCTGCCACGGGGTTGTTTCCCCCGCAAACCGCCGCTAGGGGTGCATTTCGAGCACAAGAACGTATGTGCGCGGCGGCATGATATTGCCGATCAGTTCGACGTAATTGCGCTGGAATGCGTTATTCAGGAGAAGGCTTGCGGTAAGCGGGAATCCCGCGAACGAGAAATCGGCCCCCAGCCTGAAATCCGCCACAATGATGTCGGTGCGCTCGTCCCCGTCGGGAATGATCCCGAGGTTGACAAGCTCCACGTCGATCCTGTCCACCTTGCTGATAAAGCGGAAGTCGGCTCCGGCCCTCAGCGGTCCCGCGCGCATCATCGCGCTCGTGGTCAGCACGTGACGGGGGCGGTACTTCAGAAGATCATGCAGGGTCAGATCCTGGGGATACACATAGGTATACCCGAGACTGTACAGGAACCCGCCGTCGAACGCCCCTAGATTGTACGTCGTCTCGAACCCCTGCACACGTGCCCGCGTGACGTTCCTCCACTGGATGATGGGGATGTTTTTCGACGTTTGCGCGAGACCTGCCTCGATGAGGTTGTCGAAATCGGACCGGAACGCGGAGACATCGAACTTACCCCATGTCCCCAGCGCCTGCGACAGGCCCACCTCGTAGGAGTAGCTCCTTTCCGGTTTCAGGTCCTTGTTCGGAACTGCCGCGAGGTTGCTCACCTGGCCGGTCAGGAATGCCTCGGCAATCGACGGAACCCGGAAACCCATGCCGAATGAGGCGCGCAGCGTCGTACCGGAGACGGGGTTATAGGCCACGGCAAGCTTGGGATTGAGCTGACTGCCGGCTGTGGTGAGCCCTCTTGAGGCGTAATCGTACCGCGCCCCGAGGGTAACGGTCAGGTCGCTCGTGAACTTGAAGTCGTCCTGCGCGTAGGCTGCGAAACCGCCCACCTGATGATCGCCGAAGAGATCTGCGGAGATCGCATCGAGACGGGCCTCAATGCCGGACGTCAGCGTGTGGCCGCTCGGGAGGATCAGCGTCGACTGGCCCTCAAGATCGATGTCGTCGGACAGCGATTCGGTTCTCCCGATGGCATTGATCGTTTCATAGCCCCAATCGTTATGGTACCAGATCGCTTTCCCCGTGAAGAGCCAGTTGTCGGCAAGCGCCGCGTTGTACAGTCCGGTGATATAGTAGCGCATGGACTTCACATTGTCCGTCTGCTGGAGCGTCGGGGGGATCAGGGCCGAGTCCAGATTGCGCCAGTACACGAACTGTCCTCCGTACTGGTAGAGCATGCTGAAGGTCATCGTCAGGGAATTCGAACTGGAGAAATCCTCCCTGGTTTTCATGAAGACGTTGTACCTGCGGCGGTAGTCGTTCTGCCGGTAGCCGTCGTCCAGGTAGCGGGAGAAGTAGAGCGCAACGCCGAGATTGCCGACTTTCAGCATGTGGCTGAAAGATTCACCATTGAAATACCGGTCCTTGGTGAACCATCTCCACTGGGGGGACGAAGGTTGGTTATAGACCCCTGCATAGCCCTTGATGTCCGTTTCGGCCACCTCGGGGATCGGCTTGGTGATGATGTTGACAACCCCTCCCAGCGCGCTTGAGCCATAGAGGGCTGAGCTGGCGCCTTTGACGACTTCGATCCTGTCGATCATGCCCACAGGGATCGATTCGAAGTTCAGCTCCCCCGTATCCCCCGTGATGAAGGGGATGCCGTCAAGCAGCATCAGGACCCTGCTGCCCGCCCCTCGGCTGTAGCCGCTGGAGCCGCGGATATTCAACTGGCCCCCCGTGCTGTTGACGCCGGGGATGTACCGCAGGGCATCCTCCACCGTGTAGGGGTTCCGCTGCTCGATCTCCCGGGCCTCCATGATGGACATGCTGATCGGCACTTCCTGGAGAGACTGCGGGCGCTTGCTGGCCGTGACCACGATCTGCTCGGTCTGGACCGGCGTCGAAAGGAGCGAAACGTTAACGACGGTTTCCTTCCCCTCTTCGACCAACACACCCTGCCGGGTCTCCCGCTGGTACCCGACAATGGAGACGACCAGGGTATAGGTGCCCGGGGCGATGTCCGGAATGCGGAACTCCCCTCTGGCATTGGTTGTGGTCCCCCGCACCGTGCCTTGGAGAAAAGCCGTGGCACCGACGAGCCCTTCTCCATCTCCTCTGGACGTCACACGGCCTGCGATGGAGCCATTCGCGGCCAGGCCGGCCGAAGGCACCATGCACAGGAGCAGGAGGAAGCGAATGGTTATCGCCATGGTCTGGGCGGAAGGTTGTGGAAATCTACCAGGATATCAACATCAGGCTGAATGCGATGGAGGAGCACTCTCACCGGCGAGGGCGTATTCGCTCCGGGGAGCAGCGAATAGACCCCCCCCGGCCTCCAGTCGGTAAGAAAGTTCGACCCATATCTCCAGGCGAGAACGACATAGCCATAGCTGCTCACCTGGAGAGAGGTCCCGGTGGTGGCAAAGGTATATTGCAGGGAATCACGGAGCTTCTGAACTCCGCCATCAGTCACGAACCAGCGGAATCCGCTTGCCCCGATCGGCGGATAGATCGCCGCATTTCCGTTTGCCAGCGCGATGAGGATGCTGGCGCTGTCAGTCGGGTAGGTGGAGAATGCAATGATCCGGAGTTCCCACACGCTGTCAGCCGACGGCCAGTTCTTGAAGTGGATGACGCCGCTGAAGCCGGACGGCGCGTTCAGCGGGGCCAGACCCTGGTCGCACCCGGAACAGGCGAGAAGAAGTGCGAGGAATACGAAACCGAAGCGTGTCAGGTTCATGGGCAGTCGGGCACTCTGTTGACCTGGATGCAGCTCTTGCCGGCGTTTTTCCTTCACACTGTTGAGGGACGCCGGTCTGGAGGAGCCCAGGACGCGCACCCCCTCCTTCGCGGGACCGGGAAGGCGTCTTTACACCATGCGGAACGGCGCGTGCAAACGATGATCGCGAAGCCCAAGCTCCCCGATCAGAACGTCAATCCTACGATCGCGACGGGGATCTGGGCGGTCGTCTTGGGGTCGGTGAAGACAAAATTCAACCGAACCTCACCGTAGAGTGTCACTCCACCAAATTTCAGGTCAACACCGGCGCCTGCGTTGACGGCTGTTTTGGTCTGGGACTGGATCGGTTGCAGCTTGTAGACCGGGTTCCCGTCAAGGGCGATCGTGGCCTCGGTGGTGGAGAGGCTGGCGAGCCCGACTCCTCCGGTCACATAGGGCTGGAAGAAGGGCAAGGGAAGGATCGTAAGCTTCGCATTCAGCGTCGCGGAATAGATGTTTATTTTGCCTCCGCTGACCGAAAATCGGGAAGCAAAAGCGGCATTGTTGACGATGGCAGCGATGGTGTTCTGCAGCTTCGTGTTGTCCGGAGAGAGCGTGATGTAGTCGCCCTGCAGCCGGAGGCTCAGGAGTCCGGCGTTGAGATCGACATGAATGCCGCCGCCATAGCCGATACCGAACAGGTCCTGCACGTTTCCTCCAATGCCGGCGATTCCACCAGTGCTGATTTGAATCGCCGTCATCGACCCACCTCCCACATTCACGTTGGTGAGGTCCCCCTGAATGCCGAAGCTGAGCGGAGACCCGGGAACCTGGGCAGTTGCAGGGATGGCCACCACGAGAAGCAGACATAAAAGTGCGAGCGGTCTCATACGTACCTCCAGGAGGTGATTGCGCAGGAATCGGAAAGGGTATTCCCGGGAAAGTTTACAATGATAGAACATCTGATGCAAGTGGCTCGTTCCGAGAATGGACTGTTTCCGGGACAAAAGGGCTAAACGAAGTCATCTGCGGACAGTAAAAATCTTATAATATTGTTACCCCTTCGCTCGGGTGTCCCCTCCCCCACCCGCCGAACGAAGAGAGGGCAGGACGAAGGAGCAACTGTGACCGGGATGACTCCCCGATGACCGGTAAAAGGGAGTCATCAAGAGGCAGGAACGAATCGATGAGCCCTCACTGCTTCCGGGGATTCCGGGGGGGCCACTCCGAAGGCTCCGGGTGGATCTGGACCGACTTGATTTCCGGAAGCTCGACCATGATCCGGTTCTCCACCGAGGTGGACACTTCATGAACCTCTTCCAGCGTGAGGTCCTTATCCACCTGGATATTCATGGAGAGGTAGAATTTTCCTCCCGCATCGAGGACGGAGAGGATGGTGCAACCGTGCACGTGAGGGGCTCCCATGACAACATCCCGGACTCTGGAGATCAGCGCCTCTGAACCCCGGGTGATATCCACCGACTCGACCACTTTCTCCCTGGAATCCTCGATGTGAATGACGACGAGACCGATATCCGGCAACGCGGCCTTGATCCTGTTCTCTATCTTTGTCACGGCCTCGTGCACCCGGAGGAAATCTTCCTGATCGAACTCCAGCTGGAACTCGACCTGGGATTTCCCGTTGACCTTGAACACCTGCACGTCGTGTGCAATGAGTCCTTCTTCCGACATCATCAGCTTGATTTTTTCGGCCATGGTCTCATCTGCGGTCTCCACCGGCTCCGGGTGGATCAGGATGTCGGCGTCCGGAATCGCTGCATGGAGGGCCGCTTCGACCCGGTGTACAAGCCCATCGGCAAGCTGGAAGGGGGTCATCCGCCTGATGCCGATGCGAAGATTGACAAACATGCGGGGGCCGGAGTTCCGGACCCGGATCTGCTCGACATCGCGAACGCCCTCGACACCCCTGACCACTTCCAGAATGCGCCTCTCCACCCCCGCGGGTGCCCTGTCGAGCAGATCGTCGATGGTCCGCTTTCCGAGCGAGATGCTGACATACACGACAATCAACGCCACGACGATGGCCGCAACCGAGTCGGCGACCGTGAAGCTGAGCAGGGTGAGCATGAGGCCAACCAGCACCACACTGGAGCTCCAGATGTCCGTTCTGAAATGCAGAGCATCGGCCTCCAGCGCCTGACTGCGGTGTTTGCGGGCCGCCTTCATGAGCGCCTTGGAGCGGGAGTAGTCCACCGCGATGGAGGCCACAATGACGAAGAAGCTCCAGAAATTGACCTCGATTTCGCGCGTGTGATGAAGGAGCCGGTCGATAGCTTCCGAGATGATCCAGAAACACGTTACAAGCAGGAGCAGGGTTTCGATCAGCGCCGAGAAGTTCTCGATCTTGCCATGTCCATAGGTGTGACTCGTATCTGCGGGGACGGCGGAAAAGCGGATGGCAAAGAAGGTGATGATGGCGGCAATCAAGTCGAGTCCCGAATGCATGGCTTCCGACAGGATGCCGAGGCTGGCCGTGGAGAGACCGACCACCAGCTTGAGCGAGGTAATGACCACCGCGCCCGCTATGGAGCTGAGGGCGACAGACCGTTTTTCTCGTTCTGCCAGTGAATGGTATTCCATGGAAAGACTCCGATACACAAAGATACGATCCTGCGGCGAGGAGGGCAAGTCTGGAACAGCGCCGGCGCACGGACGGCTATGTCCTGTCTTCGGTGAGCCTCTTCTGGGCTCTCACCGTTGATGCAGCATGCCACAAGGGCGAGAGGATGCTCGGATCAAGGGACCATTGCTTTGTACGCCTTGATAGTTCCGTCGATGTCGATGGCGGGAACGACCGTCCTTAACGAGTCGGCGGCGATGGCGCGCCGCTCCCCAGTTTTGACCCGCAGATGACGGGGATTCGTCCCACACCCTGGCGCTGCTTGTTCTCCTCGACGACAAGGACTTCCGCGTGGAATCCTGGCCGCGAATCATGAGGTTTACATCAAGACAGCAATCCTGGAGAGGTCTTACGGAGATTAGGTCTTTGAAAGGAGGTTGTCAAGGGGGTCTGCGATTTTGAGTATATTTGAAATTCCGTGGTTTCCTGTCAGGGCGCCCCCTTCGCGGGATACCGGGCGTACAAACAGCAAAGCCCGGGTCTATCATCCGGGCTCTGATGCGCAACTCACACCGATGTTATTTCATCAAAAGAAGCTTGTTGGTCTTTGAATAGAGCGCCTTGCCGAACCCGTCGGTGACGACGAGATGCGCATAGTAGAGGCCGCTTGAGACCGGAAGGTTTGCCGCGGTCCGTGCGTCCCATGTGATACTATGGTAGCCTGCTTCGAAGTACCCCTGCGACACGACCTTCACGACATGCCCTAACAGGTCGGAGACGACGAAGCGCACATGCGCACCCACCGGGAGCGCCAGCCCCACGCAGGTCGAGGGCTTGAAGGGATTGGGAAAGGCCTCGCTCAGTGCAAACTGGGCAGGCACTTCCCGCTGCTCCAGCAATGGTTTCTGCTGGAGAGCGCCCGTGCTTTCCAAAAGAGAAGACCGGTTCCCGAGCTGCTTAAGTGCACGCAGTTCTGAGAGTTCGTCCCTCGCTGGGAGCTTGGGTTTCAAATCCTCTAAAGTGGCCAGCCCGGAGAATGATGGAGTCGTTTGGTTCATAAGGGGTCCTGAGCACTTCCGTTCAGTATTCCTGAGTGCGTTTGTCACCTCTTCTGCGGTTCCCGCATCGGAGATCATGCCGGTCCTGCCGGCTTCCTGGGGAGACTTTACACAGTGTTCTACATCACAAACTCCGTGCCGCGGCGAAAAAGGAGAAAGTCGGCGGAGAATCGCAGAAACCTCGCCCCTGTGCTTGTAATATGTGGAAACCACACCCGGCAGCCTGGCTGGAAGTGTGAGTCTTCATGATAAAAAAAGAGGCTCCGTTTCCGAAGCCTCATTCCTATCTTTCAGCGTAAGGAGAGCGTTTTTGGGGTCAGTAGTTCGACCAGGCGCTTCCATCGCGATCCGAGGAGAAGGAGTCCAGTTTGCCGGTGGAACCCTTCCTTTTGCGGGTCGCCAGGATAGTTTGCTTCTTCACGCGCGCGGGGCGCTGCCTGAACGGGACGCCCATCGGGCTCCCCCCCTGTACAGGTTTTGGCCTTTGCGGGCTCAGAACCACCTTTGCATGGGGGGTTCGCCGGGGTGCCGAATCGGGTACGGACGCGGGGCCCGGGAGCGCCGGAACTCCACCCGGATACTTCTTCACGGTGAATCTCTTCCCCGTATACTTCTCGATCCGGCGCAGATACTGCTGGTCGTCGCTCCCCACGAATGTCACGGCATCTCCCGATGCTCCCGCCCGGCCCGTACGGCCGATCCGATGGATGTAATCCTCGGGAAACTGCGGGATGTCGAAGTTGATGACGTGCGAGATACCCGAGACATCGATGCCGCGCGCGGCAATATCGGTCGCCACCAGCACGCGGAACCTCCCCTGCTTGAACCCTTCAAGGGCGCGCTCGCGCTGGGGCTGTGAACGGTTGGAGTGGAGCGCCGCCGCGGCGATCCCCTGCCGTTCGAGCCGCCTGCAGATTTTGTCCGCCCCGTGCTTGGTGCGGGAAAAGACAAGCACGCTCTCCATCTTCTCCGACTCGAGCGAGTGGATCAGCAGATCGAATTTCCCACCTTGCGGTGCTTCATAGAAGTGCTGAACGATGGTTTCGGCCGGGTTCGTCCTTCCCCCGGCGTCGACAGAGACCGGGTTTTTCAGGATACCGCGGGCGAGGTCATTGACATCAGGAGAAACGGTCGCCGAAAAGAACATGGTCTGCCGGTCCTTGGGAACGGCTCCAATGATTTTCCGGACGTCGTGGATGAATCCCATATCAAGCATCCTGTCGGCCTCGTCGAGGACGAGCACTTGAACCAGGGAGAGGTCAATCGTCCCGCGCTGCAAGTGGTCCAGCAGCCTGCCCGGCGTGGCGACAACGATGTCGGCCCCGCGGCGGAGCAGCGCAACCTGCTTTGACATGTCCGCCCCGCCGACAATGGCGACAGTGCAGATGGAAAGGGACTTGCCGTACCCGTTCGCCGCGTCCTGCACCTGCTGTGCAAGCTCCCGCGTCGGTGCGAGGATCAGGGCCCGGGCGCCCCGCTTTGCGTCCCCGGACGGTCCGCTCTTGGCGAGCCGGTGGAGAATCGGGAGCACGAACGCCGCCGTCTTCCCCGTGCCTGTTTGCGCACAGCCGATAACATCCTTCCCCTCGAGCGCCGGCGGAATCGCAAGCGTCTGGATGGGAGTTGGTCCTGTATACCCTGTGGCAGCAATGCCCTGCATAACGTGATCATGCAGGCCAAACGTGGTGAAACCCATAAGAACAACCTTTGTAAAATAGTGGAATAAACGTTGAGCACGCTCAGGTAGTCCCGAAAGGGAACCGGGGCGGCCTACAATACCATGAAACGCGCTGGCAGGGGTGAGGGCAGGAATTCAGGAGGAGGTAACTCTCGCGTGGCACTATCCGGTGATCATCAGCGGACCGTAATCACAGCAAATCTTCCCGAAAAAACCTTTCATACCGTCATCGAAGACCGGGTACCCGCTTCCGGTACTTGACCGGTCGCAGGATGTCGCTGGTTTTGCAGTGCTGGAAGTATACGGAGGAATTTCGTCAAATCCAAGCGTTTAATTGCGTCATTTTGTGGCGTTCAGTTCTGGAAGTGATTATGCCATTTCGCGATGTTCGGTCCGGGAGATGATTTCATCCTGCAGATCCTTCCCCAGGTCGCAGAAGTAGTCGCTGTAGCCCGCAACGCGAACGATCAGGTCCCTATTCTCCCCCGGTTCCTGCTGGGCCCTCCGGAGGGTCGCAGCGTCGACGACATTGAACTGCAGATGGTGCCCGCCGAGCATGAAATAGGTCCTGACGAGATGGGACAATGCCTCGATTCCCGCCTCATCCTGAAGGAGTTGAGGCGTGAACTTCTGGTTGAGCAGCGTTCCTCCCGTGCGTGCATGGTCAATTTTGGCGGCTGATTTGAGGACCGCTGTCGGCCCTTTCCGGTCGGCCCCCTGGACAGGCGAGATCCCTTCGGAGAGCGGTTTGCACGCATTCCTCCCGTCGGGGGTTGCCCCTGTCACCGACCCGAAATAGATATGGCAGGTTGTGGGAAGAAGGTTGATCCTGTAGAGGCCCCCCCTGGTGTTTCTTCTGCCGTTCACGGCCTCGTAGAAGATCTCAAAGGCGGCGCGCATGAGCGAGTCTGCGTAGTCGTCGTCGTTGCCGTATCGCGGCGTGCGGCGAGCGAGCATCAGGCGGAGCTTCTCCTGTCCGGCAAAATCGGCATGAAGCGCCGCAAGGAGACTCTTGAGCGTCAGGGTGTGCCGGTCGTACACATGTAACCGGATCGCCGAGAGGCAATCGGCCAGTGTCCCGAGGCCGACCCCCTGGATGTAGCTGGTGTTGTACCGGGCACCTCCATCGGCATAGTCTCTTCCGTTCGCCACACAGTCGTCGATGAGCATCGACAGGAACGGCGTGGGAAGGTGTTCGGCGTAGAGGCGCTCGATGATGCTGTTGCCGCGTATCTTGATGTCGGCGAAGCGGCGCACCTGCCGCGTGAACGCACCGAGGAGCAGATCGAACGAGGCCAGGGAACCGGGGCCGCCGGTGGCCAGTCCGATGGTTTTCCCCGTCCGCGGGTCCACGCCGTTGTTCAATGTGACCTCGAGGATCTTCGGAAGGTTGAAGTACCCGGTGAGGATATAGCTTTCCTTGCCGAACGCCCCCGCTTCGACGCAGCCGCTGGTGCCGCCATTGCGGGCATCTTCGATCGACTTTCCCTGCCTCAGCAGCTCCTCGACGACCATGTCGGCGTTGAAGAGCGAAGGCTGTCCCCACCCCTTGCTCACGACGCAGAGAGCCTTCTTCAGGAACTCGTCCGGATTCCTGCGGCTGAGCTGGATGTTCGAGCTCGGCTGGACGAGGCGCATTTCATCGATCACCTCCAGAACCAGATAGGAAAGATCGTTGACGCCGTCAGTGCCGTCGGCCCTCATGCCTCCGCTGTTGATGGTGGCAAAATCCGTGTATGTGGCGCTCTCCGCCGCCGTCACACCGACCTTGGGCGGAGCGGGTTGGTTATTGAACTTGATCCAGAAGCATTGAAGGAGCTCGCGCGCCTGATCGCGGGTGAGTGTACCCTCGTCCAATTCGCGCTTGTAGAACGGGTAGAGATGCTGGTCGAGCCTGCCCGGATTGAAGGCGTCCCAGGGGTTCAGCTCGGTAATCACGCCCAGGTGGACGAACCAATAGTACTGGAGCGCTTCACGGAAGGAATGGGGCGCGCGCGCCGGAACGCGGGAGCAGATCTCCGCGATGGCTTTCAACTCGTTGCGGCGCTCCGGGCTCTCTTCCTGTTCCGTCATCTTCAGCGCGAGGCCGGCATACCGCCCGGCGAAGGTGATCAACGCCCCGGTACAGAGCAGCATCGCCCGCAGCTCTTCCGCCTTGAGGTGTGCTCCGGGGTCGTTTTCGAAGTCGAGCAACGCCAGCGCTGCGCGGATGTCCCCCTGGAAATCCAGCATGCCTTTCCGGTAGATCTTGTCGTCGAGGACCGTATGTCCGGGCGCTCTCTGCTCCATGAACTCCGTGAAGATCCCCGCGTCGTATGCGTCCTTCCATTCGACGGTCATCTCTTCGAACAATTTCTCGCGCAGGCTCCTCCCCTTCCAGAACGGGATCACGGTCCGCTCGTAGGCGCGGCGGGCCTCCACGCTAACCCTGTACGGTATCCGCGCGCGCGAATTCAGGATGTCCAGGTCCTGCAGGCTGTGGCAGCAGATCTCGGGGTAGGTGCTGACGGCCTTGGGGGCGGGGCCGCGCTCGCCGACGATCAGCTCGCCAGCATTGATCACTATGGCCATCTGTTGCAGGAGGTGTGTAAAGACCAGGGCCCGCTGCACCGGGGGGGACTGAAGTCCCGCACTTCGCCGGGCCTCCGTCACGAGCAGGGCACGCTCATGCGAGATGTGGGGGACGGCGTCGATGCTCTGCTGCCTGAGCCGTTTGACCCGCTCGGTCATCATGGTGTCAGCCTCCGATCGATACATGCAGTCCGTGGTGCTCAAACAGCACGGCAGCCTCCCTGACCCTGTCGTCCGAGGGCGGGTCGAGTCCAATGGGCAGGGCTTCCCGGCCCAGGCGGAACGACTTCTCGTCACCGGTCTGGTGAAACGGGAGCAGATGGACCTCCCTGA
>Ga0182021_10003940_pt1 | contig 17414 bp, 13 predicted proteins | sample 612E3MmetaG_FD_120493 | JGI IMG/M metagenome (GOLD analysis project Ga0182021, IMG submission 120493) | Permafrost microbial communities from Stordalen Mire, Sweden - 612E3M metaG (Illumina Assembly) | ecosystem: Environmental > Terrestrial > Soil > Wetlands > Permafrost | place: Sweden...
ATGGCTCGGCCATGGCGGTGTCAGCGGCCAGCACGCATGCGCCCGTGTTGGCGGCCAAGCGGATCACCGCAGCGCGCGCCTGTCGGTTGTCGGGGGCGCCCTTCAGCGCGGCCTGGTACGCAGCCAGCGCGCCTTTCTTGTCGGCCAGTTTCTCTTCCAGCAAGCGCGCTTGCAGCAGGCGCAGATGAACCGTGCGCGCCAGCGACGGCGCCAGCGAGGCGGCAGCCGCCCCCAGGGACTCGGTCACCAAAGGCCACCCGGAAAGCACAGCAGCCAGACGGACGATCTCGGCTTCCAGATGGCCGTCGTCCGGGGTCAGGCGCAAGGCCGCGCACAGGTGTGTCAATGCCTCCTCCGCAGAGTCGGCACGTGTTTCTGCCAGGTGCGCCGCCTCAACGAGAAGGCGGGCGCGCGCACGGTCGTCGGCCGCCACGGCCACGCGATGGGGCAGAAGGCCGAGCAGGGCAGCCCAGTCGTCGGCGGCTTGCAAGGCGCGCACAAGCGCCTCGACCGCGGCCGGCCGGCAGGTGGCATCATCGAGCAAAGCCATCAGACCGTCGCGCGCACCGATGAGCGCGGGGTCGGTGGCGAGAGCGCGCGCGTACCACGAGGTGGCGGCCGGGCCGTCGCCCAGCTTGGTCCGGCACAGGTCGGCCAAGCGCACAAAGAGAGCGGCCAGGTGAGCCTTCTCTTTCTCGCCGACCTTGGTGCCGAGAGCGAGCCAGTCGGGCCAGCGTTCGAGCTGGGCAAGAAGGTCGAGCAGCGCCTCGGTGGCTTCAGGATCGTCAGCCCAGGATTGCAGGATCTCCTTCAGCGTCGCGATGGCTTCAGTCGGTTCGCCCAGGTGCACACTCTGCACACGCGCGAGTTGCACTAGGTCGGCGCGGCGCTGGGCCGGCGGCAAGTCGGCCTTGGCGCGCCGGCGCAGCACCACGGCCAGATCAGCCCAACGCTCGGCTGAGGTCAGCCAATCGACCAGGCCGTCGAGCGCCTCGCGGTCGTTGGGGTCACTCTGCAGACGCGTCTCCCACAGCCTGCTCGCCCGCTCGACCTCGCTCCGTTGTGTGGCCAGGCCCGCAGCCTCGCCCAGCAGGGCCCGCCGCGCGCCGGGCGTGGTCTCGAGAGCAGCCTGCTTTTCCAGCGCATCCAGACGTTCGGCCGCGTTCGCGTCGCCTTCCAGGAGCTGGGTTAGCTTGCGCAACGCCGCCAGCACCTGGGCCGGTTGTGCCGCCTCGTCCTCCACCACCTTGCGATAGAGCGTCTGCGCATCGGAGGCCGCCTCGTCACCGACCTGCGCCGCCTCCAGCCAGTAGGCCACGCGCAGCTTGGCATCCAAGGTGGCGCCGGCAGCGGCCAGCAGACCCCGCCGGTACGCCTCGGGCGCGTCGGTCACCTCGGCCAGGTACTTGAGCCGGACGCGCAGGGCCGGCTCATCCGGCTCCAGCGCCATCATCTCGACCATCTGCTCGCGTGCCGCGGGCAGGTCGCCTTGCCTATACAGGTGGTCGGCAACCTCGCGCACGAGAGCGCGCTTCTCGGTCGCTTCGGCAAAGCCGAGCGCAACCCGCAGCGCCGCCGCCAGTTGGTCGGGCCGATTCTTCTGGGTGTGGCGGGTGCGCAGGATATCGAGGGCGCGCCAGCGCACAGTGGGCGAGAAGTCGGCGCCGTTCAAGACACGCTCGGCCACCGCGCAGGTAGGGCCGTCGTCGGCAATCCGGTTGTTGGCCAGGATGCGTTCGACCTCGTCCAGCGCCAGTTCGGGCTGGCCCAACTTGTCCACGCACAGGGTGGCCAAGCGCAGGCGTGCCTCGTCGGCCTCGGACCCGGGCAGAAGCGGCAGTCGGATGCGCAGCATATCGACCAGGGCCTGCCATTGGCCTTGCTGTTCGAGGAGACGTTCCAAGGCCGAGGAGATGTCGGGAGCCGCGGGTGTGGTGCTGAACAGCGCCTGCAGATAGTCGATGGCCCGTTCCGTCGCGCCCGAATCGCTGGCGACCGCGGCCGCCTCTTGCAGGAGGCGATGGCGCCGCGCCCCCTCGGACGCGCCGGACAGCGCCTGGTCGTAGGTGGCGAGCACCTCGTCCCAGCGCTGCTGGACCGAGAGCAACATAGTGATGCGCTCGATCGCCCAGTCGGCGTCGGGGTTCGCGGCCAGAACCTGGCGCAGAAGCTCGACCGCACGATCAGTCTCGCCCGCGTACCATTCCTCGAAGAAGCGCAGGGCGCGCTGCCCGAGCGTGGTCACCAACTCGGAATCGAGGCCCGGCTTGAGCACCTTGCGGTAGAGCGCGGCCACGTCGTCGGGCTTCTGCTGCTGGCCCGCCAGCGTTTCCGCTTCCTCCCAGGCCGCCGTGTTGGCCGGTTCGGCCTGGGCTACTGCCAGTGCCGCCTTCAGCTTCTCAGCCGTGGCCTTGGTCTTCTCGGCAGCGGCCTTGTTCGGATCATCACGTCGCGAACCTGTTGATTTCGTGTCGCGTTTCATGACCCCTCGTGGATATGTGGGCGTGAGGGGGGATAGTAACAGGTTCCCGACGGACGGCGTTGTCAAAGTGCGGACGGTGTCCGCGCCTGGCCGGGGCCCCCGATTCGCCCGCTGCGCCGGCCGGAAATCCCCGTCGCTGGCAGGGGTCTCTAGGGGTAGGCTGCGGCCGTGCTGTGGAATACGTACGCTTCTTGCTTCGACCTGGTGGCCGGACTTGCGCCCTACCAGGACATGCTCGACGAGGTGGTGGCGGCCCTGGACCTGCGGCCGGGCATGCGCGTTCTGGACGCAGGCTGCGGCACGGGCGCGCTGGAGGCGCGGTTGGCCGAACGCCATCCCGGGGTCGAAGTGGTGGCGGTGGACGTCTCGCCGGCCATGCTGGCGCGAGCCCGGCGGCGTCCCTGGTCAGTCAGCCCACGCTTCGTGGCTGCTGACATCGACGATTTCCTGGCCAACGAGAAGGGCCGCTTCGACCGCGTGGTGAGTGTGAACGTGATCTGGGCGCTGGCCGATCCGCGCCGGACCATCGAACGCATGACAGACCACCTGGCCGAGGGCGGCCGCATGGTGCACACGACACCGCGCTGGCGATTTCGTTTCGATGTGATTGTCGTCCGCCACCTGCGAAGGGCGCGCGGCGTGCGGGCGTTCCTGCGCGCCCTGGGCCTGCTGCCCGCCCTGGCTGTGGCTGGATTGCTGAACCTGGCCCTCGTGCTGCGGGTTCTTGCCACTGCCTGGCGCGATCGCAGCCGCTGGCAGGCCGACGGACTGGCCCGCCTGTTTTCGCAGCCCGACCTCGGGCCGATCGCCATCCGCCCCACCTACGCAGGCCAGGGTTTCCTGGTCACCTGCGACAAGAAGACCGAACCCCTGGTATGGAGGGAACCATGAACTTCCAAGAGCTGATCCGAATCCGCCGCAGCATCCGATCATACCGGCCAGCCGCGGTGCCCGAGGACGTCCTGCACCGAGTGCTGGATGCGGGCCGCGTCGCCCCCACCGCCTGCAATATCCAGCCCTTCCAGCTTCTGGTTGTCACCGACGCCGAGGTGCGCGCCAGGCTCAAGGCCGCATACCGCCACGACTGGTTCTGGAAGGCGCCGGCCATCGTCGCTGGGTGTGTCGAGCCAGCCAAGGCCTGGGTGCGCAAGGATGGCTTCAATGCCGCCGAGGTGGACATCGCGATCGTCATGGACCACATCATCCTGGCCGCGACCGAAGAAGGCCTGGGCACTTGCTGGGTCTGTGCCTTTGACGAGCCCAAGGCCAAGGAAATCCTGGGCGTGCCCGAAGGCGTGCGCATCGTGGCCATGACCCCGCTCGGCTACCCTGCCGCCGAGCCAGTACCGTTCGTGCGCAAACCCCTGCGCGAACTGGTACGCAAGAACCACTGGTAGGGCGCCCGCCAACACAAATCTGGAATTCGGAGTGGGCGTTCGCCCGCATCGTGGTCCGTGTAGCGGCGACCTGCGGTCGCCCTGCGGTCGCGCCCGCCGCCGCGTGGAACGGCGACTTACCACCCGGTCCGGTGGGATTCGGCGAGTCGAGACCCACCGGCGCGTGGAGGCGAATCCACAGGGGCGACCGCAGGTCGCCCCTAAACGAAAGATGCCGGTTTGCGCCGACGTCCCGCCCCGGTACTCCGGTTTCCAGCGCGGATGCCGTGGTTGCACTGTGCAACCATAGCGTGGCAGAATTGTCTATCCGAGGTGTCCCATGCCAATTCTGCATGTTCGCAATGTCCCCAAGCTGACCTATCAGCGGCTCCAGCAGCAGGCCTCGGGGAGGCAGACTTCCCTGAGCGCCGAGGTAGTCCGTCTGCTCGACTATGCCCTCTACGACGTGGACTCCCAACGGGCTCGTCGCGACATACTGGACGCCATCCGCCGCCGCCGCCAGGCCGCGAGGCCCGTGAAGGGCAGGCTTGACAGCGTGGCGCTGCTCGGGAGAGACAGGTCACGGTGAAGAACCCGGTGCACAGCCTGGTGATCGACGCCAGCGTCGGCGTGAGGCTTTTCAGCAACGAGCAGGGAGCGGAAGAGGTGGCCCGTTTCTTTGACAGCGCCGCCGTCTGCGCAGACCTGCGCTTGTGCGTGCCCGAGTTGTTCTTTGTCGAGTGTGCCAACGTCTTTCTCAAGCAGGCCCGGCGGGGCGACCACTCTGTTTCGGCAGCCAAGAAGAACCAGGCCGCGCTGCTCGCTCTCGGGTTCAAACCCTACCCGGTCGAACCCTTTTGCGGCGATGCACTCGATCTGGCAGCCCGCTATGCCCTCAGTGCCTACGATGCGCTCTATGCCTGCCTCGCGCATTTTCTGAAGACAACCCTGGTGACCTGCGACGTCCGCTTGATCCGGGGTCTAGCGGGCAGCACAATCAGTTTGTCAGATCCCGTGGCGGCGTTGCGCCTGTTGGAGACGCGCGTCTAATCGAGAGCAGGTTGCGCCCCGCCGGAGAATAGCTACGCACGAGAACTCAACGCGTGGGAGCAGGGCGCGCTATAGTTCTGGCGGCTCCCCGAGGAGCCCGCCTATCCGACCGCCAGCGCCGCGCGCCCGCTTTAGATGGCCACATAACGCGTATTTTGCTACTTGTGATTTACAAAATGATCTGTTATTTTGTAAACTATGTATATCAAAAGGCAGGCTGAAGCAGAACTTCGGCTGGCCCTGGCCAGCGGGAAGGTGGTCATTCTTCTCGGCGCGCGTCAGGTGGGAAAGACCACCCTGGTCGAACAACTTCTCCGCGGCGAGGACGCTCGCTTCCTCAACTTCGATCTGGAGATAGACAAGTCCCGCTTCTTGGCCGCCGCCACGCTGCCGCCAGAGGAAGCCCTCCGTACCTTCGGCTCACCTTCCCTGCTCGTTATCGACGAGGCCCAACGCCTGCCCGAAGCCTCCCGGATCGTCAAGGGCTGGTACGATGCAAAGGTTCCAACAAGGTTCCTCCTGCTTGGCTCTTCTTCGCTCGACCTGCTGGACCAGTCGGCCGAAAGTCTCACCGGGCGCAATCGCAAGTTGGTGCTCCCTCCCCTGCTCTTTGCGGAGGCGCTGGACTCGCAGAGCTGGGCCACGGCGGGTTTCACGCCGGAGATCCTGCGCGAGAAATTCGCCGCCCCGTTGCGTGCGTTTCTTCTTCAGCGCTTGGCCCTGGGCAGCTATCCCGAGGTGGTCCTCTCCTCGAATCCACAACGCCTCCTGCGAGATCTCAGCTCCGACTACCTCTGGAAGGACATTCTGCAAACCGGCCTGGTGAAGACCCCGGACCTTATCAAGCGCCTCCTTCTCTTGCTGGCGCATCAGGCGGGCTCGGAGGTCTCGGTCAACGAGCTGGCGACGCAGCTTCAGATGGCCCGGCAAACTGTCGAGCGCTACCTCGATCTGCTGGAACAGACCTATGTCATCTTCCGACTCCCGGCCTTCAGCACGAATCCGCGCAAAGAAATCGCCAAGAGTCAGAAAGTCTTCTTCTGGGACACCGGCATTCGCAATGCCCTTCTCAACCTGTTCGCAACGGATGAAGGCCGTCCCGATATCGGCATCCTCTGGGAGAACTGGGTGATCGCCGAAGTTGCCAAGAGGAACGCGCTGCTTGGATCGCCGGCCAAGCTGCACTTCTGGCGCTCGCACGCCCAGTCTGAGGTGGACCTCGTGTTGCAGATGAGCGAGGGGTTGCGCGCGTTCGAAATCAAGTGGACTAGCCGCAGGACAGTGGGGCGCGCTTTCAAAGCTGCGTATGGTGTGGAAGTTGCGGCCATCGGCCCTGACAATCCGTTTGCCCCCAGCATTCTCGCATAACCGGTCTGCGCGCGCGGCCAGACTCCCCGGCCCCGTCCAATTCTTTCTGGAACTGCCACACTTCCTTCGCTTACCATTTGCGTGGCAGCGATGACTTTGGACGAAAAGACAGAAAAGCCCGTCGCCATTGTGACCGGGGCCAATGGGGTCATCGGCAAGGCGATTGCAGCGGGGATCGCGAAGGCTGGCTTTGCGGTCGTGATGGTTTGCCGGGACGAGAAGCGTGCGCAGCGGGCGCTGGATGAAGTCCGCCTGGCGAGCAAGAGTCCAGATGTCCGCACTGAGCTGGCCGACCTCTCGCGACGTGAGTCCGTGTTTGCTTTGGCGACGCGCTGGCAGGGGCGGCTCGACGTGCTGGTCAACAACGCCGCCATTGCGCCCCGGCGTCGCACCGAAACCCCCGAGGGCATCGAGATGCAGTTCGCGACCAACGTGCTTGGCTATGTATGGATGATGCGCGCCTTCGAGGCGACGCTGCGACAATCGGCCCCGGCGCGCGTGGTGAACGTGGCCAGCTACTGGGCCGGCGATCTGGATCTTTCCGACCTGCAATTCCAGCGACGGCCCTACGACAACGACCAGGCCTATCGCCAATCCAAGCAAGCCAACCGCATGCTGACCGTGGCTTTTGCCCAGCGATGGCGCGATGCCGGCACTACGGTGAACTCCTGTCATCCAGGCGACGCCAACTCGGCCTTGAGCAACGCCCTTGGTTTTGGCGGCAGCCAGACGGCCGAAGAGGCCGCCGCCACGCCGGTGTGGCTGGCGACCGAGCCGTCGCTAGCCAACACCACAGGCCGGTACTTCGCCAATCGCCGGCCGGCTCGCTGCGTCTTCGCGGCCGACGCGCAAGGTATCGCCGAGCTGGACGCGATCTGTGCGAAATACTGACCCACTCTTTCGTCGAAAAGTGGAAACCGACCCGCTATCTTTGAAGCTCAACATCCCTCCGAGGTACCGAGATGCAGATTGGGAACGAGACCGTTATCACCATCCACTACACGCTCACCGATGAGAAGGGCGTGGTGCTGGATTCCTCTGCTGGCGAGGAGCCAGTTTCCTTTGTCCACGGTGCCGGGACCATGATCCCGGGCCTGGAGAAGGCGCTGCTCGGCAAGTCGGCCGGAGATGCGCTGAAGGTCTCGGTAGCCCCAGCGGAGGGCTACGGGCTACGTGACGAAGAGTTGGTGCAGAAAGTGCCGCGCAAGAACTTCCCCATCGAGGACGTGGAGGTGGGCATGCACTTCCAGACGCGCAGCCCGAGCGGACCACGCATCGTGACGGTGCTGGCAACTGACGACGAGAACATCACCGTCGATGCCAACCACCCGCTGGCCGGTGCCACGCTGAACTTCGACGTGCAGGTGGTGAACGTTCGCGCCGCCACCCCCGAGGATCTCATGCCACCGAGCTGTGGTAGTTGCGAAAGCTGCAGCGGCCACCACCACTAGGAATCACATCTTTGCCGGCTCGTCGGTCTCGCGCGCGGGGCCCGCACGCCGCTTGCCGCCCGGCCTGGCTTCTTCTTTCTTCACTGGCGCCAGCGCATAGGTGGCCCGGACGTCGGCGTCCAGAGCGATGTCTTCGGTGGCAGGCAAGTAGCCGTCCAGGGTCAAGCGGACCCGCAGCGGGCGGGGCGAAGATTCCAGCTCCATGTCCTCGGGCGTGGTTCCCAGGACGACGCTGTCCGAGTCGCGCACGATGCGTGCGCCGGTGGGCAGGCTCTCGAGATGTACGCGCACGCGCTTGGGCACGACGGCGCCCGGAACCGTTGCGACCGGAGGAGGCGCAGTCGGCACGAGCGCCGTCTGCGTGACACGGGGACCGGCAGGCACAGACGTCCGGCCTCCCTGACGGACCAGCCGGATCGCCAGGGCCGCGACGACCACGGCGGCCGCAACTGCGACGACAACTTTGAAGTAGCCGGAGCGCGTGCGAACCGTGGTGCCAGCGGACGCCAGCCTCTCGCCTGCGGTGTTCGACAGGGTGGTGTGTTCCAGAGCCAGATCCTGACCCGTGGGTGCGCTGACGGTGGCCTGGAGCGCCTTCTGGACGTCCACCGCTGACTGCGAGAGGGCATAGGGCGCGGGCGTGAAACCGACGGCAGCGGCCAGCCCCGACTGGACCTCGGCCATGGACTGGAAGCGGTCCTCCGGCTTCTTGGCCAGCATCTTCAGAACCGCCAACTCAAGGCCTGGGGGAATGGTGGGTTCGATCTGGCGCGGCGGACGGGGCGGCTGGTTGAGGTGCATGTTCAGCAGCGCGCCGAAGCCTTCCGAGAGGAAGGGGGGTTTCCCGGTGAGAAGCTCGTAGAGAATGGCTCCCAGCGAGTAGATGTCACTGCGCCAGTCGACTTCCTTGGTACCCAAACACTGCTCGGGCGACATGTAGACCGGCGTGCCCATGAGCGCGCCGGTGCGGGTCTTGACCGAGGCGCCGGGGCCGGCGGCCTGCAGCTTGGCAATGCCGAAATCGAGCACCTTGATGTGCTCACGGCCGGGGTTGGCCTCGTCGGGGACCACGAACAGGTTGTCGGGCTTGAGGTCGCGGTGAACGATGCCCTTGGCATGGGCCGCACCCAGCGCCGAGGCCGTCTGCATGACCAGGGTGACCGCCTCCTGCGGCGACAGCCTGCCCCTGCGCTTGATGCGCGAGGTGAGCGACTCGCCCCGCAGAAGCTCCATCACCAGGTACGAGATGCCGTTCTCCGTGACGCCGGAGTCGAGGATCTCGATGATATTGGGGTGGCGGATGGAGTTGGCCGCGCGTGCTTCGTTGATGAAACGTGCAAGGGCCTGCTCGTCGTGGCCCAGTTCGCTGCGCAGCACCTTGATGGCCACCTGGCGGCCTATGCTGGGGTGTTCGGCGAGATACACGGCGCCCATCCCACCCTCGCCCAGGAGGGCGGTGGCGCGGTAGTTGCCGAAGCGTTGGCCGATCACGACGCGAGAGCTTAACGCCTTTTCTCTTTCCGCGCAGCGCTTGTGGGCGCGCCAGAACGCACCGCAACGGGTCAACCCGGATCAGGAACCGTCGCCTGGCGATTGTAGAAAGTCGCCGGACATCCGATAGTTGGATAGCAGGCGCTGCATCCCGCCCGACGGACTTTCGCCCCACAGACGACCCATGGACAGCAAGGAGCTGGTTAGGAGATTTCGGGCAGCCGGTTGGCCCGGCCCAACACAAGTACACGCACTGCTGGCCGAGGCACCCCCGCTGGCGCGCGACGACATCGAGCGCCTGCTGAGCGTGGTGGTCAGCAAGGGGCTGCCGGGCGATTCGCGCGACCAGACCAACCGTTGCTTCGTCTTTCGCACGCTGGCCGAAAGGGTGATCGACAAGGCGCTGTTCCTGCCCTACGTCCGTGCCCTGCGCGGCGCCGACGGACAGATCCTGTCGCTGCTCGGCCCGCTCATCCCGCGGGTCAACAGCATCGAGGGGCATGCCGAGTTGTGCTCGCTGCTCAAGGAATCTGACGGAACCCTGCGCCGGGGCGTGGCCGGCATTCTCAAGCAGATCGGGGGCACCACCGTCTTCCAGACGCTGAGCACGTTTTGCGGCGACCCCGGCTTCCAGGGCCGCATCGAAACCGTGGACGTGCTGGTATCCATCGGCCGACAGGTGGCCATTCCCGCGCTGGCGGCTGTGCTGGCGGTGGGCGCCCCCAACGAGAAGGTGCACGCCCTGCAGTATCTGGCCGACCCCGAGTTGATGGCCAAAGATATGCGGGGAGCGGTCAAGGCCATCTCTCCCGCTCTGCGGGATGCCACCGAGCGCGTGGCCATGCAGGCGGTGCTGGCCTTCGCGGCCCTGTCCTCGGAGGACGAGTACTTCGAGCACATCGGTCCAGTGCTGGAGTCACCCAACCTCAACATGGTGAAGGCCGCAGTCGACGCACTCAAGCGCTTCAGCTCGGCGCGCGCAGTCGAGACCCTCGATCGCAAGCTGCACGCGGGTCCCCACGCCATCCGGCTCGCCGTGCTGGTCACCGCCGAGGCCATCGGCAACGACCAGGTCCTTCCCCTGGTCGTCAAGGCGCTCAATTTCAGAAAGATCGACGTGCGCACCCGGGCCGCCGAGGTGCTGACCAACCTGGCCCTGGCCGGCAAGGTGGACCTGGCGCGCACCATCCTCTGGCTTCTGCGCAGCAAGGACGTGAACGTGCGGCGCATGGCGGTGGACATCTCCAAGAAGGTGGGCGATCCCACCGGCGATCTGGCGCCGCGACTTCTGCGCTACCTGCGCGACGAAGACTGGTGGGTGCGGGAACGGGTGATGGATGCTCTGGTGAGCATGGCGGGCAAGCAGCTCACCCGGCACCTGGTCAGCTACCTGCAAGATCCATCTGACATTGTCCGGCGCTATGCGGTCGATGCGCTGCTGCGCCTCAAGGATCCCGGGTCGGTGGGGGCCCTGGTGCGTGCGGCGCAAAGCGACCCCGACTGGTGGGTGCGCGAGCGCGCCATCGAGGCGGTGGGTGCTCTGGGTGATCGCCGGAGTATCCCGTACGTCATCGATCTCCTGAATCGAGAACCTGAACTGCAGCGAGTCTGTGTCGAGGCCCTGCAGGCGATGAAGGCCGATGAGGCCGCGCCCCATGTGGCCGCCCTTCTGCCCACGGCCGATCCTGAGATGAAGCTCGTCCTCATCGCCTGCCTGGCCAGGCTGGATGAGCCCGGCCAGGCGCAGGCGCTGGTGCCGCTCTTGCAGGACACGGATCACCGTGTGCGCAACGCCGCGCGCGAGCTGTTGGCCCGCTGGAACATTGCCGGCTCGCGCGACGCTGCGACCGACAAGGTCCCGCTGTCGCTGCTGGAGCGACTGCTGCTGGCGCTGGCGCAGAACGAGGGCGATGATCTCATCCTGGTGGGCGGGTTGCGCCCCTACATGAAGAAGATGGGGAGGGTCGTGCCGCTAGCCAGCCACGTGTTCTCCGCCGAAGACATCGAGACCATCATCGCTCCCTATCTCAGCACCAAGCATCTGGCGGACCTGCAAGTCTTGCGCGACGTCGATTTCTCGCTCGCACTCAAGTCCGAGGAGCTGCGTTTCCGCGCCAACGTATTTCGTCAGATGCTGGGACTGTCGGCCGTGTTCCGCATCATCAAGGATCGCATCCCCGTGCTGGAGGAGCTAGGCCTGCCCCCGGTGGTGAAGACGTTCGCCGAGCTGAAGAACGGACTGGTGCTGGTGGGCGGTCCGACGGGCTCTGGCAAGTCCACCACCCTGGCCGGAATCATCGACCACATCAACCGCAACAGCTCGCGCCACATCGTCACCCTGGAAGACCCGATCGAGGTGATGCACAAGCAGAAGAAGTGCCTCATCAATCAGCGCGAGTTGGGAACCCACACGCAATCATTCGAAACTGCCTTGCGCGCGACCCTGCGCCAGGATCCGGATGTCATCCTGGTTGGCGAGATGCGCGATCTGGCCACAGTGCAGTTCGCAGTGACGGCCTCGGAAACCGGCCACCTGGTACTGGGGACCCTGCACACTGTCTCGGTCGACACCACCGTCGATCGTCTGGTCAGCCTATTTCCCCCGGGACAGCAGCCCCAGGTGCGCTTCTTGTTGGCCGATACGTTGCGAGCCGTGATGTGCCAGTACCTCATCAAGCGCAAGGACGGTCAAGGGCGTGTCATCGCGGTCGAGATCATGATCAACAACGAGGCGGTGGCGAACCTCATCCGCAAAGGCAAGACTTTCCAGATCCCGTCGGTCATCGCCACCCAGCGTGAGGCCGGTATGCAGTCCATGGACGGGGACTTGGAACGTCTGTTCAAGGCCGGGCTGGTCAGCGCCGACGATGCGTACCTGAGGGCGGCCAACAAGAAGAACTTCGAGATCATCGTGGCCGGGCCCGACGCCGCCAAGGCTCAGGCCGAGGCCAAGACCGCGGAAGCCAGGGCGGCGGCGCGTGCGCTGGGAGAAAAGTCGGAATGACAGCTAGGGTTTGGCCGGAGGCATCGCAGGGACTCTCGATCGGGAGGCCAACGTCTTGGCTCGCCTAGACTCGTTTCTTCGTCTGGTAGTCGAGCAGAAGGCGAGCGATCTGCATTTCCACTCCGGCGTGGTGCCCTTGATCCGCCATGACGGTGACCTGGTACCTCTGAATTTCCGGGCGCTGAGCGAGTCCGACGCGGTCCGATTCCTGTTGGAGATCCTCACCCCGGAACAGCGCGCGGTTTTTGATCGCGATCAGGAGGTTGACTTCATCTACGAACTGCGCGACGTGGGACGCTTTCGTGCCAACGTGTTTCAGCAGGCCCGTGGCATCGGATCGGTATTCCGGATTATCCCCAACCAACTGCCGACGATAGAAGAACTGAATCTGCCTCCGGTGGTCAAGAAGCTCACCGAACTGCAGAACGGGTTGGTGCTGATCACCGGGCCGACCGGCTCGGGCAAGACCACAACCCTGGCGGCGCTGGTGCACGAGATGAACAAGACATCGAGTCGCCACATCATCACGATTGAAGATCCCATCGAGTACGTGCATGCGCCTCTGCAGAGCATCGTCGCCCAACGTCAGGTGGGCCGTCACGTGGAGAGTTTTTCGGGCGCGTTGCGCTCCAGCTTACGCGAATCGCCTGACGTGGTGGTGACGGGCGAGATGCGCGACCTGGAAACCATTCAGGTGGCGCTGCAGGCTGCCGAGACCGGGGTTCTGGTGCTCGGAACGCTGCACACCAACTCTGCGTCCAAGGCGGCCGATCGGATCATCGATGTGTTCCCCGACGAATCGCGCGAGCAGGTGCGCGGCGTGGTGTCGGTCATGTTGCGCGGGGTGCTCGCGCAGATGCTGTGCAAACGAGCGAGCGGCGAGGGGCGCGTGGCAGTGTTGGAGGTCATGCTCCAGACCGTCGGCATTTCGAACCTCATCCGCGAGAACAAGTGCTACCAGATCGATGCCTATCTACAAACTTCTGATCCAGGCAGCGGCATGCAAAGTCTGGATGGCTGCATCTTCCAGTACATCAAGGAGGGTGTCATTACGCTGGAGGAGGGCCTGCGCGTGGCCAACTATCCGGACGTGATCAAGCGGATGGCGGCCGAACTACCGGAAGAGATCTGAATAGGCCATGGAGCTGTCACGCAAACAGTGGCTGGTCGAGGCGCAGGCGCTGGAAAAGCGCGGCGAGGTGGGGCCTGCTGCCGAAGCTTACACGCACGCCGGCTCATACGACGACGCCGCGAGGCTTTTTCTGTCAGTCAGCCGCTTCATGGAGGCGGGACAGGCACTCCTGCGCAGCATCGAGTACGACTACCGCAAGCGCTTCAGCCTCGACGCAAACCAGAGGAAGGTCGCGCTCAAGGCCGCCATTTGCTTCTCACGTGGCGGCGACGTCCGCCAGGCTGTGGAGCTGTTCCAGGCCACCGGGGAGCAGAGCCGGGCGGTGGGGCTGCTGCAGGAGGTGGGGGATTTCGTCAATGCCGCGCGCGTGGAAGCCGACCCCACGGGACGGGTCGAGTTGGTGGGGTACGAGAGGCCGGAAGCCGCGGCCGAGGATGCGTCCGCCTCGGCTGAGGCCGCGCGCAAGCTGGAGCGCGCGGGCAAGCTCGAGGCGGCCATGGAGGCCTACGCGCGCCTCGGACAATGGGCAAACGCCGCTGCGCTGGCTCGACGCCTGGGCCAGAGCGAGAAGGCGGCCGGTTTCTTCGCCGAGGTCGGCGAGTCCTTCCAGGCTGCCGCATGTTTCCGCGAACTCCGTGACGGCAATCGTGAGCTGCAGCAGCTTCTGAAGATCCAGCCTGCCGACCCGCACTATCGCGAGGCCTGCGTACGCGCCATCAGCGTCGCCTCTGACCGCAATGAGCTGAGCTTCGAGTTGGAGCACCTTCTGAAGAAGTTCCTGGTTGCCGGGCCCGCCACCGAGGACGAGTTCGATGCCATGTACCGCCTGGCCATGCTCTTCGAAAACCACGAGTTCTCGGAAAACGCGGCCGCCTGCTATCGCAAGATCCTGGCCACACGCCCCACTTATCGCGACGCCCAGGATCGCTTGAAGGCGGCAGAAGCCGACTACCGCGGGACCGCCGCCAAGGACTACGAGCGCGTCTTCAAGGAAGAACTGGCCTTTCGCCAGGCGGTAAGGCGCCATGAAGCGACCCCGGTCGCCGCCTCCCCGGAAACCGACGAGGAGTCCGTGGGCGTGGCGGCGGACCTGCCCGAGTTGCCTGACCTACCCGATCTGCCCGCGGGCGCCGCGCCGCTCGGCCCCGAGGCGCCCAGCCGCAGTCCGGCGCGCGCGGCGGTGGCCCACGCGCGCACGATGCTGTCAGCCGCCGCGCGTACGCCGCCGCCCGTGGCCACTGCGCCGGTGGCGGCTGCCGCAGCGGTTCCCTCCGAGGTCGAGCCCGAATTGACCTGGGGAGTCGCGATACCGATTGAGCCTCAGAGTGCAGTTCTGGAGGAGGGCGCGGTCGTCAACCAGCGTTTTCGTCTGCAAAAGAAGATCGGCCAGGGCGGGATGGGCGCGGTGTGGAAGGCCACCGACCTGGAACTCGACGAGATCATCGCCATCAAGTTCCTGGCGTCACAGCTCGTCGACGAAGAAGCCCTCGGTCGCTTCAAGCAGGAGGTTTCGCTGTCGCGCCAGTTCAACCACCCCAACATCATCCGGCTCTACGACATCGGGACCTGCGCCGATCAGAAGTACATCACCATGGAGCTGCTCAGCGGCCATGATCTGGGCGAGGTCATGCGACAAGCGCCGCTCGATTTCGATCGGGGGCTGGGCCTGCTGATACAGGCGTGCTACGCGCTTCAGGTGGTGCACGAGCGCGGGGTCATCCATCGCGACATCAAACCCGACAACTTCTTCATTACCGACGAAGGCGTGCTCAAGGTCATGGATTTCGGCGTTGCCAAGCGCCACAGCGCCAGCCGCGGGCTGACCCGCGCGGGCATGATGGCCGGCACGCCCCAGTACATGGCCCCCGAGCAGGCCAACAACTTCGCCGGCGTGACCTATCTCGCTGACCTGTACGCCTTGGGCTGCATCGCCTATCAGATGTTCGTCGGTACGGTTCCCTTCGACGCTGAAGAGGTCATGCCCATCCTGGTCGCCCACATGACGCAAGCGCCAGATCTTCCTCGCCAGCGCAATCCGGCGATCCCGGCCGAGCTGGAGGCAGTCATCCTCAAGCTGCTGGCGAAAAAACCCGAGGCGCGGGTGCAAAGCTGCCGCGAGCTGGCCTCGATCCTGTCGGGCATCCGCCTGCGCCTGGCCAAGGCACCGTCCGGCACTCCATCCGCCAGGTAGTAAGCGTCGGACAGGGACTGGTGGGCTACAATGTCCAGTATGAGCCGGCCGTGGTTCCACAGGTGCACCCAGATCGCCCTGGCGATTTGGATCACCCTGGCGGCCGGGGCCTGCGGCAAAGGCCTCTTCACCAACAGACCCTTGGTTGAAACGAAAGATGGCGGAACCGGAGCCGACGGACCCTTCGACATTCCGCTCGCTAGTGATGGGCCGGAATCGCCCGCCGATGACGCATATCCGGACCAGGAGGTGCCGCCGGATGCTACGGCGGATGGTGCGAGGGATCGTGCGGCGGACGTTCCGGTGCCTCCGTCCAGTGCAACCCAGATCATCGACTTCCCCGGTAGCCATGTCACCCTCATCAATGCGGCCTTCAGCGCAACGCTCGTCGTGCCCAGGGGAGCCTTCGCCCAGCCAACGATTGTCACCCTGACCCTGGTCACCCCTTCCCTGGTGAGCGACGATGGAGGGCTGGCACCCCCCCCTGGTCCCATCGGACCGATTTTCTCCCTCAGCAAAACGGATGCCCTAGGACGTCCGGTCACGTTGCAGAATCCAGCCAGCTTCGAGCTCGCCTTCACGCCCGCCGACGGCTCAATCCCAGTGCAACGTGTGGCGCTGGCCTACCTCGACCAGAGCAATCCCAATCTGTGGATCGCCATCTCGGGCTCGTCGTACAATCAAGCAACTGGGGTGTTGAGCGGAAGCGTCGTCGAGTTCTCGGCAACGCGGCTGTTCGCTCCCGTCGAATCCTGCCTGAGCGGCGAAGCCTGCCCCGACCCCGAGACCTGCGGGGGTCAGGCCTGCCAGTGACGGTGTCGTACTCAACGACGGCTCCTCGACGGATGCAGGCAGCGTGACAGTGTGTGACGAGCGCCACGTCGGGGTCCTTGCGCACGGGCTGGCCGCGGGCTATGAACTGCTCTTCGTTCGGGCGCGTAGCTCATCTGGATAGAGCATCGGCCTCCGGAGCCGGGGGTAGTGGGTTCAAATCCCGCCGCGCTCACAACAGCGCAACCAGCGACAATTTCTTGGTCGCCTCGCGAATCCCTTTGCGCGGGGCTGGCTCTCACCAAGCAGGAGGAGAGCGAACATGGCAACCAAGGCCCTGAACGAGCACAACTTCAAGGAAACCGTTGCGAGTGGCATCGTGCTGGTGGACTTCTGGGCACCCTGGTGCGGACCCTGCCGGGTTATTGGCCCGGTGTTCGAACTGCCAATTCCTTGATTCCTCGGCCTGCTTGGCCCGGCCACCACACTCCGGCATGATGGGTCGCCGTGGTCTATCTGCTGCTCTTGTTCGTCGCGGGGCGCTGCCTGGTGCCGATGGACGAGACGGATCTGTTCTTCAACCTGCGGCTGGGCGAGATCGTTCTTTCTACCCACCACGTGCCAACCGAGAATCTACTCTCCTTCACCTACCCAGCGGCCGCCGACATCAACCTGGCCTGGCTCTTCCAGATCGTGCTCGCGCTCGCCCATCGCGCGGCAGGGATTCCGGGCACGGTGCTGCTCAAGACCGGCTTCGTGTTCGCCACCTGGGCCATGCTTTTTCGCGTGGCTGTGCGACGGAGAGCTCACCCGGCCGTGGCCGCCCTGGCGCTGGCGCTTGCGGCGTGGTCGGCCGAGCCGCGTTTTGTCGAACGTCCCCATCTGGTGACCTTCCTGGGATTGGCCCTGCTGCTCCTGGCGCTCGAGCGCGCGGAAGCGGGCCGGCCGCGCCTGCTGTGGCTACTGGTTCCGGCCGGGCTGCTGTGGGCCAACGCCAACTCGTGCTTCTTCCTGGCCCCGGCGATCCTGCTGCTCTATGCCGCCGGCGCGTGGATGGATGGGGTGGGGACGTACAGCCGGCGGGCGCTACTGGTTGGC
>Ga0182021_10003941_pt1 | contig 17414 bp, 20 predicted proteins | sample 612E3MmetaG_FD_120493 | JGI IMG/M metagenome (GOLD analysis project Ga0182021, IMG submission 120493) | Permafrost microbial communities from Stordalen Mire, Sweden - 612E3M metaG (Illumina Assembly) | ecosystem: Environmental > Terrestrial > Soil > Wetlands > Permafrost | place: Sweden...
ATCCGAACTGAACCGGTATATCCAGGCACTCACCGATGCGAATAAAAAACTCAACCTTCTTTCGAGTATTACCCGGCATGATATTCTCAACCAGTTAACTGCACTTTCCGGGTACCTTGTCCTGATGGATCAGGATTCCCATGATCCGAAAATGAAAAAATATATCGAACATGAAAAAAGAATTGCAGATACGATCGGAAGGCAGATCCAGTTTGCCAGGGATTACTACGAGATCGGCGTCCAGTCATCCCAGTGGTTTGATGTTAAAAAAACAATTGCGGCCTCGTCATCCACTCTGCCACTGTCACCAGGGGTAATGGAAATAAATATTGAAAATCTGAGCATCTATGCAGATGTATTGCTCGAGAAAGTATTCTATAACCTGGTCGAGAATGCACTGCGTCACGGAAAGAATTTAACCCGGATTTCCTTTTCCTTCTTGTGTCGCGGGGACAGTCTCACTATTATTTGTGAAGATAATGGAGAAGGCGTCCCGGAAAAATTCAAAGAAGCAATCTTTAACCGCCAGTATTTCAAAAATACGGGTTTTGGCCTTTTTCTCACCCGGGAAATTCTCGGTATCACCGGGTGCACCATCATCGAAACGGGGCAGCCGGGCAAAGGCGCACGGTTTGAGATCCGGGTCCCGCCGGGATATTTTCAACTCCGAAATCAGGTAGCCGGGGATGAGCAGCCTGGCCTGTTGACTCATTTTTAGAAAGGCAATACACTTAAAGCGTTCCAGCACCAACCCCGGAATACGCATGGTTGATGAACGCGAAAAGAAGGTTATCCTCCTTGTCGCTTCTCTCGCATCCTTTCTGGTTCCTTATACCGGATCCTCCATCACCGTTGCCCTTCCTGCCATGGCGGCCCAGTTCAATGCTGATGCAGTGACCCTGGGATGGATCACATCAGCCTATATCGTGTCAGCGGCACTTTTCATCGTCCCATTCGGTCGGCTCGCCGATATTGTCGGGCGTAAAAAAATTTTTGTGCTGGGTATCCTGATCTTTACTGTCGCATCCCTCGCATCTGCCCTGGCTCCCACTGCTGGTATCCTGATCGCCGCACGGTTTGTTCAGGGAATCGGGGGTGCCATGCTCTTTGCGACTTCGGTCGCCATTGTTACGCAGGTCTATGGACCTGGCGAACGAGGCCGGGCACTGGGAATCACCATTGCGACCGTGTATGCCGGCCTTTCGACCGGTCCATTTCTCGGTGGCATTCTCACAGATCATTTCGGCTGGCCGGCAATTTTCCTGGTCAATGTCCCTCTGGGACTTGTTACGGTTGCGCTGACATTCAATGGAGTAACCCACGAGTGGGCGGATGCTGCCGGCGAGCGATTTGACCTGTATGGATCAATTATCTATGGAATCATGTTTTTCTGCGGAATTTTCGGGCTGCTCCTGATTCCCGATCCCGCAGCAGGATTATGGATTATTTTCGCAGGATTTTCAATGATTGTCTTCATCTGGCGGGAAAAACACTGTAAAAGCCCGCTCCTTGATCTTGCCATTTTTTCACAAAACCGCACCTTCCTGTTCTCAAACATCGCAGCCATGATCAATTACGGGGCAACCTTTGCAGTCGCAGTTCTTCTCTCACTTTACCTCCAGTACATCCGGGGTTTTTCAGCAGAAACAGCAGGACTCATCCTGGTTGCCCAGCCGGTAATCCAGACAATATTTTCACCAATTGCAGGAAGGATATCAGACAGGACGGAACCCCGGATCGTTGCCACCCTCGGCATGGCAATTACCACGCTCGGTCTCTTGTCATTCATTTTTCTTGTACCGGAAACATCCCTGTCCATAATAATAATAAGTCTGATAGTCCTCGGTTTTGGCTACGCACTTTTCTCATCGCCGAATACCAACGCGATCATGAGTTCGGTCGATATCCGGTACCTTGGTATCGCATCCAGCATGGTTTCAACAATGCGATCACTCGGGCAGGTACTGTCTATGGCGATCGCAATGTTCTGTTTCTCGGTATTTATCGGCAATGTCGCCCTGACTCCACCCGTTTACCCCGCTCTCCTTACCAGCATAAAATGGGCATTCCTAATTTTTACCTGTCTCTGTATCGCCGGTACCGTGACATCATACATCAGAGGCAGGATACACAATTCGTAATACGATTATGGTTTTAAAAAAAATGATTGAATTCCGGGCGGGGGTTTTAGTAAAAAACCACCTGAAGAAATCGACAGAAGATTTTATTTACTGCTTGAAACGAGCTTCGCCATCCCTTGATTCGTGCTCCCGGTCGGAAAATTGGCATCTTCCAGCGATAATCCTGCCAAAAAACAAATGGCGGACATTGTGTCGTCTGATCTGAAGCCGCAAATGAAACGGGCACAAAATAGGAGCAAGCGCATCATTGTATAACGCAGAAGCGATCCGGGGACTGCGATATTCTGGAAAAATATAGTATTCTCCAAAAAAAAAGATTACCCGGTCAATGAATATGACCGCGTTTTGCCCTTTTTCTTAACGCCTCGGTATAATGATGCCGTAGCTCTGCTGTTTCTTCCGGTGAGAAATCCGGCTTCTTCGTGGTCTGGAGGTGTTTTTCCATCTGCTTCACGATGTGTTCTGCCTCAATGTAATCTTCTACTTCAAGATAGGCCGGAGCTTTGACCACCTCATCGGCATGCCCGCACATCGGACAAAGCTTCCACTTCTGGAAGTGATCCACGTATGCAAATGTCCTGCATGACGGACAGCGGATAATGAGGTACATGACAAAGAGGTGATGAGTGTTATCCCGATAAAAATATATCGACTTATAGTTAATGTTTTGAAAAGATCTTTTGTTTTGAGATTCATTGTCCCACAGTATAATTTCCGCTACCCTCAAAACCGGTATAAACAACATAGTCCACCAGGAAACCGAACAAGCAGATTCATGCGGAGAAGACCTCTTTAGGGCCTCCTTTGAAATGAAAGGTGGAAGTTTTTTTAAAAACAACGGCAGGATACAGATATTCATCCGGGAAATCGAAACGAAACTCCTTTATCATTCGATTATCCCATAAAGCTGGTACTATGGAGCCGATTCAGGTCACGGGTATCAGGGGACTCCCTCTTATTCATGAAGGTGACAATATCGCAGCAATGATCAGTGAGAGGATAGCGGTTCAGGATAACGATATTCTCTGCATAGCATCTACAGTATATTCAAAAGCGAAGGGCTACACGAAAACACTCGCTTCCATTACAGCGACAGACCGTGCCCGGCGTCTTGGAAACCTGAATGGTGAAGATCCCCGGTTTGTCCAGGCTGTACTTGATGCATCTTCTGATATTATTATGGAACACCCGTTTATCCTCTCTGAGCTTTCTTTTGGTCATATTGGCGTCAGGGCAGGTGTCGACCAGAGCAATATCGAGGATGGGATGGTAATCTTCCTTCCGCCTGACCCGATGGGGGCGGCAAAGGCAGTACGCAAGGAAATACTGACACTTTCCGGCAAAGATACCGGAGTGATTATTACTGATACCTGCGGCAGATCATTCCGGCGCGGGCAGACAGGAAATGCGATTGGCTGGAGTGGTTTTTGTGCGATACGGGACTTCCGGGGGGATACCGATTTGTTCGGGCATGTACTCAAGATCACTGAGGAAGCGGTCGTGGATGAAATTGCCGGGTTCGCAAATTTTGTCATGGGCGAAAGTGATAACGGTGTGCCGGCAGTCCTGTTCCGTAACTGCCCGAAGTGGACTGGTCATGATGACATTTATTTCCACAATGATGAAGATATTACCAAGCGCCTGTTGAAAAAAGAGGTAAACGGAGACTGACTGAACCGATAAAAAAACTTTGTCAGAGAAAACGTTTGATTTCAGGCATGAACACCATAAAGGATATTCAGGATCAAAATGATGATACCAATTGCTGCTGCGACTGCCATCACTGTTATAGGACTGATATGAACAGCACGACGGTCCTCGCTCTCGTAATAGTTGACGAGACCAGCTGAGGAGAGCAGTCTGCCACCTTGTTTCTTTGCCATGCAAATATATTTCATTTTTCAATATATAAAGGAGAGTTACGGCGTATGACAAATTCACCTCTGGTGATCTCCGGACAAGCATTCACCGGTGAAGACCTGGCTTTACAATCAGTTGAAATAGTTATTGAAAGGGGTATCATAACAGCTATAGAAGAGATCCCAAAAGTCCCTTATACATTGATCTGTCCTGCGTTTTTCAATGCACATACGCATCTTGGAGATACCATTGCCATGGACTGCTGTCCAAGCGGAGATCTCGAAGAGATGGTAACGCCACCCAACGGACTTAAACATCGTATGCTTGCTGCTGCTTCCCACCAGGATCTGATACGCGCCATGCGTTCGACGATCCAAGGAATGCATGCCGGGGGGACTGCCGGATGTGCAGATTTCCGTGAAGGGGGGGCTGCCGGTGTGTCGGCCCTCAGGAAAGCGACAGGGGAATTGTCATTCCGGCCAGTCATTTTCGGGAGAGACGGGGGTGAACATGTCGCTGATGGATGGGGAATCAGCAGCGCCCGTGATACCCCGGTAACTGATGCCATGGCCGCTGAAATTCACGGGGCAGGGAAAAAGATCGCCATTCACGCCGGTGAAAAAGATGCGTCAGATGTTGACGATGCTCTCGCCCTTGACCCTGACCTTCTCATCCATTGCACTCACGCCACGAAAAAACAGCTTCGCATATGTGCGGAACGGCAGATTCCGATTGCGGTTTGTCCGCGTTCCAACTGGATGATGGGGGTCAGCTCGTCAGCTCGTCATCCACCTCTTCAGCTCATGAAGGATTTGGGGTGCACGGTACTCCTCGGAACAGACAATGTAATGTTTGTTCAGCCGGATATGTTTTCTGAAATGGCTTTTTCCTCTGTCGTGTACAGGATGGATCCGGACTTCCTGTTTCGTGCGGCTGTTAAGGGTTCTGAGCTGACCGGGGCCTCTTTTTTCATCCAAAAAGGAGAGCGGGCAAACCTGTTTACGATAGATCAGGAAAAATCCTCCCTTCAGTTCAGCCGCAATCCGCTGACGTCCATAGTAAAAAGAAGTTCTGTCAGCCATATCTCCAATAACATTTTTAATTGGTAACTCCAATAAAAAAGGCATGTTTGTTTTGGGTGATGCCAATGTTTTCTAACCTACTTGTTGCACTGGATGGATCGGAGGCAAGCCAGCGCGCACTCATCCGGGCGGTTGATGAAGCGAAATTATGGAATGCAAAACTCCACGCTATATATATAGTGGAAACCGGTCTTTTCTCATCACTTCCTTACGATAATACCGTGGAGATAATGTACCGGGTTCTCGAAAAAGAAGGAGAAGCTATACTGGAGAGGGCAAAGAAATTCGGTGCCGAGAATGGTGTCACGGTCATTTCGCATATGAAACAGGGGCATGCGGGTAGTGAAGTTATTGCACTTGCAGAACGAGAAAAATCTGATCTCATTGTTGTCGGCTCGCACGGCAAGAGTAATACTGATCGTCTCCTGATTGGCAGCGTCAGTACATTTGTAGTAACCCACAGCAAAGCAACAACCATGGTGGTGAGAACATAACAGACATGATTGTCAAAGACTACATGACATCCGACGTAGTCCATGTCGAAATCCCGGGAAACCGTGACGATGTCTTAAAAATACTCAAACGTACAGGGATTTCTGGCGTTCCTGTAATCAAGAACAAAAAAATTGTCGGCATTATCACCCGAAAAGATCTCCTGAGAAAACCTGAAGAGATCCAACTCGGACTTCTGATGACCCCCAAACCGATTACGATCGAACCCGACGCAGATATCAGAGAAGCAGCGAAAATTCTTGTGACAAGACATATTCGCAGGCTCCCCGTTGTCGAGGATGGACATCTGGTGGGTCTCCTCTCGGTCTCGGATCTCATGCATGCAATCGCCAAACTCAAAATAAATGATGAAATAAAAGATACGTACACGAGCCTGACTTTTGCCCTTTGGGAAGAAACTCCCCTGCCAGTAGTCGGGAGGGTCATGGAAATCTCCGGCGTCGATGCGATCCCCATCCTGGATGCCGAAAACCGGCTGCAGGGAATTATTTCAGAACGGGATCTCATCAGGAGCTCAAGTATTGAAGACAGTGTAGGGGTAAGCGATTTCTCTAATGGCACTGATGACGATGAATGGACCTGGGAAAGCATTCGTGACAACCACACGATAAGCTTTGGTATATCGAAAGTCCAGCTCCCGAACCGCCCGGTAAAACTCGCCATGGTAAAAAACGTCGTCTCTGTTCCGGTAAACGCGGAAGTAAGCGAATGTGCACTCAGGATGCGCCGGGCAAGGGTTGACCAGATACCGGTAGTGAACGGTGACAAGCGACTTGTCGCTATGCTCTATGACCGTGTGCTTATCAAGGCCCTCTGCAAGGATCCTGCAGAATAAAAACCTTTAAGTTTCGTTATAACATTTAATACCATAAAGCGCTTTTAAAAAAAAGTATTTTAGCGTTTATTTGTTTTTGAGGTGTCAATATGCCTGAACAGTACCAGGAGTCCATGAAGGGGACGACCACCATTGGTCTCGTTTTTTCTACCGGTGTGATTCTCGCAACCGAGAAAAGGGCGACCATGGGCTATATGATCGCAAGCAAGAAGGCAAAAAAAGTATATCAGGTTGCTGACCGGATCGGCTTGACCACTGCCGGAGGAGTAGGAGATGCCCAGCAAATCGCACGCATCCTGAGGGTAGAGTGCAACCTCTACCAGATTCGCAGGTCACGGCCGATCACGGTAGGGGCAACTGCAACGCTGCTCTCAAATTATTTGAACCAGAACCGGTATTTCCCCTATTATGTCCAGCTTCTTGTTGGCGGGGTAGATGAGGCAGGTCCCAGTGTATATTCGGTTGATGCAATGGGCGGTGCAACAAAAGAAGAAGAGATCGTCGCGACCGGGTCCGGTTCTCCCATGGCATACGGCGTTCTCGAGGACAGGTTCACCCCCAAAATGAGTGAAGATGAGGCAATCGATCTTGCAATCAGGGGACTGAAATCCGCCATGAAGCGTGATGCCGGATCTGGTGAAGGCGTCCACGTTGTCGTAATCACAAAAGACAAGTATGAGGAATTGAGCGAGGACAGACTGAAAAAGTATCTCGCCAAAAATCCTGCATGATCTTTTTTTAGGACGATTTTTTTATGTTGATTGAAGAACGGCTCAAAGAGCTTAAAGACAAGATTAATGAGAAAGTGCCTGAGGGCATCACCGTTACCCAGGTCGAATTCGAAGGACCTGAGCTTGTTATATATACCGATGACCCAAAACGGTTCGCTGACGAGGCTGACCTGATCAAGGTTTTAGCCCGCGACCTGCGGAAGAGGATCGTAGTCAGACCCACTATTTTAGAAGATCCGGAAAAAGCTTACAACGAGATTAAATCGGTAGTTCCGGAGACTGCTGGAATAACAGATATCTTTTTTGATGCCGACACCGGAGAAGTGCTTATAGAAGCGGAAAAACCCGGGGTTGTCATTGGCAAGAACGGGACAACACTACGGGAGATCACCAAACATATCGGATGGACACCCAAGGTTGTCAGGACTCCGCCTATCGAAAGTTCGACCGTCAAGCAGGTCCGTCAGTACCTCCGTTCGGTAAATGAGGAACGTAAATCGTTCCTCCGGACCATAGGGAGGCGTATACACAGGGATATTCCCGGAAAAGACGACAGCGGCAAAGACACGGTAAAAAAGGACCAGTGGGTCAGGGTCACGACGCTTGGTTGTTGCCGTGAGGTCGGGCGGGCTGCATTCCTCCTTACAACTCCAAATAGCCGGGTGCTCATCGACTGCGGGGAAAAACCGGATAACTCAAATGGTACACCTTACCTCTATGTCCCCGAGATTCACCCGATTGCCCAGCTCGATGCGGTTGTGTTAACCCACGCTCACCTTGATCACTGTGCACTCATTCCTCTCCTGTACAAGTACGGGTACGAAGGTCCGGTCTATTCCACACCGCCAACCCGTGACCTCTCAGCAATGCTTCAGCTCGATTATCTTGACGTTATCCACAAAGAAGACCGGAAAGTACCGTATTCCTCCAACGAGGTAAAAACATATATACGGCACTCGATAACCCTCAACTACGGGAGCGTGACGGATATTGCGCCGGATATCAAACTCACTTTCCATAATGCTGGTCACATCCTCGGGTCAGCCATAGCCCACTTTCACATTGGAGACGGCATGTACAATATCGCATTTACCGGCGATTTTAATTACAGCAAAAGTCGCCTGTTCAACCCGGCAATAAACCAGTTCCCCCGCCTCGAAGCACTTTTTATGGAGAGCACGTATGGGGGTTCCAATGATTTTCAGCCTGCCCGGTCTGATGCGGAAACAAAACTCTATGAGACAATTAACAATGTCCTCTCCCGGGGAGGAAAAGTCATCATTCCGGCATTTTCTGTGGGAAGGTCCCAGGAAGTCATGCTTGCCCTCGAAGAGGGAATGCGTCTTGACAAAATCCCGAAAGGAAAGATCTACCTTGACGGGATGATCCGCGAGGCCACGGCTATCCATACTACCTATCCTGAATATTTAAACAATGAGCTGAGGAACCTGATCTTCCGGGAGGGAATGAACCCTTTCCTTGCCGAATGTTTTCAACAGGTCGACAGCCAGGAGCTCCGTGAAAAAGTGATGGGGGGCGATCCCTGCGTCATTATTTCGACAAGTGGCATGCTCAACGGGGGACCGGTTATGGAGTATCTCCAGAACCTTGCGCAGGATGATAAGAACGCCCTTGTCTTTGTCGGTTACCAGGCAGACGGCACTTATGGCCGACGAATCCAGAAGGGATGGCGCGAGGTCCCGATGGGACGCAAAGGAACAATCACCATTAACCTTGAAATCGTGACCATTGACGGGTTCTCCGGTCACTCAGACCGTCGGCAACTGATGAATTACATTGGTCAGATCCAGCCGCGACCAGAAAAGATCTTCTGCATTCACGGGGATGAGAATAACACCATCGATCTCGCCAGTTCCATTTACAAACGCTATCATATCGAGACACATTCACCGATGAACCTCGAAACCTACCGGATGGTCTGATCGGCAGCGATGAGGACCACACTTCCGGTTTTTTTTGGCATATTTATCGTCATGGCGCTATCAAATACCATAGTCCCCATCCTGCCTTTTTATGATAAGAGCTCAATAATTCAGGGAGCTGTCTATTCTGCATATTTCATGGGCGCGTTTGTTTGCACACTTCCTGCCGGTATCCTTTCAGACAGGTACGGAAGAGTCCCGGTTATTCGGATCGGACTTTGGGTAACCGTCCTTGCCGCTTTCCTGCTGGTAGTCCTGACGGGACCACTTTTAATTATTATCGCCCGGTTCATCGAGGGAGCCGGGGCAGGATTTGTTGTTGCCGGTTCGATGTCGTATGTCAATTCACTTCCGGACCATGAAAAAATGAGCGGATATTTCATGGGACTGCTGAATGCAGGACTTGTGGCCGGACTGGTCTTCGCCGGTTGGCTCGCTTCGTTTACGCTCAATCCGGCTGCAGGTATCATCGTTTTTGCTATCCTTTCATTACTGCCTGCAGTCATCAGTTTTTTCATTGCGGAAACAGGAGTTCCTGAAATTCCAAAAGACCACAATGCTCTCATCCCGCTTATCAGCGAATACCGTTGGTTATGGTACTCATCCATTGTCCTGATAGGTATTACTGGTGTGGTGACCTCGTTATATCCCAAATTTTCCGGCTATTCACCGGAAAGTGTCGGAATATGGATCGCTATAATGAGTTGCAGTACTATCATTGCTGTGCTTGTTTCGTCCCGTCTCTTCTTGCCCCCGGTTATAACGATCCGAGGGTGTGCCTTCCTTATGATCATTGCCGTCATGATTTCATTTTATTCTCCTCTGGGTTTTGCTCTTCTGGGAACACTTGCAGGTATTGTCATGATCTGCCAGATGACGTTTCTTTCACAGGTCAGGCATCATCAGGGGACTGCAATGGGATTGTTTTCAACCACGGGTTACCTGGGCATGACAGCCCTTCCGGTCATGGCGGGTTTTATCGCTGATTCTGCAGGTTTTTTTTTAGCCTTTTGTGCAACAGCGCTTGTTGCAATAACCGTCTTTCTCACCATACGGAGTTGTGAATGTAACCTGCAGACAGCAAACTAAATTACTGTAAAAATGCGGCTTATTAAAAAACTGAACTGAATCTTTTCAATGCATTAAGAATCATATCTTGACGAAGGGAAATTGCCTGAGAAAACAATACATTCATCAGCGATCAGGGAAAACTTCGTCATGTGCTTATGAAATCAAAAGTAATAGTACTGGCCTTTCTTCTCATATTCCTCCTCATACCGGTTGTGCATGCAGAAGACGCTCTCGAATGGTACACAAAAGGGCAATATGCCGTCACATTGGGAAATTATGCCGATGCCCTGACCTATTACAATAATGCGCTTGCTGTTGACAAGAATTACGCCCCTGCCCTGACAGGAAAAGCAGTTGCCCTTAATAGCCTGGGCAGGTATAATGAAGCGGTTAACGCAGCAGATGCAGCACTTGCCCTTAAATCATCAGACCAGGTTGCCCTGAATGCCAGGGCGTTCGGTTTACTCAAATCAGGGAGGTATGCTGAGGCCGTAACCGCATATGATGCGCTTTTTTCGGCAGGATATATCCGTGCAGATGCCTATTGCAACCAGGGTTATGCCTTCCTGAGCCTGAATGAATCGGAACGAGCTGTCACTTCCTATGAAAAATGTTCAGCCATTGACCCACTGATGATCGATGGATGGAACCAGAAAGGACTCGCACTCATGAATCTTGGCAGATTCCAGGACGCCCTGAATAGTTATGACAAGGCGACCGGGATCACGGTAAAGGACGCCGATGTATGGAACAATAAGGGATTAGCCTATGCGGCACTCGGAAGATACCAGGATGCCCTCCAGAGCTTTAACAAAGCTCTCGGGATTAAACCGGATTTTGCTGATGCACTGAAGAACAAGGAAAACACGCTGGGAAAAATTCAGGTGGTTAATCCTTCAGGGTCAGCATCTCCAACAGTAACACTGAGTCGTACCGGGACCATCGCCCTGACCGGGACAGTGTCTCAACTGCCGACTGGAGTCACACCGCAGGTAACAGCCACGGAGGAACCACAACAAACCACGGAACCCGTTGCAAAGAAGACTACCTATTCCCCGGTTTCACCACTTACTGCCATAGCAGCAATCTGTGGGGTATACGGTGTTATGAACACGGTAAAACGCATCAGGAAATAACCGTTCCGTCATTTTTGTTCAAGGCAACAGTCCGGAACTCTTTTTTTATCTTTTAATAAGGAATCCTGAAGAGCTAAAAATTCATTGCCGGAAATTAACATATATTTTTCAGGCATCCCGGTTGTCATATGCGTCCATAATACCTGCATAAATTTCGGATGCTTTCTTCAGGTCGTCGACATTAACCCGTTCATTCACCGCATGCAGGGTTGAGATCATCCCGGGACCATACTCGATCACGTTATACCCGCAGAGACGGAGGTGGCGGGCATCGCTTGCTGCCCACTGGACAATCGGGAAGACCGTTCCTCCGTGTACCCGTTCGACTTCCCCGCAGGTAACGGTTACCAGCCGGGAAGATGGATTGGTCATGGAGGGGTCATTTGTTGTTTCTGAAACGATTTTCCCGTGAGGGGCGTGAGAAATAATTCCCGAAACGAGTGCCGGTATCGAACAGCCCCACGGCACACGGAGTTCAAGATCGAGATCACAGTGCTGGGCAACCACATTGGACTTCTCTCCCCCTTTTATCACTCCGGGGTTGAACATCAGTTTTTTTAATACCTCCCTCACGTTGCTGATGTGGAATTCTGCTTCCAGGACACCTGAGGAACGGTCAATAATCTCTTTTATCTGGTCATCGACAGGATACTCCCGATCATGCAGCCCTTTCACGTATTCAAGAAGGGACAGTGCTTCCATGACTGCGCTCACTCCTACTGCGGGGTAGAGTGAACCATGAGCAGGGGTGCCGGAAAATTTTATCCCGAGCCGGCAAAGCCCTTTTTGCCCGATTGAGGGATGACGGAGGGGTGAAGGCTCTGCAATCAGGCAGTCGGCAAAAGGTAGCATTTTTTTTGCAAGAAGATAACGTATACCGTTTTCTCCGCCGGTCTCTTCATCACAGACAAAAACGCAGGAGGGGGGCATTACTTTCCCCCGGTCAATTACCATCATGAGCGAGGCGAGCAGTGAGGCGCATCCCCCTTTCATATCAGTAGCACCTCTCCCCCAGACAAAGCCATCCTGTACAACTCCGGAAAAGGGAGGATGCGTCCACCCTTCATCCAGTGCAGGGACCACGTCGACATGCCCGCAGAAGAGGAGCCTGGTGCTGGTTCCCATTGTAAGAAGGTTGGCGTATCCTTTTTGTCTGGCTGTAATTTTTGAACTTATTCCCAGTCCTTCAAGATAAAGCCGGATAAATTCAATAATTTCTTCCGTGTGCCCGGGAGGATTTTCACTCCTGATTGCAACGAGTTCAGAACAGATCCGGCCAACATCCATGGGAGGACTCATTATTCATTTTTTAGCATATTCCGTTATACGCTTTGAACAGGGTCGAGAGTGAGGCATCTTCATACAGGCTCTTTAAGAATTCCGTTTCAAAGAATTCATCAATGATCACAGAGAAAAAATCTGCCGGTACCGGATTCCTGCTGTCAGGATCAAGAACAATCCGGAAACTCCGGTAACTTGCCGGGTCTTCTGTGTCATAGATCATCTGCCAGAGCGATGGCAAAACAACAAATTTCTCCGGGTGCGTTTCTTTGAGCCAGTTGATAAACCCGGGAAATTTCGCACGATCCCCTCTCTTCTCCTCATCAATCCGCCAGCGCAGGTATTCGCTGCCAATGATGTTTTTTGGAGACATGATATTGAAGGCATAAATGCCAGCAGTGTAATCGATATGGGCAAGCGAGTCTATCAGGTAAAAATAGAGTACTTTGTCGAACTGGGTGGTATCCTGGAGGATCAGTGTTTTTTCATACAAGTGGGAGAGAACCTGCAGGAACTCATTTTCTTCCATACCATTTTTATTCGTTCCCGAGTTGTAAATAATTGCGTATTGAAATAAAAAAACTCTTTTCAGAGGATTTACGCTTCTTCATAAAAAAGATATTGATTTATTTGTAAAAAGGCTCCCGCAATGAAACGGCTTTTTGAAACAATGCTTCCAGTTCTGCCCCTGCTTTGTTACGGATATCAATGTGGTTGTCGGTACGAAGCAGGCAGGGTTTGAGTTTCCCGTCTGAAGTTACCCGAAGGCGGTTGCAGAAGGCGCAGAACTCCGTGTTGTGGAGAGGACGTACAACTTCAACTTCCGCACCGTCCAGACAGTATTTTTTCCGGTGATGCATCCTTCTCGTAATAATCTGTTTCGAGCGCAAGGCAAGTGAATCCTCAACCACATTTAAGTCCCCGTGGTAAGTGCAATCATTAAAATGCATCAGTTCAATCAGCTGGAGAACAAGGTTCCTGTTTCCTCGGACATATGCGAGGAAATCCTCGATCTCGTTATCGTTGACACCATCAAGGACTACCATATTTAACTTGATTGGTGTAAGACCGGCATCGAGTGCGGCATCGATTCCGACAAGGACATCACGTAATCGATCCATCCCTGAGATCTTTTTGTACGTGTCCGGGTTCAGGCTGTCAAGGCTTACATTAACCCGTCTGAGACCTGCCTTTTTCAATTCAGTTGCCAGATCTGCAAGAAGAATGCCATTCGTTGTAATAGAAGATTCCATTCCTGCAGGTACTGACCGTACAATATCCAAAAGGTCTGACCTGAGTAAGGGCTCGCCCCCGGTAAACTTGACGCTCCGGATCTCAAATTTTGCTGCAACACGAAGGATTTCAGCGATTTCCCCTGAAGAAATCTGCTCTTTTGGTGATTTTTCCCCCTCCCTGTGGCAGTATATGCAGGAAAGATTACATTTCGGGGTAAGGCTAATCCGAAGGTTGCTCACCGGGCGGTTGAAGGGGTCTCTGAGGATCACAATGGTTCAGCCTACGAAATTCTTTGCAACAATATAAAGCTCGGTACTCCCTTTCCGTGTAGATCTGGTTATGCAGGTTTTAACTGAATAGAATCGTTCTTTTGTCATTGAATAAAGTTCAGGAAAATCCGTACCTTGAAACGATTTAACAACAAAATTGCCACCCTGTTTTAACACATTACCGGCAAATTTCAGGGCCTGTTCATTCAATTCAATAATGCGAGCCTGATCATAACTTTTATGACCGGAAATTTTGGGGGCAGCATCACAGACCACAACGTTGACGACTCCCAGGAGCAGCCGGACTTTTTCCTGCACTTCAGCATCATTCAAATCCCCTTCAAGTGTCTCTACGCCATCGAGGTGTGCGATAGGATTGAGATCAATCCCTACGACCTTCGCCTGGGTAAGTGTTCGCTCTACCTGCAACCAGCTTCCGGGAGCCGCCCCGAGATCGACGATATTGTCATCAGGGCGAATAACGGCATACTTCTTCTGGATCTCAAGCAGTTTATACGCAGCACGTGAGCGATAACCTTCATGTTTTGCTCTTATTGATGTCCGGTCATATCCCCACTGTGATCCCATTATGGTTTTCGATCTCCTGATTTATCCGGGCGTAAACCCAATACATTCCCGTTAGTATATGACCATACATCGTAAAAGAGATTGGGTTTGGGATCATACAAAATTCAAGCTGCCGAAGTTTATTATTCCTCATGTTCATGTCCCGATTCCGAAAATCAGTTTTGCCAAGGGGATACCAGGTTACATTGTGATCAGAAAGAACTGATCCGGTAGTACGATCACTTATTCATCCTGAAAGAAAAGCCATTATCTGGAACCTGTCCCGGAAATCCATTTTTTCGGAGAGTTCATATGAAAATATCCTCCCACCCTAATTTATCCATACTCCAATAACTGGAGAGGATTTTATTCCAATCCTGATTAAATTTTTTTCATTATTTATATCGTATTCCTGCGCATTGATGCATATTTTTTATAAAAATCACCGGAATTCTTTAGAGAAATCCGGAATTCAGGCGAGTTCCCCCTCATACTGCATCTCACCGGTATCACCGTTCACGGTCACCTTTACACCACTTCTCAGACGGTTTATCGGAACGTCAATCCGGTCGATCATCGGGATCCTGCTAATGATTGCTCCCGTTGCAATAATCGGTTCAGCTTCAGTATTTACAATCGCTGCCGGGGCATGACCATTCCGGCTTAAAGCATAGATGACGTAGGAACCCACCGTCGAACCCTTTCCGAAGGGAAATACAAGGACCTTTCCGGTAATAGATTCACCCCGGAGAGGATGGCCTTTTTCAACAATGATCCCGGATCCCGGATCAACTCCAGACAGAAATGAGAGTGGTTGCAGACTGACAAGCAGCAGGCCGGTTCCCAGCCCTCCTGATATCCCTCTTCCCCTGATTAGCAAAATCACACCTAATAAATGTTTGAAGATTGCAGTATATGATTAATATGGAAGAGACTTCCGTTAACAATACTGCAAATTCCACCGAACTCAAATACCAGATCCAGCTTAACGAGTTTGAAGCAAGCCTGCTCGAAATGAAGGTGAAGGTTGACGAGCTTACCAAAGAGAATGCACAACTCAAACGGGAGAATAACCAGCTGAAGCGAATGCCGTTGTTTGTCGCAGTAGTCGTGGATATTCTTGATCATGGTGAGATTTATCTGCGCCAACAGGGAAATAACCAGGAATACATTACTAATGCGACAGAAGAACTTCGCCCTCTTTTAAAACCCGGGGCCAAGGTTGCCGTCAATAATGCGCTGTCGATCGTAAAAGTAATTGGCAACATCTATGACTCACGTATCCGTATCATGGAACTGGATGTATCGCCCGATATCAGCTATGCCCAGATTGGCGGACTTTCAGACGTTATTAAAGAAGTACGGGAAGCGGTCGAGTACCCGCTTACAAAACCTGAGATATTCAGGAGCATTGGTGTAGAGCCTCCGAAGGGCATCCTGCTGTACGGTCCCCCAGGAACGGGCAAAACTCTGATCGCAAAAGCAGTAGCTCATGAAGCACACGCAACGTTCATAAGGATGTCAGGAAGCGAACTTGTCCATAAGTTTATCGGTGAAGGTGCCGGGCTGGTTCGCGAACTTTTCATGCTGGCCCGCGAACGTGCCCCCGCGATTGTTTTCATTGATGAGATTGACGCAGTGGGAAGCACACGGACCCACGACGGTACTTCCGGAAGTGCCGAAGTTCAGCGAACACTTATGCAGCTTCTTGCAGAAATGGACGGGTTTGATAACCGGGGAGATGTCCGTATTATGGCAGCAACCAACCGGGCTGATATGCTGGATCCGGCACTTCTGCGGCCCGGGCGGTTCGACAGGTTGATCGAAATTCCCCTTCCGGATAAGGATGCACGGCTCCAGATCCTGAAAATTCACTCCCGTAAGATGCATCTTGGAACCATAAATCTCGAAGAGATTGTTGGTATGACTGAAAATGCTACGGGTGCAGAACTTGAAGCTGTCTGCCGTGAAGCCGGCATGATGGCCGTGAGAAGGGAGGCAGCGTTCGTGGAAATGGTTGATTTCCTGGATGCAGTCCGCAAAGTAAAGAACGAAATTGTTACTGATAACCGCATGTATACCTGATCCGGGACACGTGCGAATCACCTTCCAGTTTTACGGGAGACCCGGATGAATATCCTCTTGATTCAGCGGGACGGTGTCGATCTTCACCATACCCTTTTTGCTTCCGAAACCAGCAGGATGGTATTACGATTTTATCACCCGAAAAAAAAATCCTGTGGCGTCACCATAACGGTGTCAACTCTCGGGAGTGCCCTTTCGCTCATTTCAGAACTTCGCTGGTATATCCGTCGCTATGTCCGGGAGTCCCTTTTTGAAGTCAATGCGGGTATTTTTTGCACCCACATACTTGCACAGGACGTCTACTACGAGCGGACTGCTATACTTGGAACCAGCTGGCCATTTCGACGGCTCTATGGATTTAAAAACGGGAAACTGATAAGCACGGTAGTGATGTCGCCCTGCTCAACACCCGAGGAATACCACCAGGAATACATTGGCATTGACCGGACGATTGAATGCTGGTGTACAGAAGATGAACTTGGAGAGCCTGAACCGGAATATGAAGAAACCGGGGTTTCAGGTTCCGGAATTCCGGAAGATGATGACTAATCCTGTTTCGGATTTTTTTCAAGCTCCCTTTCACCAGGAACAAAAGTTCACTATCACGGATAAATGAACAATAATTCTTTTTGACACCCGGAAAAAATAACCTTTATATTCGCAT
>Ga0182021_10003943_pt1 | contig 17410 bp, 14 predicted proteins | sample 612E3MmetaG_FD_120493 | JGI IMG/M metagenome (GOLD analysis project Ga0182021, IMG submission 120493) | Permafrost microbial communities from Stordalen Mire, Sweden - 612E3M metaG (Illumina Assembly) | ecosystem: Environmental > Terrestrial > Soil > Wetlands > Permafrost | place: Sweden...
CAGCAGGGTCCTGTCGCCGTCCCGCCAGAATAAATCGCCCCGCGGCTCGACGAAAAGGTCCAGATTGTGTTCCTTGTCATTCTTGAGGCCATCCCGATTATCGGTATACACGCCCCCCGCCCGCATGGAGAGTCCCCACGGCTTGACATCCTGCTCCTGAGCGAACGCCAAGGTTGCCCCGATAACGAAACCCACACCCACGACCGCTGCGCAAATCTTCATCCGAATTCCTCCCACTGTGACTTCCGCGCCTGCAAGGCACACTTACCGCTATTTCACGCCATTGTGTTCCATACGGCGAAACCGAGTCAATCCAAAATCCGCCCCAAAAAATGAAAAGAGCGCGAAAGTCCACCGTCTCCCCCCGACAGGCAGGATCTCACCGCAAAGCCTGAATGTCTTTGGCGCAGCGGAAGCCGATCGCGGGACGTCCGTCCGGCGCGCATCCCCGTCTCGCATTCTCGTCGTTGGCCCAAGCCCGCGCCGTGGTCATGAGATTCTCGTCTTTCTCGTTGAGGTAATATCCTCCCCTGAATACTCGTCCTTGACCGCTGGCTGGACCGCCGGGATTCCGCTGTTCATTTGTCGAATAAGCGTCCTTCCCATACCCGTCCGCCACCCATTCCGCCGCATTTCCGGCCATGTGCAGCAGGCCATAGGGACTCGTCAACGGCTCGCTCCATTCCAACACTTCCTCGATCGCTTCGGGCGACATGGTCTGGGCGACGTCCCACGTTTCGCACGGCAACACTCGCGGCGCCCGCGGCGGCGGCTCCGGTTCCCTCATGCACGAGAACCACCCCCTCTTCTTGGGCGGTGGCGGAGGCGGATGCTGCCGGTCAATCTCGGCGGCCAGGAACCGGCGGCCGGACGGGCTGTTGACGATCGTCTCGGACGGCGGCTTGCTCCCCCACGGATAGGGCCGCCCGTCGACGGATCGAGCCGCCAGTTCCCACTCGGCTTCCGTCGGCAGCCGCTTCCCTGTCCATTTCGCGTACGCATAGGCATCGAACCAATCCACGCCCACCACGGGTTGCGGATCGCGGCTGAGACCCGGAATCTTCCATCCCGCGGCTCCGTGCTCCTTGAGCGGAGGCGAATCCGGATGCTCCATGGTGATATCCATCGTCGCCTTCACATGCGCCACGAACTTCCGATAGTCCGCGTTCGAGACCTCGCACCGGTCCATCAAGAAAGGTTTCACATAGATGAGACGCATCGGGAAATCGGGGTCGTCAGGCTTGGCGTCTTCACGCCCCATCAGGAAGAAGCCGCCCGGCACATACGCCATGTTGGTGTCCGCGCCGCTCAGAACCGGCGGAGTCTCCTTCGGCCGCGCGGCCAGGTAACTCTCCAAAATCAGCTTTTCCATGCGATAGAGCGCCGCGAAGTCCATGCGGACAAAGTCCGCCTCGCCTGCCAGCACCGGGTCGTTGGACGCGCCGCCGTTCTTGATCACCCTTTCGATCCAGAACAAAAGGAACGTATCCATCTCGCTGGCGGCCTCATCGAACTTCTTCCCGGCCAGCAGCAACGGAACTCGATCCGTCATCAACTTGGGCAACAGGCGGGCGACAGCCTTCCGGTCGGCCAGCACGCGGTCGAATTGTTGTTTGACCGCCGGATTGGCCCCGTAGTCCGTCCGGTCTATGCCGGGGTACTGTTTGCGGGCCTGAAGCAGAACCCGCGTCATGCCGGCGTACCGGGTCACCGCCGCCTTGACCGGCGCCATCCATACGCCGTCCATCTTCTCCATGCCGGCTTCCGTTTTCGCGAGTTCCTCGGCAAAGCGGTCGCGTTGTTCCTTGATCGTCTTGGCGTCATGCCCCGCGGGCCACTTGGCCAGGAACTCGTCGAACAGCGCGATCGTTGAGGAATACTCGTTCGTGGAGAGGTTGACCGTTGACGACAGCCTGATCCTCTTGAGGGCCTCGCCCATCAAGTCCTCCAGATTCTCGGGATGCTTCTCCACGATATCGGACTTGGCATACAACCGTCGGCTCGTGATCGAGCCCTCGGTGATGCGCACAATCACCTGCCCGTCGGGCGCGGGTTCGCCCGGCAGGATCTGCCCCTGAATGACCCGTCCGTCCTTGAGCCGGATCGTCATCACTTCATTCGGCGGCAACAGGCCGAGCGCCGCCGGGGAAAGATCGCTCCGCTCAACGGCTCCGCCCAGGGACGCGACGCTAGCCAACCACAAAAAAGCCATCCTCGTTCGTTTCATGCTTTGTTCTTCCCAACCGGTTCAATACGCATTCGTTCGGGCCAGCAACGTCCTGATCAGGATCTTGAAATCGAACGTCAGCGACCAGTTCTCGAGGTAGTAGAGATCGTACCGGATGCGCTCCTCGATGCTGGTATTGCCGCGCAAACCGTTCACCTGGGCCCACCCCGTCATGCCGGGTTTCGACACGTGCCGCCACATGTACCGGGCAATGTCTTCCTTGAACTGCTCCACAAAGTGGGGCCTCTCCGGACGCGGGCCAACCAGGCTCATGTCGCCCTTGAGCACGTTCCAAAGCTGCGGCAGCTCGTCGAGATTGTGCCGCCGCAGAAAGGCGCCGACCCGCGTGCGCCGCGGATCGTCCGCCACCGCCCACACCGGCCCGGTTTCCATCTCCGCGTCCTCCTTCATGGTTCGCAACTTGTAAATCGTAAAGCGGCGGCCGCTCTCCCCGCAGCGGACCTGCCGGAAGAACACCGGTCCCGGCGAGGAACGCTTCACGAGAAACGCGGCAAAGGCGATGACGAGCGCCGCCACCGCGAGCCCCGTAACCGCTCCGACGACGTCCTCCGCCCGTTTCAGCAGCCGGTTCCAGAAATAGTCCAACGGCCAACGGCTGACCCCCAGCAGTGGAATGTCGTCCACCATCTCCATGTCCATGTCGCAGGTCATGATCCGGTACATGTCGGGGACCATGTTGAACGCGATCAGATTGCGCTCGCACGCGAGGATCAACTCGATCACGCGCTGATGGCCGAGACGCCCGTCGGTCAGGACCACCTGGTCGGACGGATGACTGTCCAACACACGGTCCAGATCCTCCACTCGACCCCGAATCGCCTCCTCGGGGATATCGGCATCCGCGGGGGCGGAGTCGGTGCGAACGAACCCCACGACCCGCGCCCGGCGTCGCGGTTCCCCTTCGAGGCTCCGCCTCAGGCGGGCCGCGACCGAATCGGTCCCCACGATCAAAACGCGATTGAACGAAGGGGCGCGTTGCGCGGCGCGATACTCGAATCGGAACAGCGCGAGCCGTTCGATAAACACGAACAGACTGACCGTCACGGCGGCGATGATCAGCGTTCCGCGGGAATAGGGATCGCTTGTCCTGAAAGCCGAAGCCATGGCCGTGGCCAGCAACATTCCCCACCCCAGGGCGCGCACGAGCCTGGGGATCTTGCCGGAGAAGCCGCCCAGTTGCGGTCGGACGTACAGTTTGAGAGCCTGAAAGACGAACAGAAAAAGAAGGGTGGCCAGGGCGGCATGCCAGCCGTACATGAACCAGAAGTCGGACGGCCAACTCTTGACGGCGAAAAATCCGCTATAGAACCGCAGGCCAATAGCCGCCAGGAATCCCGCGAACACCGCGAAAGCGTCCGCGGCCACGGCGAGGCTGCTCGCCATCACGTTCATGGTATCCCGGGGTCGCACGGGTGGACTCTATCCCACGCCTCACGCGGTTTTCAAGGTCTAACCTGCCCCCCTCGGTTCTGTTCAACGACCGCAGGTCAGGCGCGCCGCGACGTGCTGAGTCCGAGTGACCCAAAAGACACACCGCCCCCCTCGCGCATGGGGATCGTTTCGCACTTGGCGGCGCTCCTGAGGAATTTCGAAGTGCAGCCCCCCCCTTTGCCTGATAGTCTCACCGGACACGCGCCCTTACCTTCGCGGTGTTTGGAAATTTCTCAACAATCAGGAACCAACCCACATGAAAGCCATCAAGATTCACCGCCTGCTGGAGAACAGGGAATCCATGGGCAAGATCGTTCTTCAGGGCGTTCGCTGAGGATGAATAGAGCAGGCAGACAGTCCGGGGAGACCGGTCTGATGGCGCCGGGGAGCAAAGACCGGCGAACTTTTCTCAAACAACTCAGTGTGGGGATTCTATCCATGACGGCTCTATCGGCGCTCGGAAAGACATTGTCTGGCAACCCTTCGAAGTCGGACAAGATGCCCGTGCTCTTTGTCGGGCACGGCACTCCGATGAACGCTATCGAGGACAACGAGTTCTCCCGTGCCTGGCAGAAAGAGGCGAAGGGCCTTCCGAAGCCCAAGGCGATCCTCTGCATTTCCGCGCACTGGGAGACGAACGGCTCTTGTGTCACGGCCATGGCCCAACCGAGGACCCTTCACGACTTCTGGGGATTCCCGCCCAACCTGTGCGAGAAGCGATACCCCGCGCCCGGCGCGCCGGAGTGGGCGACAACCACCCGCGAGACGATCAAGAGAACCCGCGTGGAGCCGGACGCGGAATGGGGGCTGGATCACGGAACCTGGGTGCCGCTCTGCCGGATGTTTCCCGAGGCCACAGTGCCGGTGTTCCAACTCAGCCTTGACCGCACGAAGCCGGACGGCCGGTACCACTACGTCCTCGCCCGCGAACTTGCTCCTTTGCGCGACCGTGGGCTCTTGATCGTGGGCAGCGGAAACATGGTTCACAATCTGGGCCTGATGGAGTGGACGGACAAGCCCTTTGACTGGGCGGAGGAATTCGACGCGAAGCTGAAAAGCTTGATCCTCAAGCGCGACCACGAAGCGCTCTGCCGTTATGAGGACCTCGGCCCCGCCTCACGCCTGGCCATCCCCACCAACGAACACTACCTCCCGATGCTCTACACTCTCGCCCTTCAAGGGAAGGATGAAACGCCATCCTTCTTCGCCGAAAAGGTCACCTTCGGCAGCATCTCCATGCGCGGGTTCAAGATCGGGTAGGTGTCCGCATGTCACCTCAAGGCTGCTGGCGCCTGGCAGGCTCCGCGGCGAGCAGATCCGACAGCATCGCCTGACCCGGCGCCCGAACCAGCGTGAGGTTGGCCTCGCCCTCCACGATGCGCTGCGTTTCCAGAAGTTCGAACATCGCCTCGGCCACCTCCGCGTCACTGCTGATCTCCGCCATCGCCTTGCCGACGATAGCCGGCCGAACGGCCGCCGCCTTGCCGAACTCCACCGCCGCCTGTCGTTCCGCGGTGCTGGTGATAATGCTCACCTGATTCACGCCGTCCTGCTTGATCGCGGCCGTGACCTGGCGCAACCGATTCACGACCTTGCTTTCAATCTGCTTGATCATTTCCTGATCGCGGAAGTGGACTTTGCGAATATAGATGGACCCAAGTTGGTATCCCCACTCGTTGGACTTGGGCGTGACTTCCTCCCTCACCGTCCGGCTCATGCCGTGGCGATCGATCAACATCTTCGCGAGCGGCAGGTTGCTCAGACAGCGAACCGTCGCATTGCTGACGTTGGCCGCCAGCGATCCGCGCGGATCGATATTCCGGAACAGGTACGCCACCGGATCGCTGATGTACATCTCGTACCAGATGCCAATGCCCATGGGCGCGCCTTCCTCCGAGTTCACGGGCTGGCTGCGCAGGTACTCCTGGTCCAGCCGCATGTCCGTCACCTGGCACCGGCCCAGCCACCGGACGAAAAGCGCCTTCCAGCCGAGGCGCGGCCACAAGAAGCAAAGCCCCGGCTCGCTCAGGATTCCGACGACCTTGCCGAACAGAACGTACACCTGGCACTGGCGCTCGCTCACGATCGCGTAGACGCCCAGCAGGCGCGCCACGCCCAGCAGGAACGGCACGCCGATCAGGAAAGCCCCGAAGGAAAGAACGGCTGCAATCAGCATCGGGCTCATGGCTTCACCTCAGCGATGACGCGATTGGCCTCGGCAAACAAGGTTAGTTTCGCATTCCGCACGTAAGCCTTCATCGCCGGAGTGCCGCCGATGCGCTTGAGGTCCGTGAGCTGCGCGGCCAGCCGCCGCAGCGGCTCGACCTCCGCCTGCGCCTTGAGCGTCTCGATCTCCACCGCGCGTCGAGACTCGACGATCCGCTGGTCAGCCGTGGCCGTCGCCAGACTGATGTCCGAAGATACTTGGTTGTGGGCGGTATTGATCGCGGCCAGCGCCGACTCGACCTCGGGCGGCGGGTCGATCCCCGTGATCAGCGAGGCGTCGAGCCGGATGCCGTAGCGGGCCTGGGAACACTGGCATTCCTGATCCATGTGCTCGTTCAGATCCCGAAGGTTCTTGCGCAGGTCGTTGATCGAAATGCCTTCAACCGAAACCGCGTCCGCCATCGCCTCCGCCTCCTTCTTTCCCGGCGCCTCGAACGTCGAGATCCTCTCCCTCAGCACGGAGACGAAGTAGCCCATCACGTGAGCGATCGGATTGGTCACGCCGAAGAGGTAGGCGTAGAGATTCCGCTCGGACACCTGAAACCGGATCTGACCGCTCAGGCCCGTGTTCAACTGGTCCTTGGTGACGGCCTCCAGCACGGTTCCGTTGTTGTTCGCGCTGGGCGACACCGGATCGAACGCCATGTTGGCGGTCTCGGTCGCGACCGAGACCTTGTGCACCTTTTCCCACGGCCACTTGAAGTAGGGGCCGCCCGGCGGGATCACCCGCACCTGGGGAAAACGGTAGCGCTCTTTCTCGTCTTCGCGCAGAGACTCGGCGATGGGGTCGTCCACCGTGGTCAAGTTCCCCACCCGCTGCGCTCGGCCGAAAACGGTCTTCACGGCTCTTTGATTCTGGTCCACCGTATAGAACCCGGCCAGGACGCAACGTATGATGACCCATGCTACGAACCCGATTCCCACGCCGATCATGATGTTCATAGTTTTACCTTTGTCTGCGGATTTCGTACAGGGCGATGGCGGCGGCAACGGCCGCATTGAGCGAGCCGACCCGCCCCTTCATGGGGAGCCGGACCAGCAGATCGCAGGTATCGCGCAAGAGCTTGGCCATCCCCTCGCCTTCGCTTCCCACGACAAGCGCAACGGGGCCGCGCAAATCGGCCGCGGTATACACGGCCGCCTGCGCCTCGTTCTCCATCCCCACCGTCCGGATCCCGGCTTCTTTCATCCGCAGCAGGGCATTGTGAAGATTCGAAACGCGGGCCACGCGCACGTATTCGGCCGCGCCCGCCGAGGCGCGCACCGCCGCCGCCGTCACCTCAACCGCCCGCGTGGCGGGGATCACGACGCCGGTGACGCCGACGGATTCGCAGGTGCGCAACATGGAACCGAGATTCTGGGGATCCTGGACGTGGTCAATAACGAGCAGCAGCGGCGGATCGTTCCGCTCCGGTCCCTCCAGAAGATCCTCCAGGTCCACGTAGGGATAAGGACTCGCCTCCACCGCCAACCCCTGGTGGTTGCCGCTCCGACAAATCCGATCCAAGTCCTGCACCGTGACCGTGACCGGCACGAGCCCCTTCTTTTCCGCGACCTTCACGAGGCGGGTCACGGCCGCCGAGGCCTGGCGGACATTGCCCGCCATCATCAACCGCTTGATCTCCCGGCGCCCGGCCCGGAGCAGTTCATACACCGGCTGCCGGCCGAATATCGTTTCCGTGGACATACGCGATCGTTATGACCTTTGCCGTTCCCTGGCGGCGCCGTGCGACAGCCGAGACGTCACCCTTTCAACCTCTTCGCGATGCCGGCCACGTGCGCGCCCTGGTACCGGGCAATGGCCAACTCGTTCTCCGTCGGCGACCGCGAGCCATCTGCCGCCGCCAAAGTCGAGGCGCCGTAGGGCGAGCCGCCGGTAATCTCCGCCATGTTCAGGAGCCGGGCCTCCGCATACGGAACCCCCACGACGATCATGCCATGATGCAGCAGTGTGCTGTGAAAGCTCGTGATCGTGGTTTCCTGGCCGCCGTGCTGCGTGCCCGTGCTGCAGAACACGCTGCCGACTTTCCCGACCAGCGCGCCTTTCATCCAGAGACCGCCGGTCTGATCCAGAAAGTTCCGCATCTGGGCGGCCATGTTCCCGAACCGGGTCGGCGTCCCGAACAGGATGGCATCAGCCGAGGCCAGCATGTCCGGCTGCGCCACGGGAATGTGGGCGAACGCCGCCCGGGCCGCCTTGGCGCCGCTCTTTTCCAACGCCTCGGGCGGCATGAGTTCCGGAACCTGCATCAGTTTGACGTCCACGTCCGGCACGCTCCTGGCCCCGGCCGCGACGGCCTCGGCCATTTTGTAGACATGCCCGTACGTGCTGTAAAAAACCACAAGAACATTCGTCTTCATCGCTGAGTTCTCCTTGTTTAGCGCTTGGGACTTCATGCTTCGATACGCCAACAGTCTAGCACGCTTTTCGCCTCCCGCAACTACTTGCGCAGCAGCGGCAACGGTCCTCACTCCGCGCTCGAATAGGCGATCATATCAGCAGATCCAACAACTCCCGACTGCTCGCGTCAAGACGCGCAAGGCTGGGGATATCGTACAGGTTCCCGGCCAGATCGGTGATGCGGATGCGGTCCGCGGCGAGAAAGCGGACGGCTTCGCGCGGACTCTCCGTGTGGAACGTCCGCTCGCCGCGATCGGTTCTAACCCGCCACAGGATGACGGCCGGAGTGATTTCATCGAGGGCCGCGACGCTCTCGATGATGGGAATCAGGCAGCGGGTCGCCAGGGCCGCGGCGATCGCCCGCCGGCTATCGGCGTCGAGGCTCTCCATCGAGCGCAGCATCCCCACGGGTTCGCCTTTGCTGTCGCTGAAATCCAAGTAGGCTCCGGGTTGCGTCACGGGGAACGCCTGCCCGACCTTGACGTCGGCCACCTTCTCTCCCGACGGGTAAGCCAGCGTCAAACGCGCCGCCTCGACATCGTAGACGGCCGAAAGGCCGGCATCGTCCAGCCACTTCAACACCAGATGGTCATTCGTATCGCTCATGGAGTATCCGCCCGCCTCACACCCCGACCGCGATCAGTGACGACATCTCCGAATGGGCCTTGACCAGGTCTTGATAAACACCGGGCCGATTCGATAACTCCTCATGCGTTCCGACGTCCTTGATCTCGCCCTTCTCCATCACCACCAGCCGGCTCGCCCCGCGCAACGTCGAGAGCCGGTGCGCGATCGCGAGGGTCGTGCGCCCGACGGTGAGCCGGCGAATGGCCTGCTGAATCTGCTGCTCCGTCTTGGTGTCCACGGAACTGGTCGCCTCGTCGAGGATGAGAATGCGCGGATTGTGCAGGATGGCGCGGGCGATGGCGAGCCGCTGTTTCTCGCCCGACGAGAAATTATTGCCGCCTTCCTCCACCTCGGAATCGTAGCCGTCGGGCCGGCTCATGATGAAGTCATGGGCGTTGGCCATCTTGGCCGCCGCCAAGATGTCCTCCCGGCTGGCGTCCCGCCGGCCGTAGGCGATGTTCTCGGCCACGGTTCCGACGAACAGGAACGTCTCCTGGAGCACGACTCCGATCTGCCTCCTCAAGTCCTCGATCCGGATGTCCCGGATGTCCACGCCGTCAATCAGCAGGGCGCCTTCATCCACGTCGTAGAGCCGGGTGATGAGATTGATCGTCGTGCTCTTCCCGGCGCCCGAGTGCCCGACCAGTCCGATCAACTCGCCGGAGGCAATGTTCAGGTTCAGGCGCTTGATGACCGGCGAATGCTTCTCGTATCCGAACGACACGTCCCTAAGCTCGATGGCGCCTTTCATGGCCGGCAGCGCCACGGTCTTCGGATGCTCGGCGATATCCGGAGGCGTATCGAGGATCTCGAAAATGCGCTCCGCCGCCGTCATGGACCGGGTGAGCCATTCGTTGAGGCGGGTCACGATCTGCAACGGCGCGTACAGCATGGGCAGGTATTGCGTGAACTGGACGATCAGGCCCAGGCTGACGACGCCGAACACCGTGGAGCCGGTAATAAGCGCATGGCCGCCCGCCGCCATGACCAGGTACAGCCCCACGCCCACGATCAACGACAGCAACGGAGTCAGCGTGATCCAGAACAACTCCGCTTCGACCGCGGCCTTGAACCAGTTCCCGCTGGCCCGTTCGAATCGTTCGATCTCCTGCCTCTCGCCGCCAAAGGCCTTGACCACGCGCACTCCACGCAGGGAATCGTTCAGCACGGCGCTCATGCGGCTCATCACTTCCCAATAGCGGCGGAAGAGCCGCATGATCCGTTTCCACACGAGCTTGGTCGCAATGACGACCACCGGCGCCGGCAACACCACCAGCAGGGCCAATCGCCAGTTCAGAAAGAACAGGACGGTCGTGATCAGCGTCACCTCCAGAATGCTGACGAGCGAATACTGGACCCCGTCCACCAAAAACCCCTGGAGCTGCTGCGTGTCGCCGTTCACGCGCGTCATCAAGGCGCCGGTCTTGTGCCGGGAGAAGTAGCCGAGCGACAGAATCTGCAGGTGCCGGAACACGTTCTCGCGCAGATCGCGGCTGATCGAGGAGCCGACCCGCACGGCGATCCGGCCGGCCCAAATCCGGAGGACGGCCGCGAGCACGTTGGCCACAAAGTACGCCCCCACCGCGACGAGCAGGAATCCCACGCGGTAGGTGACGGGAGAAGGCTGTTGGGGCGCCAGGGCGATATCGAACATCTTGCCCATGATGTAGGGTGGCGCCAGCCGGAACAGAATGGTAATCCCCAGCAGCGCGAAAAGCAGCACCAGGGGCCGCTTGTAGGCGCTCGACAACGCCAGAATGCGAAGCAACGTCCGTCCGGGGTTCACGCAAATCGGACACACCGCGCTATCGCGCTTGATAGGCAGACCGCACGTTCCGCAATACCGCTGCTCGTCCAACTCGTCGAGCTGGCCCAGGAATCGGCGCGCCGAGTCGTCCGACAACCGCGCGAGCGCCTTGGGCGTTTCCGGCGATTCGGAGGGTTTCGCCGAGGCGTCGTCCTTGGCAGAAAGGGGAGACTCAAGCCCCAGATGAGGCTTGAACTTGGCGAGGGCGGTCTTGAGGCCTCGTTCCGACGCGTGGTTGCACCGAACGAGTTCCCGGCGCGTCTCGCCCCGCGACACCAGGACCACCGCACCCCCGATCGTATCCCGGACGTCCACTCCGGTGATCCCGTCGAACGGCTCGTTCCGAAGCGCCGCGAACTGTCCGCCGCCGGCCGTTCCGTCGAGAACGACGAAGCGGTCGCGGGCAAAAATCAGCCACAGGTCGGCGAAACGGCCGCTGGGCAACATGTCGGCGGGGAAGGCGGCCAAGGTGTCGCGTCGGGCGACGCCGGCGGCGGCAAGCGCGGCGACCATGCCCGGCGGAAACGTTTCCTGTCTCAGGGTGTGCCCCACCCCACCCCTCGCCGCATTTGTCTTCAATCCTTCGCCCATCGTGATTCCCGCCTGAAGACCGCCTGTGCGCCGCTTCCGCGCCAGTGGCTGAACATTGGAATTGCGGCCCGCTGTTCGCAACCGGCCGCGTCCGAACGCCGGTTCACCCCGCCGCGCCGACGAGCTTCTCGCGAACGGCCCTCGCGCGTTCAAGATAAACGCGAAGCCCCTCGAAGTCGCCCTTTTCGATGATCGCGATCACGTCCTGAAGCTCCTTGGAGCAACCTTGCAATTCCGCCAGGACGGCCGCGCGATTGGTCTCTACGATGTCCCGCCACAGGTCCGCCGATCCGGAGGCAATGCGCGTCGTGTCACGGAATCCCGTTCCGCAGAAACCGCGAACCTCGCCGCTCAGCTCCCGGCCCACAGACGCGACCAGGCACGCCGCCACCAAGTGCGGCAGATGGCTCGTCCGCGCGACGAGGCGATCGTGCTCCTTCGCGTCCAGCCCGATCGCGCGCGCCCCAACCGACGTCCACAGGTCCATCACGGCGCGCACCGCCTGCTCGCTCGATGCGGCTGACGGCGTCACGGCCACAACGGCGTTTCGGTAGAGATCCGCGCGGGCCGCTTCCATCCCCGTCTTTTCCGATCCGGCCATGGGGTGGCTCCCGACGAAGTGCTGGCGACCGTCGCGGAAAAGGGCCTCCATTCCGCGGACGACCTCCTCCTTTGTGCTGCCCACGTCGGTCACGACACAACCGGCCTTCATGGACGTCCGGCATTCGCCGGCCAGCGCCGGAATGCTTCGGACCGGCGTGCAAATAACGACCACGTCCGCGTTCCGAACGGCCTCGGCCGGCGTATCGAATGCCTCGTCGGCCGCTCCCTGAGCGAGCGCATACCGCCGGGTCTCCGCCCGCCGGGCGTACGCGGCCACATGAGCGGCGCCGCCCCGCTTCAAAGCGAGCCCCAGCGATCCGCCCATTAACCCCAGCCCGACGATGGCCACGCGCTTCATGCGATCTCTTTCGTCTTCGGATACGAGCCCAGAACCGTTAGCACCACACAGTGAGCCGCCAGGTCCGCGAGGGCCTTGGAGACGTTCTCATCCTGCGCGTGCCCCTCGATATCCACAAAGAAGAAGTACTGCCAGGCCTTGCTGCGGCTCGGCCGCGACTCGATCTTCGTCATGTTCATGCCGAACTTCTTGAACGACTCGAGCGCGCCGTACAAGGCTCCGGCCTTGTGCTGCACGGCGAAAAGCAACGACGTCTTGTCGTCGCCGGTCGGTCTCCCGGACGTCCGGCCCAACACCACAAACCGGGTCGTGTTTCCGCTCAGGTCCTGGACGTCGGATTCGAGAATGTCCAGGCCGTAGAGTTCGGCGGCGAGCCGGCTGGCCAACGCCGCGGTATTCGGCTCGTGCGCCGCCATTTCCGCGGCGCGGGCGGTGCTGGCGACGGGAATCACGTCGACGCCCGACATCTCGCGCTGCACCCACATCCGGCACTGGCCCAGCACCTGCGGATGGCTGTAAAGTTTCTCGATGCGCTCCCGCGGCCCGCGGGCGAGCAGGCATTCGGAAATCGGCAGATAGATCTCCGCGCAGATCTTGAGCGTCGTATCCACCAGCCGGTCGAGCGTGAACGTCACCGCCCCTTCGGTGGAGTTCTCGACCGGAACCACGCCGTGATCCGCCATCCCCTTTTCCACGACGTCGAACACGTCGCTGATCGTCTCGCAGGAAAGATACTCCACGCTGCCGCCGAAGCGGGTGCGGGCCGCCAGGTGCGAGAACGTCGAAGGCGGTCCCATGTACGCCACCTTAATCTGTTTTTCAAGCGACAGCGCGGCCGACATGACCTCCCGGTAGATCGCGCGCAGCGAGGCGTCCGTGAGCGGGCCCGAGTTCAGCGCCGCGACCCGCGACAACACTTCCTTTTCGCGGGCCGGGGAGTAAGTTTCCAGGGACTGCGCATGTTTGATCTTCCCGATGTCCAGGGCAATCCGGGTGCGGTCGTTCAGCAACCGCACGAGTTCGCCGTCAATCCCGTCTATCCGCCCCCTGAGGTCGTCAAGATTCATTCGGGCTTTCCTTTCCCGCGGGTTCCGCCCCGTCCGCTGCCGGTGCGGCTGACGGCGGCTCATCCGGCGGCTCCGGCTCCACGCCGGCGGGGGCCGCCGCCTGTCTCTGCCGCACGGATTCGATACGCGCCAGTTCCTCGATTCCGGGCAGTTGCCGGATTTCCTTCAGGCCGAAGTGCTCCAGAAAAAGCGGCGTGGTCCCATACAACATCGGGCGGCCGGGCAATTCGCTTCGCCCCACGATCTTGATGACCTGCATTTCGAGAAGCAGGCGAATGATGTGGTCAACGGCGACGCCGCGCACGCCTTCGATATCGGCTCGCGAAACGGGTTGCCGATAGGCAATGACGGCGAGCGTCTCGAGCGCCGGGCGCGAGAGGCGCGAGGGCTTGCCCACGTCGAGCATGTTGCGGACCCACGGCCCCGTGGCCGGGTCGGTCTGGAATCGGAAGCCTTCGGAACTCTCGACCAAATGGATACCGACCTTACCCGCCTCCAAATCGTTCCGCAGTTCCTCCAACCCTTTCCGCACGCCGGATTCCGTGGCCTTTCCGAACGCCAGCGTGATATCTCCATACGACTGCGCCGTCTCGGCCAGGACCTTGCGCAATGCGTTCACGGTCAAGGGCTGGCGCGCGGCGAACAAAATGGCCCCAAGCACCTGCTTGAGCCCGGCCTGTCCCTCGGCGGGCCGATCATTGTTTTCGGAGTCCATCTCGATCACGTCTCCTTCGTTATGACAATCTCTTTGAAATCGCCGTCCTGATGCGCCTGAAGCTGCCGCAGGCGGATGAGTTCCAGCAGGGCCAGGAACGTGCAGACGATCTCGTGCCGCGACGCCAGGTTGGCGAAGAGGCTCGAGAACACGATCTTCCCACTGCTTCGCACGGCATTCAGAATAGACTCGATCTTATCCACGACCGTGAACCGATCGTCAATGATCTCGCCGAACTCCTCGACCCGCACCCGCTTAAGCGCCTCGTTGAAGGCCGAAATCAGATCGAAGATGCTGACGTCGCCCAGCTCAAGCCCGCTTTCCGGCTCCGTGGCAACCACCGGGTCCAATCCCCGCGCAAACACGTTCTCCTGAATGAACTCGAATCGCTGGAGGTGCGAAGCCGCTTCCTTGAACTTCTTGTACTCGACCAACTGACGGACCAGTTCCCACCGCGGATCGTCCTCTTCTTCCTCCAACTCCGGGCGTTCGTCCACGGGAAGCAGCAGGCGGCTCTTGATCATCATCAAGGTGGCGGCCATGACAATGAACTCGCCCGCGATGCCGAGATCGAGCATCTTCATCACGGCCAGATACTCCATGTACTGGGTCGTGATCCGCTCGATGGGAATGTCGTAGATGTCCACCTCGTTCTTCTTGATGAGGTAGAGCAGCAGGTCCAGCGGCCCCTCGAAAATTTCCAATTGGACCTTGTACTCGTCTTGTACGGGAAAGGCCGTCATTTCAATCCACTCCCATCGCGCGCCGGGCCGCCTGAAGCGTCTTCCGCGCCTCGCCGCGCGCCCGTTCCGCCCCGTCGCGCAAGACGCTCTCCACGTAGGCCGGGTCCTTTTCGAGTTCCGCCCGCCGTTTCCGCAAAGGCGCAAAGTAATCCACCACGGCCTCCAACAATTTCTTCTTCGCGTCGCCATATCCGAATCCGCCGGCCCGGTATTGGTCTTCCATCTCCTGAAGATCCGAAGACGAGACGAACAGCCGGTACAGGGCGAACACGTTGCAGGTCGCCGGGTCCTTGGGGTCGGCGAGCGCCTTGCTGTCGGTCACGATCCGCATGATCCGGGCCTTGGTTTCCTTTTCGGGCGCGAAGAGTTCGATCGTATTGTGGTACGACTTGGACATCTTCTGTCCGTCAATCCCGGGCACCACGGCCACTTCGTCCCGAATCGCGGGTTCGGGGATCGTGAACGTATCCCCGTACTGAAGATTGAATTTGATCGCGATATCCCGAGTGACCTCCACGTGTTGCTTCTGGTCCCGCCCCACCGGCACCACGTTCGATTGGTAGGCCAGGATGTCGGCCGCCATCAGAACGGGATAGGCGAAAAGGCCGTGCATGGGCGCAATGCCTTTCGCGAGCTTGTCCTTGTACGAATGGCACCGTTCCAGAAGTCCCATCGGAGTCACGACCGAAAGCAGCCACGTCAGTTCCGGGATTTCCGGCACATCGCTCTGGCGGAAGAAGACCGTTCGTTTCGGATCCAGCCCGCACGCCAGGAAATCGAGCGCGACGTCCCTCACGTTGTCCCGCAGCGCCGCCGGATCGCTGACCGTGGTCAACGCGTGATAACTGGCGATGAAGAGATAGGCGTCCCCCTGCTCCTGCAACTCCAGTGCCGGCCTCATCATGCCGAAGTAGTTGCCCAGGTGCAGTTTGCCCGAGGGTTGAATGCCCGACAATACTCTGAGTCTCTTTCCCGCCTGCATAAGTTCCGTCCCCGTGATGGCTCAAAAACGCGGTGACTGTAACGCAACCCTTCGGGAGCATAAAGAACTTTTGCGGAATGCCATTGCCTCAGTCCTCCGATTTTGAAATAAGAGATCGTCCGAATCGCCGATGAAATGGATATTCCTCAATCCGATCAAGGCCGGCCAGTGGGGGGGGATGGAGAACTGGATGGCCAATCTCTCCCGCGGTCTCACGACGCTCGGCGACGATTGCCTGATCGTCGGACGGCCCTCGAGCCGCTGGCCTCAGGTGTGCCGCGAACACTCGATTCCGTTCGCCCCCTTCGACTTCGGTCTGGATCTCGCCCCCTGGGCGCTTGTCCGGCTCCGCGCCCTCTGCCGGGACTTCACCCCCGACGTGGGCATTGCCAAGGGGTTCCGTCAATGCCGGTTCCTCCGGGTGGCCTGCCCCTCGACCGCCATCGGGACCAAAATGCCGAACCTGGGAGAATTGACCGACGCCTTCGTTGACCGCTGGACCTGTCGGCTGTGCGTGGACCGCGTGCTGGTGGACAACCATCTCACGCGCCTGACGTTTCTCAAGCACCCCTGGGTCCTCCCCAACAAGATCCTCGCGGTCCATAACGGGGTGGCCCAGCCGTCTTCCGCCGAGATAGCCCGCGCCCGGAAACTCATCCGCAGGCAGTGGAACATTCCCGACACCGTTCCGATTGTGGCGGCCGCCGGCCGGTTGTCGCCGGAAAAAGGCTTCTCCGATGTCCTCGAAGCCTTGGCCCGGTGCGGAGCGGAACATTCGCCGCGACTGGTCCTCTTCGGCGAAGGCCCGGAAAAGGCCGCGCTGGCCCAACGGGCGGAGCGGCTCGGGCTCGCGGATCGGGTCGTGCTCGCCGGTTGGCGCGACGAGGCGCGCCTGTGGATTCCCGGGGCCGACGTCTTCATCCATGCAAGCCGGTCGGAAGGGCTGCCCAACGTGGTATTGGAAGCCCTGGCCGGCGGCGTGCCGACGCTCGCGACGGACGCGGGCGGCACCCGGGAAATCCTGGCAAACTCGAACGCGGGTTTTGTGGTCCCCTGCGGCGATGTGGACGCCCTGGCCGGACGCCTCCGCGCGCTGCTCCAAGACAGCCGGTTGCGGCAAGCGATGAGCCGGAACGCCGTCGAACACGTCCGCCGGTTCTTCTCCCTGGAGTCCATGACGCGCGGCGTCCGGACGATCATGGAGAGCGCGTGGCAGTCGCGGCAGATGCTCCGTGATCGAGGCGTTCGGCTTCACGAGGGCTGGCATTGGGTCCGCGCCGCGAAAGCTCCCTTCGGCCCGGAAGCCATAGCGTGGCCGGCGGCTCCTGACGCGGTGCGAATCACGGCCGGCGCGAAATCCTCGGTCTGCCTCCTTCGGGTCGCGGACCGGACTTTCTATGTGAAATCATTCGTCCGCACCGCCACGCGCCGGCCGGCCGCCCTGCGCAATCTCCGTCTGGCCCACCGGCTCGATCTCCGGGGAGCTGACGTGGTTCCGCACGTTGCCGCCGCGTGGAAACGCAAGGGCGTCAGGCTCGACTCTGTCCTGATCACCGGCGCCGTTTCAGGGACAGTCACGCTGGATAGCTCCGCCTCGCCGCGGGGCGCCCC
>Ga0182021_10003944_pt1 | contig 17406 bp, 14 predicted proteins | sample 612E3MmetaG_FD_120493 | JGI IMG/M metagenome (GOLD analysis project Ga0182021, IMG submission 120493) | Permafrost microbial communities from Stordalen Mire, Sweden - 612E3M metaG (Illumina Assembly) | ecosystem: Environmental > Terrestrial > Soil > Wetlands > Permafrost | place: Sweden...
CGCGCTTCTGGAGTATGCCGTTCGTGGACTTAAGGCGCGTGCTGAAGGCAAAAAGCCGAAAATCAGCACAAGGATGTCGGATTTTGGCGAGTGGGTGGTCTTATGCCTTGGAGATAAAGAAGGCGAAGAGTTCGCAGACGCATATGTACAGAACAAAAACGAAGAGCTTACTTCGTTGGCTGAAGGAAACCCGTTTTTGACCGAACTGTTCAAGTTGATGGAGCGGGAACCGTGTAAGTCCAATGGTTGGGAAGGCACATCTACAATGCTCCTCACAGAGTTAACCCTGCAAGCACACTTCATAGACAGGTCGCGTCCATATGGATTCCCGATAAATGCTCGCGCTCTATCTAGCGCACTGAATAAGTTTGGTAAAGAGATAGCCAACGCTGGGTTGAGAGTAGAGCGACCGCCAAGCCATAAGGTAGCTAAAATCATCAAGATCTCCCATGTTAAAAAACCTGAACAACATCCAGAACAAAAAGTGGCCGATGTGGGAGCGTTCACGTAGGGGACGCAAATTAATTTGCGTCCTATTTGCGTCCTACAAAAACCCATATGTGTTGGCTGCGTGTGCTTAGTTGGTGGACGCAAGGGGGACGCAAATTAAATTGAACAAATCGCTATGTATTGGCTTGAAAATGGTAAAACGGGGACGCAAAATACCCCCTCTCCCCCTACTTCTTTAAAAGAAAAAGAGAAAGGGAAAGAGAAAGGAACACACTGTGATACTCTCTCTTTTTTCATATAGAACTCTTAGGGGGAGGGGTAGCAAATTTGCGTCCCCCAAGCATCTGCATATCGTTTTTTGCGTTTTTTCTTGCGTCCCTGCGTCCCCTTTTGCGTCCACCAGAAAATGCTTCAGAAAATGCTTCGCATTTTCCGTACTGGCGGCAGTTTTACGCCAGTGAGTACTTTGACGAGCGTCTCGTCAACGATCGTCCATACTTCAACCAACGAGGCAGGACAGGCAGGACAGGTCATTGTACTGTTCTGTTTCATAGTTACACTCTTTTCTCAGCACCAACCCTTCTACAGCCTCCAGGCTTGACCCAGGCTGCTGTACAGGCTGTATCCCGGCGAGTACACAGCTTTGTCTGGAGATCGGCTGCGAGTCACCAGCAAGCCCACGGCGACTCCTCAGAGTATGTCCTGGCATTGGCGGCGAATGCTGCCTAAGCGCACGGCGCGCCACGCTGCTACAGGCTTCGGCACTAAAAGTGACCGAAGCCTTCCGCAGAGGCGCTCCTTCTCCTGTCCGTTCAACGTCGGCAAAATGTTGGCGTACGGCACATTTCGTGAGACAGCGGCGGCAGATTGACCGACTTGTCAATCGTTATTCGCTGTATTGCCCTCGACTACTTTTGTGGTGCAGCACCACAATCTCGTGGCCGCCATTCGCCGGTCAATAGCATTTTCCTGTCTTTGAACGGACGGGACGAGAGGCGCGCAGCCAGAAAAACGCAACTCCATCGGAGAGGGCGAAGCCCGGTTGCGTTTTTCGATTGGCGCGCGCCGTGACTTAGACAAACTGTCCGTTTTTACGCAGCTCTTATGCATGACAAGAATGAACGACACGAACGAGGCTGTACGGTGTGAGACCTGCGGAGCGGCGGCAAAGAAGCTTCATGAGCTGTGTGATGCCTGTATTTTGAAAATGATGCTGAAGAAGCAGCGTGAAGACGAAGACTCCACGGCGATCAAAGAGTGCGAATGCCAGAGGTGCGGCAAGCGTTGGATGCCTCGAAGTTCATCCAAGCCTCGAACTTGTCCTAACCAGCACTGCCGTTCCGTCAACTGGGATAGACCACGCATTCGACCAAGCAAAAAGCAAGCCGAGGCAGCATGTTGAGCCGAACAGAACTTGAGTGGTTGCGTGACCACCACCAACGTAACATTCAGGACCTAACTGAAAATCTTGAGGAAGGTGCAGATGGATTGGAGAGCCCTGCGCCTGTAGAGAACGAGCCCTACGATATGGGAGCAGACTTGTTGCAGTCGGAGCCTCATGGCGACTAAAAAGATGACTAGAGCTGAGTTAGCGGCGAGGCGCAAGCGCTTCGATGCGATCAAGAAGCGACTGGATGAGATCGACAAAAGCCTACCTGAGATAGTAGACGTCTCTGAAGAAGACCAGGATGAGCAGAAGGCACAAGAGGAACTCGAAGCCGATTCGTTATTATTCAAACAATACAAGGACAAAATAGACAAGCTCCGCGCCGAGCTGCGGGGTTTGCGAGAGCGACCACAGCCAACGCCAAAGCCAGAACCACGCAAACGCCGATGCAGATAGAAAGTCCTTTATAGGGCTCATGTTTTTCATCCGTGTATGACAAGTAAACCACGGACGAAGCCGGGAGTGTGGGTGAGAACTTCCCGGAGAACTCATGCTGACGGCACGGTAGTCGAGCATAAGTACTGGAGTGCGAGTTGGCGGCAGGGTGGCGGCGGCAAGGTCAAGAACGCGTATCTCGGCAAATGCGACGCCGTGACTGAAGAGCAGGCACTTGCGATGGCACTGAGGCTGAAGGCGGCTGATGTGGGCGCGCTAAGCGAGCGCGAAGTCATTCAGCCGACCAATGATGCTATTGAAGCGGCTGTGAAGAAGCACATCGATGCAGCAGTGAAGAAGTATCTCGATGCGAAGTTTGCGGCGGAAGTTAACCCTGAAGCCAAAGTGGATTTCGTCACCGCTGGACCGACGTCTGGGTCTGAAGCATATCCTGGAGTCACCAAAAACAGGCACGGAAAATGGGAAGCTCGCGCAAAGGTAGACGGCAAGCGGACGCACTTGAGCAGCTACCCCGACAGACGGGATGCGATCAAGGCGATTGAAGCATCTACGAAGCCTGAGCCTGTCCAAGCCGTAGGCAAGATGCCCGATGCTGCGGCTACCGGTGGTGGCTGACAGGTCGAGCCAAAGAAAAATAAGCGGATCGCTGCTACGTTCCTTCGGCAGCGCCAATCTTTGGATCTAGCCCAAAAGGTGATCCTGTCGAAGCGACGCATTCGCGAGTGGTGCGAGCATTGGAATTACGACGTATACGTGTCGTTCAGCGGCGGCAACGACAGCCTTTGTCTCACCCACTTGGTGCGGCAGGTGTACCCGAAGTGTCCTCTTGTGTTCGTGGACACAGGTAACGAGTGGCCAGAGATTCGCAGGTTCGTAAAATCTCAGGAAAACGTGATTGTCCTACAGCCGAAGATGCACTTCAAGGAAGTCATCGAGAAATATGGATATCCTGTAGTCTCTAAGCGTGTCTCCAGGTTTGTCCAAGACCTCCGAGGGGACCCAGAACGCAATCCAGCAACTCGGCACCTCCGACTTACGGGAATGACTCAAGCTGGAGACTATTGTCCAAACCTGAAATTGCCCGAAAAATGGCTGTTTCTCGTGGATGCTCCGTTCAAGATCTCTGACAGGTGCTGTTCGATCTTGAAAGAGGGACCACTCGACAAATATGCCAAAGAGACAGGGAGGAAGCCTATTACAGGCGAAATGGCGAACGACTCACAGGCGAGACGGTGGGCCTACCTTCAGACGGGCTGTAATGCTTTTGATCAGAAAGTTCCGAGGAGCCGCCCACTCGGCTTCTGGACCAACCAGGACATTCTCCGTTATATAAAAGAGAACAATTTATCATACTGTGATGAGGTCTACGGCGAAATCGTCGAAACCGATGGTTTACTAAGCTGTACAAAGGCAAGCCACACTGGTTGCGTATTTTGTGGATTCGGTGCACAGCGCGACAAACACGACAGGTTAGAACAACTAAAGATACAGCACCCAAAGATGTGGGAATATGGAATGCACAAGTTAGGAATGGCAGAAGTAACACTTTTTACCGACAGGCAAATAGCCTTGAACAGTCGGTAAACTAAGGAGCCGATTGATCGCCCTAACTGTATACGAAAAGCCCCGTAGAAATGGCACTTATTGGTATTGGTTCGCCTCTTGGAGACTTCCAGGGAGAGCGAATCCCGTGGAGAGGTATCTTGGTCCATCACGGCAAGGCAAGAAGATTTCCAGGGAGGAAGCTACGCGTAGGGCATCAATCTTGAAAGCACGAGACTTGAGGAAGATACCAGTTGCCGGACCCTTGGTGCGCTTTCCGGGAGGCAAAACTAAGTTGCAGGACAGCATTGTTAAATATCTAGATGGTGACCGATATGTGGAGCCTTTTGCGGGAGGGTTGGGCATAGGACTCAATGTCATCACCGGCAAAAAAGAGTCGTGGATCAACGACGCTGACTTCAACATATATGCAATGTGGTCGTCTGTCATACACCATCCCAAAAAACTAATTGGGTTAGCGTCAGATTTCACGCCCTCAGTGGACGCATTCAAAGAATTCAAGACACGGCTGTCGAATCATGAAACGCAGGACTTGGTTCAGATTGGATTCATGAAGCTGGCCATGCACCAGATGACTTTTTCGGGACTCGGTGAGAGGGGTGGACCGCTTGGCGAAATTGGCTGTCGCTGGAATTTTCAGCGTATCAAGAAGCAGATCCTCCTGTGCCATGCCATTCTGAGAAACACGCGGTGCACCTGCATGGACTTCGAAGCAGTAATTAAACAAGCACCGCAAGGATGGTCCATCTTTTGCGATCCTCCATATCTTGAGAACGGAAATGCCATCTACGCGCATCGATTCACCAAAGAAGACCATGTGAGGTTGGCCGAAGTGCTGCGACACCGGACGGGTTGGGTGCTGAGCTACGATGATAACCCGGAAATAAGGCGGCTGTACGACTTTGCCACGATCGACGAGGTCGATGTCAGGTACAGCATCAATTCAGCAGCAAAAAAGCGGGAGCTGGTTATACACGCATGAGTATTTCCGGCACGCAGTAACCTTGATAGAACATGAACATGGATAAAAACGAAGAATCTTGCCCCGTGTGCCATCAGCGTGATCTGGATCACGTTGGATGGAGGGGTTTGAGCTTGCTTTTGCAGTGTAAGTCTTGTGGCTGTCGGTTCGTCGAAGGCGAAACAGTGCTAAGCGAACATCCCAGACCTCAAAAACGAGTCCCTCATGTGGGTTGGCGACGCTTCTAGGTAGACGGCGGTCGTCAGGATGGAGCTATGACCCAACTGTTTCTGTAGATCGTAGACACTGACACCATGTTCTAGCGACCACACAGCGAACGAGTGCCTGAGTAGATGTGGATGTATACGTCGTTCTATGCCTGCTCTCTTGGCGATCGCGTCCAAGATATATTGAACCTGTCTTGAACTGAGGTGATCACCTGCGATGCTCGGAAAGATCCAACCAGATTGTTTGTCTCCAAGATAAGCGTGCAGTGCCTCAACTATTTTGGGCAACAATGCCACCGTGCGCGATTTATTGCCTTTTGCGTTTGTTTTGGGTATGCGCAAATACTGCTGATCGAAGTGGATATGCTCGACTCGACTTGAAACCAGTTCGCCTACACGTAGCCCAATGCCACCCATCATGTAGAGGAGACATCGCTCCCTGTTGTCCCTTGCTGCTATCAGGAGGGCTTCGAATTCATCAACTTTTACGAAGTTTTCAGTTTCCATGTGGATATACATATGCGCCTTCGTATTAAAAGGCTTCGTAATTCTGTAACAATTACGAACATCAACAGCAATAAGCCACTTTTTCGGGAATATTTCGAGAATTCGATTCCTGTCACAATCTGGGGCTTGGTTTTCTGGAATTGTCCACGAAATGAAGGGTGAATAATAATGAGGAGAGATAGGCAGGGATTTAATTTTCGCGTTGCAGCGATCACTTTTGTGATCGAAAGGGTAACAAGTATGCAGCGATATGGTGAGTGGGCTGGAAAAGTTTTTGGAGAGATGTGAACACCCTGAGGCAGGAGTTTTGCACTATCGGAGTAAACTGGACTTGTCTTTAGGCAAGAGATTTCGCCTAGCCACTGGCTCCTCGCCGTGAGAAGCCTTCTCTACAGTATCTCCTGATTACAGACGAGCAGCACAATTGTATAAAGCAAAAAGATAAAAAAACACTGAATAAATTCTGTTTGGTCGTACGTTCGGGACACCTGTGATTTACATAATCCTCGGCGAATTATTTTCTAAAAAGCTCAAGAAGCTGCAAGATTACTTTGATGCAGCCTTACAATATTGTCGACGATTTGTTCTAGAGTAGGGGTTCTTTCCCCGCTTTCTAATGCTTTTCTTATCATGGTTTGAACGACTATCGGATTTTTCATTGCTTGTTTATCTTTATCGATTGAAAAACATTTCTTGCAATCTTGAAGCAAAGTATCATATAATTTAGGAGTAATTTCTTCACGAACAGTTGAATCCAAATTGGACTCGAAGCACGCAAATTTGTTCGTTACTTTAGCGGGATAGTCTTCAATTGGTTCACCGAAAAGGCGTAATAGTCTCTGGTTGTTATTTTTTTCTTCGCTTTTCCCTTTGTCGCTATCCCACACTACATATATTGGAATCTTCAAATTCTTGAAAATAGCGGCAGCTTTGTGAATATTGGGTTTGCCCATACAAGGAATGACCGCAATGTCCAAGCTCTCCAAATCCCATTCTAATGCTTTAGCTACCCCAATAATGGCCGCTCGATCATCTTCACCTTCAACAAGTGTGACAACATCCGCAAAAAAACCTTCATTCGTCCAAGGAGTCATAAGTGTGTGCAAGCGAGCACGTTCCGCTTCAGCCAAGTAAGTCCCTGGTTCAGCACAATCAGCCCTCTCAATTTCTTGAACTACTGACTCTATAGTTGCTCGGAAAACTCTTGTCCTCTTTGGCATAATGTCATCAATTTTCTCTTTGCGTAGCAAACGTATTTGATCAAACCTTTGAAGGTCAACAAAGAGTGGGGAGTGAGTTGTGTAAATAATTTGAGTGCTCTGCGCAACACCACTTATTCCACCATAAGCTAAATTCAACAATACTCCCGAAAGATGCCTCTGTCTGCTAGGATGTTGGTATATTTCGGGTTCTTCGATACCAAGAATAAGATTAGATACGATAGGGTTTAAAGGCGTCTCGGCTGAAGTATCAGGGAGCATCGAAGATGGAGGCGCTCCTTGTTGATCCATCTCACTTTCTCTTATCGAACCAGCTTGTGCAATCGCTAAGTGTTGCAGGGCGGTCAAGATAAATGCTCTTTGAACCCCGTGGCCTACGCGTTCTATTTCTGATAGATACCCATCTTCGATTACTTTCACTTCTGCCGTAGGCATAGGTACTTTGAAATCTCCAGCTGGGAGCCACTTGAGATCAACTCTAGAACCTGGCGCAAAAGTGCTGAGGGTTTTAGTCATTCCATCTTCTAGCAATCTCAGTTCTTTCAGCTCAGATGGCTGCATAATTTCTTCATAGCGCCTTTGTGTAGCATCCTGAAATTCTCTTATATCTCCCCTTTGCGAGAGTGTACTACGCACAACTAGATCCATAAGTTCCGAAATAACCGAACCCTTTCCCTCCGTAGCATCTTCTGAAGCATCTCGAACGGCAGGAATGTATATGAAACGGGTATATTTTTCTAGATGTGCTTGGCCCACCTCTCTGAACCCAAAGAATTGACCTTCGTCTCGGACTCGTTGCAATCGATCTGAATGAGATTCTTCCCATTCTCTCATCGCCAAGTCAATTCTCTCTCCGGAGGCATTCCCTGGTAGGCTTTGTAAATCAGAATATGCTTCTGAAGATGCCAACTCTTGATACGCATTTCTCTTATCAGTTACTTTGGAGGCAAGTCTTATCCGCTGAAAATCAGAATTCCTTAGCCGTGAGCCGAAATATCTTTGGCTTCCCTTCGCAATGGGCCATGTTAATTCTTTTTCTATTGTTATATTAGATCCATCTAGATAGGGCTTGAACAACTCTTTCTCTGGTTCTAATAGGGAATCGAAAGTAATCGAGACTATTATTGGTATAGATATATCACTATTATAGAAATCCTCTTTAGCATATTTGGCGTTTGAAGTGTAGAAAAAATCAAGCGCTTTTAGGAAGGATGACTTTCCTGAACCGTTGGGTCCGACCAGCGCAGTTAGTCCTTCACACGATAATGTATCGTCATGAATACTACGAAAATTTTTTATACTGATAGATTTAATTCTCATCTTTTTCACCTTCAATAATTTTGGATAATCTCGCAAATTCTCATATTATGTATAGAGACAATGTTTAATGCTCAAGTATATCAAGTCAATCGTTAGCATCACACATCTGTCTCAAGAATTATCAACATCATTAGGGACCCTCCAATCACGCGATCTTACAAAAATCAAAGTCCCATTGGATCAAAGGTAAACGAGTCATCTTAAGGAATCCCATATCGCAAATCAATTGCGAAATCTATATTCAAGTTGGCAGGCTGCATCGCTCGCATAGGGAAGAACAATTGGATTATCTCACCGAAACATTTTTCATAGTTAGCGACATCGGCAAGCGTAGCAACCAAGGCAATCGACATTTTTGTCGATATCGTTGAGGATAGAGAGAAGGGGATGCTTATGTCACGCTTGACCGAAAAAGAACAACAAGATATAATCCGCTACATCGAAGCCGATAAGCCCCTGCCCGACAAATACCGCTTTCTGCTCTTTGAGGATAAGCGTGAGGTAGAGCTGGTTTGGAACGGCAAAACGAATGAAGTCTGCAACATCGTGCTGCCTTTTCAGGTGATCGAGCAGGTGGACGAGCCGCGAGCCGAGAAGGACACTAATTTCCAGAAGACACTCTTTGACCTCGACAACCGCGGACGCCAGCTTAAGGGCTGGACTAACAAGCTGATCTGGGGTGAGAACAAGCTGATTCTCTCAAGTCTCAAGAACGGTCCGCTTCGTGAGGAGATAGAGACGCAGGGCGGCATCAAGCTCATCTACATCGATCCGCCCTTCGACGTTGGCGCGGATTTCTCGATGGACATCGAGATCGGTAACGACACCTTCACCAAAAAACCCAACATCCTAGAAGAAATCGCCTATCGTGATACCTGGGGAAAAGGTGCAGATTCTTTCCTTGCCATGATTTACGAGCGGCTGGTGCTGATGCGGGATTTGCTGGCTGATGATGGGAGTATTTATGTGCATTGTGATTGGCGAGTAAATAGCCATTTGAGACTGGTATTGGATGAGATATTCGGTAACGCTCTTTACATAAATGAGATTACATGGAAAAGAAGGACCGGAACAGCCAGCTCCAACAACGGTTACGGTGTCCAGACCGATTCCATACTTTACTTCGCGAAGACAAGCGATCGAATCTTTTCGCCGCAATTCAGGAAGGAAGGCATTTCAAAAGAGGAGATTGAGCAGAAATTTAATCTTGTTGATGAAAATGGCAAACGATACTGGAGTGGTGATCTTGGAAATCCCGCAGATCGACCAAACTTAAAGTACGAATACAAGGGGTACAAACCACCCAAGAATGGATGGGCGGTAAGTCGAGAGGTTATGGAAAAGTGGGATGTTGAAGGGAAACTGATTTTTCCAAAAGACAAGGATGGCCGAATACGAAGAAAAATGTACCTGGACGATTGGCAGGGTTTTCCAGCCCAAAATTTATGGGATGATATCTCTCCTGTGCAACCGCAAGCTAAGGAAAAAGTGGATTATCCCACCCAAAAACCCGAAGCTCTTCTTGAACGCATCATCAAAGCTTCTTCCAATGAGGGCGACCTCGTCGTCGACGTCTTCTGCGGCTCCGGCACTACCGCCGCGGTGGCTGAGAAACTGGGGCGTAAATGGATCGTCGCAGATCTTGGCAAGTTCGGCATCCACACCACACGCAAGCGCATGATCAGCGTGCAACGTCAGCTCAAAGCAGAGGGCAAGGACTACCGAGCATTTGAAATTCTCAATTTGGGCAAATACGAACGCCAGCACTACATCGGCATCAACCCCAACTTGCGTGAAGCCGAACAGCAAAAGCAGCTTGAGGAAAAGGAAGCCGACTTCGTTGACCTGATCCTGCATGCCTATCGGGCTGAGAAGACCGAGGGCTTCGCCACCTTTCACGGTAAGAAAGCTGGGCGAATGGTATCGGTGGGACCGATCAACATGCCTGTAACACGCCTTTTTGTCGAGGAGGTCATCCTAGACTGTCGTAAAAAGCACATCTCCCGCGTTGACATCCTCGGATTTGAGTTTGAGATGGGACTATTTCCGAATGTGCTAGACGAGGCACGGGCAAAGGGGATCGACATCGCCCCCAAGTACATTCCAGCCGATGTATTTGACAAACGTGCGGTTGAGAAAAACCAGGTCGTCTTCCATGACGTGGCAGCGATCGAGGTGAAGCCTCTATTCAAGAATAACAGAGTGGCTGTAGAACTGACCGATTTTTCTGTATTCTATTCGCAGGATTCGATCGCCGTCGCAGAAGCCACGCTCAAGAACAAAACGAGCAAGATCGTCGTCGAGCGCGGCCAGATCGTTAAAGTAAGTAAGGACAACGACGGCATCGTCCGCCGCGAAGTACTCACTCAGCATTGGACTGACTGGATCGATTACTGGGCAGTGGACTTTAACTTCGAGAGCAAGCGTGAGATCGTGCGCGTGCGGACTGAAGACAGCAATTATTGGGAAGAGGTCTGGACCGGCGATTACATCTTCGAAAACGAGTGGCAATCCTTCCGCACCAAGAAAGACCGTTCCTTGGAGCTGACAAGCGTATTTCACGAATGCAAGCCCGGACGGCGTAAACTTGCCGTCAAGGTGGTGGACATCTTCGGTAGCGACACTATGACAATAGTCGAAGTCAACATAGGAGAGAAAAAATAATGGCACTCCATCCCAACTTTCCCGAATCACCCCATGCCATCCTCGATCCAGTTGTCCGCTGGTTCCCGGCTGACGAAGCTCTGCGCGAGACTAGCATGGACAAACTCATACCGCCGTTGGTCTCAGAACTTCGCAAAAAGGTGAAGGAGTGGCGCGACAGCAGCTATATGGGTGCAACTGACACTAGCAAAAGTCTGCTAAACTGGTGGTTCAACACCCAGCACCTTCTGCCCAAGGCAGACGGCACAATGACCGAGTTTCAATACTACTTCGCCCAACGCGAGGCTGTCGAGACGATCATCTACCTCTACGACGTGGCAGGCGTGCAGGACAAATACGACCTGATGCGCTTCGACAGTTCCGGTTTGATCACCTCCGGCATGTTCGATGAGACCTGGCGGCGCTTCGTCGTGAAAATGGCAACAGGATCAGGAAAGACCAAGGTTTTGAGCTTGGTGTTGGCCTGGAGCTTCTACCACAAACTGTATGAACCTGAATCGAAGCTCTCTCGCAATTTTCTGGTAATAACTCCCAACATCATCGTTCTGGATCGCATCAAGAAGGATTTTGAGGGCTTACATATCTTCTTTGATGATCCGGTCATTCCTGACAACGGGGTGGGCGGTCGCAACTGGCATGACGATTTTCAACTTACTCTGCATTTGCAGGACGAAGTGCACATCATTCGCCCCACCGGCAACATCTTCCTCACCAATATCCACCGCGTCTACGCTGGCGACGACATCCCTGCATCTCCTGACGACGAAAATACGATGGATTACTTCCTGGGCAAACGACCAACTGGAGCCACTACCGATTCTAAAGTGGACCTAGGCATGATTGTGCGTGATATCGATGAACTGATGATCCTCAACGACGAGGCGCACCACATCCACGACCCGCGCATGGCCTGGTTCAAATCCATCAATGATATCCACAACCGCCTTAAACTAAAAGACTCGTCCCTTTCCCTGCAAATAGATACAACTGCAACCCCAAAACACAGCAACGGTGCCATCTTTGTGCAGACCGTGTCCGATTACCCGTTGGTAGAAGCCATATCGCAAAATGTAGTCAAACATCCCGTATTGCCCGATGCCGCCAGCCGCGCAAAACTGTCGGAACGCCAGAGCGCCAAATTCACTGAAAAATATGCCGATTATCTTCACCTGGGAGTGATCGAGTGGCACAAAGCCTATGAAGAGCACGAAAAGATGGGCAAAAAGGCAATCCTCTTCGTGATGACCGACGACACCCGCAACTGCGATGACGTCGCTGCCTACCTGGAGGATAACTATCCTGACTTGCAAGGTGCGGTCTTGGTCATACATACCAAAAATAACGGCGAGATTTCCGAGGCGCAATCGGGCAAAGCCAAAGAAGAACTGGATAAACTGCGCCAGCAGGCAAATGCAATCGATGGTTGGGATAGCCCGTACAAAGCCATAGTTTCAGTAATGATGCTCACCGAAGGGTGGGATGTACGCAATGTTACCACCATCGTTGGGCTGCGCGCCTTCGGGGCCCAGAGCAAGATCCTGCCGGAACAGACACTGGGACGAGGCTTGCGCAAAATGTACCCTGGGGGCTTAGAGGAATATGTCAGCGTGGTCGGCACGAATGCCTTTATGGATTTTGTGGAATCCATCCAGGCTGAAGGCGTGGTGCTGGAACGCAAACCGATGGGGGAAGGCACCGGGGCAAAGACTCCGCTGGTGGTTGAGGTTGATAAGGAGAACGTCAAGAAGGATATCGATGCTCTGGATATTGAAATTCCCGTTCTGACGCCACGCATATACCGGGAATATAAAAACCTGGCTAATCTGGATGTGAAGGCACTTGGTAACACCAAAGTTGCATATCTATCCTTCACGGAAGAACAACAGCGGGAAATCGTTTTCAAAGATCTCACTACTGGCAAAGTCACTCATACAACCATCCTTGATACTGCCGGAATTGCCGATTACCGCAATGTCATCGGCTACTTTGCCCATACCATAATGAGGGACTTGAGACTGATCAGCGGTTATGACGTGCTATACGGCAAGGTCAAAGCCTTTGTGCGGGATGAGCTATTCGACCAGCCGGTGGATCTGGAAAGTCCCAACACCCTGCGCAACCTGTCAGAACTGGTCGCCACCAAAACTGTGATTGAGTCGTTCAAAAAAGCTATCAACGCGCTTACCGTGCAGAACAAAGGCGATGCCGAAATACGTGACACCATCAAACTACGGCAGACGCGTCCATTTGTGGCTACGAATCAGGAATACCTTATCCCCAAAAAGAGTCTTTTTAATCGCATTATCGGGGACAGCCATTTTGAATTGCAGTTTGCTGCTTTCCTAGAAGAATGCGGCGATGTGATCTCTTATTCCAAGAATTATCTGGCGGTGGGTTTCAAGCTGGACTACGTAAATGCAGACGGGGACATCTCCAACTACTACCCAGACTTCATAGTAAAAGTGACGGACAGAGAATGGTTCATTGTTGAGACGAAGGGACAGGAAGACCTAGACGTACCACCCAAGATGCAACGTCTGACCCAATGGTGCGAAGATATCAATCGAGCACAGCATGATAAAGAGTACGATTTTGTTTATGTCGATCAGGAAAGCTTTGAGAAATACAAGCCCACATCATTTAGGCAACTGGTTGATGTTTTCAGGGAGTACAAAGAGACAATATAAGCACCACTTCAAAGCTGCCGCAATCTCGCGCTCAAAGACGAATTACTCAATAGGCAATCCGAAACGGATCAGCTCTCTAAAACAAGAGTGTGGCTGGCCGCAATAAGAGCTGAAAGAGATAAGCTTCAGGAGTCATTAAACGTTAGGGATGAGGTTGTTGCTTGGTTTAGGAGTCACGTTGCCCAATTGACTCAACAATTGACCTTACCGCCATCTTGAGGAAAAGGCGAAAAAGAAAGGCTGGAGGCAATTCTGTAAATGAAAGAGAGCGAGAGGGCACAAATGAGAGAGTGCTTTCTCTCGCCATCAATGGCAAAGGAACAGAATGCAGCCATGTCAGTTCCCTTAGCCAATATAATTTATGAAGCTAATGTATTTCATTCTATCTGACAAGGAAAAGACTATCCTTATCACGGTCTCCGCGTGATCATATCCTTTGGGTAATGGCTAATAATAACGGTAAGATGGAACGGAGCAGATTGAGGGCAAGCACAGGGATGAGATATGCATTACTAAACCCATCCAAGAATAGCTTGGCCGGAGAAGGCAGGAAACTTTCAATCGACGACTTCACGCACTATCGGATGATCATTGCAGCCTTGAAGGATACCTTCGCCTTATGGAAGAGATAGACAAGGCTATACCTGAATGGCCTAATAAGTGATTGTAATGATATGAATCTAGGAGGGATCAAAGCGGCATCACTCACGGTTTACGACGGCGCAATGGGCATCGGCGGGAACAAGATCTACCTAGAAGACGGTGGCAAGGGCGTTTTCCTAGACTTCGGCAAGAACTTCGGGAAATATGGTCAATTCTATGAGGAGTTCCTGAAGAATCGAGACACTCGTGGCATCCACGACCTCATGTACCTAGACCTCCTGCCCAAGATTAACATCTACCGACCTGACCTCATTCCCTCCGATCTGTCCATGAGCCAATACCCTTCGCTCAATGTCGCTGCCGTCCTACTCAGCCACGCCCACATGGATCACTGTGGCAACATCGGGATGCTGAGAGAAGACATTCCCATTGTAGCCTCCGCTGAAACCATCGTCATCATGAAAGGCATGCAGGATGCTGGCATCTCGTCCCTTGAAACGGACACCGCCTATTTCTCTCCTCGGCAGCCATCCGACGATCTGGGTTTGTACCTTTCTTCCGTTGCAGGCATGAACTACCAAGGCAGAGACTTTTGCTGCACTAAGGAACCTTCCGCCGCTTTGACCTCATTTCTCTCCCGCAAGCCAGGCCAGGATAGCAAGAGAGCTAAGAAATTGGAGCCTGGAACATGCAGCTTCTACGATAATGCTGGTTTTCCTTTCGAGATCACTGCTCATCCGGTGGATCATTCCATATTCGGGGCGACTGCCTACATCCTGCGAGGCGACATCACTGTAGCGTACACTGGTGACTTCCGACTGCACGGGAAAAATGGAGAATCGACTCGCGATTTTGTCCAGAAAGCAAAAGAAGCGTCGGTTCTTATTACAGAAGGCACCCGTGCTGGTAGGAGCGATTCGATCGATGGAGAAAAGACCACAGAGCAGTCAGTCTGCGAAGTGTGCAGGGAAACTGTTGAGTCTGCATCGGGTCTTGTTGTTGCTGACTTTTCGGCTCGAAATTTTGAACGCCTTGAATCCTTCCAGGATATTGCACAGAAGACAGGCAGAGAGCTTGTCGTGCCTGCAAAGGACATTTACATGCTACATGCTCTGACATGCATTGATGGTGCGTGTGTATCTGATTCTTTGAAGGTTTACAGCGAGATCGGGAAGAATTCGAGAAAATGGGAGCAAGAAGTAGTCCAGCACTTCTATGGCGACCGATATGTAAATCATGTGTCAATCCGAGAGAACCCAGATAATTACATCCTGTGCTTTTCCTTTTTCGACATGAAGCACCTCCTCGACATAAAACCCAATGGAGGGACCTATATCTATTCAGCCTGCGAGGCTTTCAGCGAGGAAATGGAAATCGATTTCGTGCGTCTCTGGCACTGGCTTGAGCGGTTCAATATAACTCCATGCGGTTTCTCCGTGACGAAAATTGACGGTGGCGAGGACAAGGCATGCTTTGACAAACAGTTCCATGCATCTGGGCATGCTTCACGCGAGGATATTACATGGCTTATTGATCAGATCGACCCAGACTACATAGTGCCAATTCACACCGAGGCTAGGAATTGGTTTGCCAGGAGCTTTGAGAAGGTGATATTGGTTGATGAAGAAAAGCCTTATGAATTTTGAGGTCCAAACATGAATGAAGAACTCAACTCAGATCTGCCTTTTTTTGCCTATGGTCTCTTCAAACCGGGCGAAGTTGCTCACAAGCAAATAAAATCGTATCTTGATCCGTATCGCGAGCACTTTCAGGATAGGGTCTGCGGCTGCTTATATGTGAGAGACGGACTTCCGCTCCTCAAGGAAATTGAACCCGCCTCACAAGAATTTGCCAAAGGATATCTATTATATTTCAAGGATAAAAAAGAGGCGTATAAGTGTATAAAAGAATTTGAACCAGAAGACCACTACAGATGGGGTATCATTGAAACACTCGATTCTGGCGAAAAAGCAAATGTACTGATCGGAAAAAACCCAGATCGAGGCGGAATACTGCTAGAACATTGCGATGAGTGGTTTGGAAACTTAGATCCGATTTTTAATGAAGGGATTACATCGGTAAGAAAAGTAATAGACGAATTCGCTCAACAGGAATTCGAATCCATCCCCCTGAGAATTTTAATTGGGATCGCTTATTTCATCTTCAAATGGCATACTTACTTCTTTGGACCATAATAGAACGTTATTGCGCGTTATCGTTTGGACCAAAATTGGATCCCGGTAAAAAAGTACGAAAATTGGGTGAAGATGAGGCATTCAAGCGCGCATTGCAGGAAGTTATTAAACTGCCTGGTCCGAAAATATATGATTCACGTAATCCCAAGCTTGCACTTAGTTTAGACCCTACAAATGGGTGCAAATCGGCAAATTACTATTATGGAGTACGTAGCAATATTAGTCATCGTGGCAAAGGTACTTGGAAAGATGGAAATATTGTTCTCAATGCGCTTACCCAACTTGAAAATATATTTACTCTAGTCCTCGAAAGAAAAGGACTGCGAAGACCTCCTTCGACGTTGGGCGCTAAGCACGATACTCCGCCATGTCAATGATCGATATGATGTCCTGACGTACGATATTTCAGCCTGCCCTGATTCGGCTTACTACTCATTCTCGAAGTAGTCCAAATCCACTCTCTTTACAGCATAATTGGCAACTTCAGCCACACCTATGCCGTAATCTATCATTAACTGAGCGAGTTGTACACCATCTATGAGGACTATCTTCTTCTCGATTCTGCCCACATAATCTCTAGCATCTTGAGAAAAATAAGAAGTAGTAATCATGATACCTTTTCTTGCTCTTTGACCATCCAAACTGCCGGCAAAAGCCTGTACAATTGGTCTTCCAACGGTGTTATTCCATCTCTTAGCTTGGATGTAGACTACATCAAGCCCAAGCTTGTCCTCATTTATTATGCCGTCAATACCGCCATCTCCGCTTTGACCAATGGCACGACCTGCATCTATTCTTGAGCCTCCATACCCCATTTTTACAAGTAGACGTACCACAAGGTCTTCAAAGAATTTCGGCGAGCATTTCATTATCCGGTCGATTAGCTCTTGGGCTAATGCTTGTCTAAGCTCCTGGTAACTGGACTCCAGAACTTCCTCAGGGGTCTGAGTCTCAGCACATGTCCCAATTGTGCCATTGTTATCCGCTGAGACTGCCTCAATTTCATCGCCACCAGGCTTACGAGAAGATGGTCTGTGCCATTCTTTAACTCCAGGATACTGCATAAGAAGCTTAATGTCGATCCTAGAGGGGCTGCTCTTTAAGAGTTCCAATCCATCCGCAGTTATTCGAAAAATACCTCGCCCAGTGTTCTCAATAAGACCTGC
>Ga0182021_10003945_pt1 | contig 17406 bp, 17 predicted proteins | sample 612E3MmetaG_FD_120493 | JGI IMG/M metagenome (GOLD analysis project Ga0182021, IMG submission 120493) | Permafrost microbial communities from Stordalen Mire, Sweden - 612E3M metaG (Illumina Assembly) | ecosystem: Environmental > Terrestrial > Soil > Wetlands > Permafrost | place: Sweden...
GTGGCGAACGGGCCGTCGAGGGGCTGGGCGATCCCGGCAAGAGGTGCCCCGAACCCGTACATCGCTGCTTCCGGGAACACGACCAGCTCGGCTCCCTGAGCAGCGGCGGCTCGAGCGGTAGCGCTGATCGTGGCCAGGTTCGCCTCGACGTCGTGGACGCTGCTGATCTGGGCAAGTGCGACGCGCATGCTCAGCCGACCGATGCTTTCGTCTGGACGGACGCGTTGTAGTCGAGGCGGAGCGTGCACTCCCCGACGTCCATCGTCGCCGAGAAGAGCGGGCCGTACCGGAAGGCTCCGTCGATCAGCGGCACCGTCCCGCAGAAGATGACGAGATCGCCGGCAGGATCTGATGCGATCGCGTGTGCGATCAGGTCACTCGGCACGCGGAGCGCTGCGAGCGATCCCCGCTGATACGCGAGACCGTCGATCGCGCTCGACACGGCGATCGCGTCCCAGCCTGCGTCCAGGTCGCCGGTCACCGGGTCACCGTCGAGACGGATGGCTGTACGGGAGACGGGTTTCGGGCAGACCGCCTTCGAGGTCCTGATGTCCTCGGCCTCGAGCTCGCGGTCGGTGTGGTCGGAGCCCAGCGCGAGGTACCAGGCGCCGCCTGCTCGGACCAGCACCGGCTCCACCTCTCCGGACGTACGAGCACCGGCGACCGTCACGACCGACTCGGACGTGACGAGCTCGGGGGACAGGTCGTAGACCATCGGTACGTGCGGCGGCGCGGCGATGCCGATCGCGGCGAGCTCGTCGATGTGGTGCTGTACGGTCGCCTGGTCACGCCCGGCGTAGCCGATCACGAGGAGCGCGGGATCGTGAACCTCAGGGAACGGCACCTCAGAGCCGATGCTGCTCGGTCCTGCCATGGCACGTCCCCCCGATCTCACTGCGTGGCCGGAGCATACCCAGCGGCCGTTGAGAGTGGGGCGCCGTTCAGGACTGGACGCCGGCCTCGAGCTCGGCGATGTCGGCGGGGGAGAGCGACACACCCCCGACAGCCATGTTCTGCTCGAGGTGAGCCACGCTCGACGTGCCGGGGATGAGGAGGATGTTGTCGCGGTGGGCCAGGAGCCAGGCCAGACCGACCTGCGCCGATGTGGCACCGATGCGATCGGCGACCGCTCGTACGGCTGCGTTGTCCGTGACCTTCGGCGTGTTCGGGAACGCAGAGCCCAGGGGGAAGTACGGGACGTACGCGATGCCCCTGTCGTGGCACAGGTCCAGCACGTCCGCGTCCGACTGGTCGACGAGGCTGAACGCGTTCTGCACACAGACGATGCCTGCCTGGTCGATCGCCTGCTGCACCTGGGCGCGATCGGCGGTGGAGATGCCGATGCCGGCGATCTTTCCCTCGTCTCGCAGCGCCACCATCTCGGCGAGCTGATCCTCCAGTGCCACGCGCTCCTCGCCAGCCTGGGGATGATCCGTGAGCCGAAGGTTCACGGCTCCCAGCTGGTCCACGCCGAGGGTACGGAGGTTGTCCTCGACGCCCGACCGCAGCTGGTCGGGTCGCTGCCCGGGGAGCCATCCGCCCTTGTCGTCGCGGAAGGCGCCGACCTTGGAGACGATCACGAGGTTCTCCGGGTACGGGTGGAGCGCCTCACGGATGAGCCCATTGGACACTCCGATGCCGTAGTACTCAGCCGTGTCGATGTGGTCGACGCCAAGCTCGACCGCGCGTCGGAGCACGGCGATCGCCTCGTCGTGGTCGCGGGGCGGTCCCATGACGCCGCGTCCGGGGAGCTGCATCGCGCCGAAGCCGATCCGGTGCACGCGCAGCGTGCCCATCATGTACGTATCCATGTTGCCGACCATAGCCGGGCCCCAAGCCTGGAACGCCTGACGATGAACACGCGGCCTTCTGGCAGCGTCTTGACGCAGCGTCTCTGCCCAGGCGAGGTCGTGTGTGCCACTATTCGCAGGTGAGCACGGGTGAGCCTGAGGTCGGCCGGCCGGCAGCCGAACCCACGGAGGCGCCGACAACGACGCCCGATGGACGCCCCCACGGCAAGGCACGCGCGGTGCTCACCCTTGGCGCGCTGGGTGTGGTCTTCGGGGACATCGGCACGAGCCCGCTCTACTCGTTGCAGACGGCGTTCAGCCTGGAGCACAACACGGTGCAGCCCACCCATGGCGACGTCTTCGGGATCATCTCCATGGTGTTCTGGTCGATCACGGTCGTCGTCTCGGTCAAGTACGTGGCTCTGGTCATGCGCGCGGACAACGACGGCGAGGGCGGCATCCTCGCGCTGGTCGCGCTGCTGCGTCAGAAGCTCGGCGACAAGCGCAAGCTGGCGATCGCCACGCTGTTGGGCATGTTCGGCGTGGCCCTGTTCTACGGGGACAGCGTCATCACGCCCGCAATCTCCGTGATGTCGGCGGTAGAGGGCATCGTGGTCTTCAACCCGGCCCTGCACGAGCTCGTACTGCCCGTGTCCGTGGTGATCCTCGCGGCCCTGTTCACGATCCAGCGGTTCGGCACCCACCGCGTGGGGCAGGCGTTCGGGCCGGTGATGGCCGTGTGGTTCATCCTGCTGGCGATCCTGGGCCTGCCTCAGATCGTCCAGAACCCGGGGATCCTGGCCGCACTGTCACCGACGTACGCGATCGCGTTCCTCGTCGAACACCCCCTGGTCGCCTTCATCGCGCTGGGCGCCGTGGTGCTGACCGTCACGGGTGCCGAGGCGCTGTACGCCGACATGGGCCATTTCGGCGCCGGACCGATCCGTACCGCCTGGTTCTTCATGGTCTTCCCGTGCCTCGCGATCAACTACATCGGGCAGGGCGCGTTGGTCCTGCGCGACCCCACCACCATCGACAACCCGTTCTTCCACCTCGCCCCGACCTGGGCGACCCTGCCGCTCGTGATCCTGGCCACCCTGGCGACCGTGATCGCCTCTCAGGCCGTGATCTCCGGCACCTACTCGGCTTCGCAGCAGGCAATGCTCCTCGGAGTCATGCCGAGGCTCAGGATCACCCACACCTCGCGGGAGGAGGGCGGCCAGATCTACCTGCCGGCCGTCAACTGGATCCTCTTCGGCGGGGTTCTGCTCCTGATCGCCGTCTTCCAGAGCTCCACGCGGCTGGCCACCGCGTACGGACTCGCCGTGACCGGGACCCTGATCCTCACCAGCCTCCTCTACCTGCTGCTCGCCAAGGAGGTCTGGAACTGGCCCTGGGTGCAGGCCATCGCGATCGGCGCGGTCATCCTGGGAGTGGAGGTGGCCTTTCTCGCGGCGAACCTCATCAAGATCCTCAGCGGCGGCTGGCTGCCCCTGCTGATCGCTGCCGTCATGGTGACCCTGATGCTGGCGTGGCGCGACGGGCTCGGGGTCCTTCACCAGCGACGTACGGAGATGGAAGGACCGCTGAGCGACTTCGTCGACTACGTGAACAGCGCCCACATCACACGCGTCCCCGGACTCGCCGTCGTTCCCCATCCGAACAGCACGACCACTCCACTCGCCCTGCGGGCCAACGTCGAGTTCAACCGGGTCCTGCACGAGCACGTGGTGATCGTGCAGATCCTCACCACGAACGTCCCGCATGTACGCCACGTCGACCGTGTCACCGTCCAGGACCTGGGGCATGCCCACGACGGCATCGTCCACGTGTGCGTACGGGTGGGTTTCGCCGACAGCCAGGACGTGCCGAAGGGTCTGGCTCTCGCGATCGGCAAGAGTCCGGAGCTCGATGTGGACCCGGAGGAGGCCTACTACTTCCTGTCCCTGCTCGATGTGCGTGCGTCCGGCAACAAGGGGATGCAGACCTGGCGCAAGCGGCTGTTCGTGTGGATGGCCCGCGCGACGGCCAACCGCACCGAGGCTCTCCAGCTTCCGCCAGCGCGGACGATCGTGATCGGCGCCCGCGTCGACCTCTAGGTTGGTAACGCACGCCCCCGTGGGGGTATGGGCGGCTCGGCAGGAGTCGTCGTCGAGGCTGAGGAGCATGTCGTGGCGAACAGTGGAGATCTTTCCGGGGGTGACCCCACCGGCTATCAGGCGGCGGAGGCCGGGAGCGGCTCACACGTCGGTCGGCTGAACAGCCTCCGTGCATCGGTGCTGGGCGCCAACGATGGCATCGTCTCGACCGCCGGCATCGTGATCGGTGTCGCCGGCGCCACCCTCGTACCGTTCGCGATCCTCACGGCGGGCATCGCCGGGCTCACGGCAGGCGCCTTGTCGATGGCCGTCGGTGAGTACGTGTCGGTGAGCGCCCAGCGCGACACCGAGAAGGCGCTGCTCGAGAAGGAGCGCCGCGAGCTCGCCGAGATGCCCGAGGAGGAGCTCGCTGAGCTGGCTGGACTGTACGAGGCGAAGGGCCTCACCGCCGAGCTCGCGCTCCACGTGGCCACTCAGCTCCACGCCCACGACGCCCTCGCGGCCCACGCCGAGACCGAGCTGGGCATCGACCCGGAGAACCTGACGAGCCCATGGACCGCTGCGCTCTCTTCCGCGGTGTCGTTCACCATCGGGTCGTTGCTGCCGCTGCTTGCGATCGTGCTGGCTCCGACCAGCCTCAAGATCCCCATCACCGTCGTGGCCGTAGCCGCCGCGCTCGTCCTCACCGGGTACCTCAGCGCGAGGGCCGGCGGAACCCCGTACAGCCGTTCGATCTTCCGCAACGTCGTCGGCGGTCTGCTCGCCATGGCCGTCACGTACGGGATCGGGCGCCTCGTGGGGCACTCACTCGGCTGATCGCCGTCCGAGCGCCGCGCCGCGGCCGAGTCCGCGGGGGAATCCGCCGGGGGCCGATGGCCGTTACACGATGGTGACACAAGCGCGTTGGTACGTACTCGACTGGCGGCGGCAGGTCGCCGACCTGTACAGGGCGGTGCGGCAGGAGCCGGACCCGCGGGAGGCTCATGCGGTGTGGGTGTCGGGCCGGAACCAGCTCTTGTCGCGGCATCCGGCATCACCCGTACCTGAAGGGGCTCGGGACACCTATCCCGGCGCCCACGTCGCTCCGTACGACCGCGACTACAGGTTCGTCGTCGCGGTGGACAGGGCCGTGCCTGAGCAACGCCGGGACGTACCGACCGCGACCGACGGGGTCGTGCCGTTCGACCTGGTGGGCCGGGTCGCGCTGCCTGGCTTGGGCTCCCTGGACGTGTGGTGGGCGGCCGTGTACGGGGGAGGGATCTTCCTGCCCGTCAAGGACGTCACGAGCGGGAAGGCGTCGTACGGCGGCGGCCGGTACGTCCTCGACACGGTCAAAGGCGTCGACCTCGGCGGAGACTCGGACGCGCTCGTCGTCGACCTCAACTTCTCGTACCAGCCGTCCTGCGCGTACGACGACGCATGGGCCTGCCCTCTCCCGGGCCCAGGCAACACCCTCGGCGCGAGCGTGCCTGTCGGCGAGATGGGCTGACGACCCCGCTGGAGGGCGACGGTCAGATGGCGCGGAAGCGGCTTGCAGAACGTCGCGCGTGGCGGTGGCGGCGTTCCTCGGACGAGAGACGCGCGGTCGGCGCCGTCGGGGTTGGCGAGATCACGGGAACTGGAGGGACGCCGAACCGGTAGTAGGCGAGCTTCGCGAGCTCGATCACGCTGAGGTACACGAGCACGACGCCGACGAGTGCCAGCAGAAAGATGACCGGCAGGGGCTTGAACCCGATCAGTGACGCCAGTGGGCTGTACGGGATGACGACGCCGGCGGCGACGATCCCCAGCACCGTGATGCGGAGCAGGGTGCCGGGCCGGCTCTTCCAGAACGGGACGCGCCGGGTGCGGATCGCGAAGACGATCAGCGTCTGGGTGGCGAGGGACTCGACGAACCAGCCGGCCTGGAACTCGGGGACCGGCGCGTGGAGCACCCACAGCATCAGCCCGAAGGTGAGGAAGTCGAACAGCGAGCTGATCGGTCCGAAGATCAGCATGAAGCGCCGGATGCTCGCGATGTCCCAGTGCGACGGCTTGCGGAGCTGCTCACTGTCGACGCTGTCGGTCGGGATGGCGAGCTGGCTGGAGTCGTACAGCAGGTTGTTGAGCAGGATCTGGCTGGGGGTCATGGGAAGGAAGGGTAGGAACAAAGACGCCAGTGCTGCCGAGAACATGTTCCCGAAGTTGCTCGAGGTGCCCATCTGGACGTACTTGATCGTGTTCGTGAAGACCTTGCGGCCGTCGACGACCGCCTCGGCGATGACCCCGAGATCCTTGTCCAGCAGCACGATGTCCGCGGCGTCCTTCGCGACGTCGACAGCGCTGTGCACGCTGATGCCGACGTCCGCCGCGTGGAGGGCCGGGGCGTCGTTGACCCCGTCGCCGAGGAACGCGACCGAATGGTGCTGCCGCAGGACGCGGATGATCCGAGCCTTCTGGTCGGGGGACACCCGCGCCAGGAGCGAGGTCCGTTGGGCCGCCTCGTACAGGTCGATGTCGCTGAGGGACTCGACGGCTTCGCCTGTCAGCGTCTCGCCGGGGTCCAGCCCCATGTCGCGGCACACCTTCTCCGCCACCCGCTGGTTGTCCCCGGTGGCGATCTTCACCGCGACGTTCAAGGCGTTGAGGCGGTCGATCGACGCCTTGGCGTCCTGCTTGGGCTCGTCGGAGAAGTTGAGGTAGCCGGCCAGGGTGAAGCCAGCTGTGTCCGTGGCGGGAAGCTTGGTGGCGCTCGGCAGCGCTCTGACCGCGACGGCCACGACACGGGCTCCCTGGTCGAAGAGCTGCTCGACGGCCTGGGAGTCGGCCGGGTCGACGTCGCTGCACAGCACCAGCACTGACTCCGGCGCTCCCTTGATGACCTCCTGCCGTCCGTCCTTGTCCGACTGGATCAGCACCGCGTTCGTACGGGAGTCGTGGTCGAACGGCCGAAGGTCGAGGCGAGCGTGGCCGCCGAGGTCGGTGTGGCCGAGTGTCGCCTCGGCGAGCGCTGCATCCAAGGGGTCCTGGCCCACGTTGTTGGCTCCCACGGCGGCGAAGTCGGTCTCGCAGCTGAGCAGCCCCAACAGGGCGACGGCCGGTTCGGTGAACCCTTGCGCGGGTATCGCCGCGACGTACGTCAGTCTGCCGTTGGTCAGTGTCCCTGTCTTGTCGGTCACCAGGACGTCGACGTTGCCCAGGTCCTCGATGCAGACGAGGCGCTTGACCAGCACATGCTTCGTGGACAGGAGGCGCGCGCCTGCGGCGAGGCTCGTGTTGACCACGGCGGGGAGAAGCTGAGGAGTGATGCCCACGGCGATGGCGAGGGCGAACATCAGTCCGGTGAGGAGAGGACGATGCTGGAGGGTGTTCGCGGCGAAGATGAACACCGCCAACGCGATCGCGACCCACATCAGGAACTGCGAGAACTTGGCCAGTCCCTTCTGGAAGCTCGTCACAGGCGGCGCCTGGTTGAGCGATGCCGCGATGCGTCCGAAGACCGCGTCCGCGCCCGTGGCCACGGCGATCCCAGCGCCGGACCCGGACTGGACGACGGTGCCCATGAGCGCGCAGCACGGCAGGTCGCCCAACCCCGGACTGCCGCTGACGGCCGCGGTGCCCTTGTCGGCCGCCTGCGCCTCGCCGGTGACGGCGGACTCGTCGCACGAGAGGTTCGTGGCTTGGATCAGCCGGAGGTCGGCGGGGACGACGTGTCCGAGACTGATGTGTACGAGGTCGCCGCGGACGACGTGCGAGACGTCGATCTCCTTCTGGACGCCGTCGCGGACGACCACAGTGGTGTGGGTGATCCGGTCCTGAAGGGAGTCGGCCGTACGTTGCGCCTTGTACTCGTTCCAGAACCCCAGGCTGACGCTCATGGCAAGGATGACAAGGATGATCGTGGCGTCCGCGACATCCCCGGTGGCCATCGACAGGATCGCCGCCACGGCGAGCAGGATCAGCAGCGGGCTCTTGACCTGTCCCCACAGCACGCGCGCGGCCGACGCACGGTGAGTCGGAACGGAGTTGGCCCCATCGCGGGTCAGCCGCTCCGCAGCTTCCTGGCTGGTCAGGCCCCCGTTGGGCGTACCGAGCGTGGACTGCACCTCGGCGGCGTCGATGCACGCCGCCTGCTGGATCGGCGACGGGGCATCGGCCGAGGTTCTCGTCCCGGCCAGCGTCTGCGTGTCCACTCCTCGACGCTAGCCCACCGGACGGGCGATCCGGCCGTGCCTGGCGCGGGGACCCATGGGAAAGCTCCCGGTCCGCGCGCTCACACCACGCCGACCCTCGCGGGCTGGCTCCTAAGAGGTCGCTGAAGAACGTCTAAATGTTCCGATCTTCAACCGCACCACGATGTCGGATGGCGTCGAATGTGGATCGGCAGACCTCGTGAGTCGGGTCTACCGCACCTGATGGAAGCCGGGGACCTCATCCAGTTCCTCAACAGCTTCGGCAGGCCGAGACACACGTACGTCGCTTCTCGCACTTACCCTTGCCGCCGAAGGAGCATCATGAGCACTCCCGTCCCGCCCGCTCCCACCGTCGCCGCATCTGACGACATTCCAGTCTCCGTGGCCAGCTTGCAAGAGTGCCTCGACAGCGCCAGGTACTGGATCCAGCTCCTGCCGGCCTACGCGAATGCCATGCAGCGTCGCGCCGATCGGCTGGCGATCGCTGCAGGACTACTCGCCGCAATCACAGGCCTCTCCGTCTGGACCGACTTCCAACAGGCGTCCAACGCCCTCGGCCGCTGGACAGTCGTGGCCGTCTCTCTACTCAGTGCCATGTTGGCGCTGATGCCACGCGTCAAGAACTACGGGGAGATGGCGGGGCACGCCCGTGAGCTCTCCGCGAACTACGGGCAGGTGTCCGGAGCCCTGTTGGACCTGTGGTTCGACCAAGGTGCCCTCGGCACCCCGGACGCACGCAACACGATCAAGAGATTCGATGAGATCAAGGCCGGGAAGGATTCCAATCTCCGCGATCTACCCCTGAAGCCCACGGGAAACGTAGCGCGCGACGAGCATGGCGTGGCGCAATGGCCTCTCAACGTGTACGACCTCGCCAGGCGGCGCCAGAGTCTTCCGAGCTGACCGGTTCAGCGGTCACCCTCGGCCGGGGACGATGGCGACGCAGCGAGCCAAGACCCTGGACCCAGCAGAAACTCGACGGCGGGCTCCGGAGGTGACGTGAAACTGCCCCCCGAGGCGGAAGACCCCGATCCTGATGCGCAAAACGGCCACGCATGGCCAGGGCCGCTGTTACGTTCGCCCCATGGCATTCACCCCCATTATTCTTCGCCGAGACCCCTTGAGGTCGGCAGCCCGGGATACCGCCAAGCGCGGATCCACAGCGACCTTGTGGTCGCTGATGCTCCTCGTGATCACGGGTCTGTTCAGCACGAGCGTCTTCGTGCCGCCTGCTCGGTCCGCGACAGTTGCTCCGCCCTGTACCACCAACGCCATCTCGTGGACGGGCACCAGGCTGTACTCGCCGGGGGGTTTCTGCCTGATAAGCAATGGGGACTATCTGATCTTCCAGACCGATGGAAACTTCGTCTGGTACGTCAACGGTGTTGCACTGTGGAGCAGCGTCACGTCCGGTACGGGTCAGACCCTGGCCTTGCAGGGTGACGGCAACGTTGTCGTGTACTCCGCGAGTGGGAAACCGCTGTACGCCAGCAGCTGGGGATCGATCCTTGCGCCCTTTGCCATGGCCACGACTCCAGACCTGGAGAAGGACATGAGCATCTGGTTCGGCCAGCACAGACACACTGTGACGCAGACCGCCATGGTGCCAGCAGGCGGCGGCTTCCCTACGGCCCTGTCCGGCCTCGAGTACATGGACTTGGGGTCTCAGGGCAGCTGCACCGTCGACAACTTCCCCGTCATGATGCGGTTCCCGGGGCGCGTCCTGGACGCGGGTCAGTTCTGCTGGTCAACCGACAACGGCACCCTCATCTTCCAGTCGGATGGAAACCTGGTCGAGTATGTGGGTGGCGCCCCGCGATGGAACAGCGGGACCTGGGGGAGAGGAAGTCGGCTCGGCCTCCAGACGGACGGGAACATCGTGATCTACAACGCTTCGGGGGCCCCCATCTGGGCTCTTTCCTGGTTGATCAAGGGCTGGTCGGCGCACGACCTCACCCATGGGAACGGGTGGATGTCGATCACGGTCGGCACTGATCACACGGTCAACGTGCAGGTCGAGGACCTGCGCAGCCCTGATCTCAGCTGGACGGTGTGATCGACATGGCGCTTCATCTCTCCGACGCTCCACGATGAGGCGGTCCTTTCTGCCCGACCGCGTCAGCGGTCCCAGGCTTGTCGCCAGGCTTCTCGTTCTTCTGCTGCTGACCGGTCTGTGGAGCACGAGTCTCTACATCCCGCCGGCGAGGGCCGCGGCGGTTGTTCCGCCCTGTTCCACCTCGTGGATGGCGTGGAACGACACACAGCTCTACTCGCCGGGAACCTTCTGCCTGGCCGGCAGCGGGGACTACTTCATCTTCCAGGCTGACGGAAACCTGGTCTGGTACGTGAACGGCGTTCCCCTCTGGAGCAGTGTGACGGCTGGTACGGGCCAGACCTTGGCCCTCCAGGGTGATGGAAACGTTGTTGTCTACTCCGCGGGGGGCACGCCTCTGTACGCCAGCAGCTGGGGCTACAACAAAGCCGCCTTCACAACTCCGGATCGGTCCAAAACGCTGATGGTCTCAGTGAATGCCCAAAAGGCACACTCGATCCAGCACCAGTTTGAGCTCAGCGCGACAGCGTGGGCAGGTTCCGCGCTCGACGGCCTCCTGTGGCAGGAGTCCGGGAGTGTCAGTAACTGCATGGTGGTTGTCGACCCGCCTGCCGAGACGTACAGGTTCCAGGTGAGAACCCCCGCGCGATCCCTTTCCGCCGGCCAGTTCTGCTGGTCGAAAGAATGGGGCACATTGGTGTTCCAGGCTGACGGGAACTTCGTCAAGTACGTTGCGGGGAAGGCCCAGTGGAACAGCAGGACCGGAGGCAGAGGAGTCCGTCTTGCCTTCCAGTCGGACGGAAACATCGTCATCTACGACGCCTCCGGTGCGGCCATCTGGGCAACCTCGATGGTGCTTCGCGGGGGTTGGACGGCACGAGACCTGACGCACGGCAACGGTTACCTGTTCATAGAGATCCTTCAGAACTCGATCTACTGGGAGACGGAGGACAATCTCGTCCACGTGTCTCCTTCGGCCTGGATCCTCTGAGGTTGATGTTGCCCGGGGCGCAGCGATCGATATTTCGGCGCACAACGTTCACGCTCGAGGATGTGGTGGGCCACGCCGTACGTACGGGGAGGCTCGCCTGAAGGGGAGCTCAGCGCGGAACGATGGCGACGCAGCGGGCGGGGAACCCCGACCCCGCCCTCGGCTTGGCCCAGCTCGCGAGGATGACGGCACCGGTGGCCGGCACCTGATCGAGGTTCGTGAGCATCTCGACCTGCCAGCGGTCGGCGCCGAGGACGTAGCGCTCGGCATCGACGCGACCCACTGAGAGCGCCGTGCCGGGGTCGGTGTCGGTCTGTTCGTGGCCCACTGCCCGTACGTCCCGCTGCTCGACGAGGAACCTCAGCGCCTCGACGCTCCAGCCTGGATAGTGAGCGATGCCGTGCGCGTCCCGGTTCTGCATCGCCTCGCTGGACGGCCAGCGCGCCGACCACCCGGACGCGAAGGCGACGAACGCGCCCTCGGGGATCCGTCCGTAGCGTCCTTCGTGCTCCTGGACGAGGGCGAGGTCGACGACATAGTCCACGTCCACCGCGACACGATCCCGTGCGTCGAGGACCACGAGGGGGAGCAGCATCTCCGCGACGGGAACCTCATCGAGGGTGCGGCCTCCGACGATGAAGTGTGAGGGCGGGTCGACGTGCGTGCCCCACTGGCCGACGTGGCTGTAGCGATGGACGAGGAAGCCGTCCTCCTCGGCCGTCGTGACGACCTCGCGCTGCTCGTCGGGGAAGGAGACGTAGTGGGGGATACCCGGTTCGAAGGCATGCGTCAGGTCGATCCAGCGGGCGTCCTTGAGCGTCGCGAGGGCAAGAAGCAAGGAGTCGTCGGGCACGAGCGACCATTCTGCCGTTGTCGGGACCTCGCCGCGTGACCGGCGCGGCCTAGAACATCCTGCGCAGGATGGGGGCGCGGCGGAGGACGCCGGCGCTGATGGCGAGGGAGAGCGCGGCTGTCACGGCCAGCAGCACGACGGCCTTGACAGCTCCCGGGATGGGGAGGCTCACGAGGAGCCAGGCCCCGGGGTACAGCACGAGGGGATGGACGTAGTAGATCCCGAACGAGTTGTCGGACAGAAGCCGCCACGTACGAGTGGAGCTGTCGCCCCAGCGAGAGAAGCCCGCCACCGCGGCCACGACACCCGACACGCAGAACGCTGCGAACAGCACCCCGCCGACGACCCGTGCCGGAACGGTCGTCGAGTAGCCCGTCACGCGGAATGCGAGGTAGGCGATGCCGGTGACGGCCGCGACCGGGATCCAGACCCTCGCGCTCGGCCGCCACCCGTCACCGGCCAGCCAGCCCTGACGCTCGGCGTGGATCCCCAGGACGAAGAACGCCGGGTACACGAACACGCGCGCGGGCTGGACCATGAAGACCCAGCCCACGGAGTGCCAGTCGTCGAGCCCGAAGAACGGAGAGAAGGCGGCGGCGGCCACCACCGCCACGAGGAAGACCGCCAGCAGGGCGCGCCAGGGGCGGGCACGGGCGACGGGAGGACGCTCACCGAGGCTCGGCTTCACCTTGAGCGCCACGGCGAGCAGCAGGAACAGTGCCAGGAGAACGCCGAGGAACCAGAACACCGCCTGCTGGTACATCGGCCCCCAGAACTCGGTCGCCCAGAACTGGAGGTACGGCATCCGGATGCCACGCGAGACGAAGCTCAGGTACGTCACGGCCGGCGCCAGCACGACGACGCCGAACACCCAGGGGGCTCCCAGCCGGACGAGCTTCTCGCGGACGAAGCCGCCCACTCCGCGCCGTCGAGTCGACGGGATCGCGAAGTAGCCGGCGACCAGGAACATGGCCGACATGATCGGTACGTCCACGATGAGCACGACGACGGTGAAGAACAGGCTGACGTCGGGGTCGACCACGTACCACCACTGGGGCGCCGCGACCATGTAGCAGATGGACGTGTGCAGCACGAGAACGGCCAGGACGGCCACCGCCCGCAGGTTGTCCAGGTAGTACAGGCGACGCTTCACCACAGTCGCCGGCACGTCCGAGCCGGTACGGGATTCTTGGCCTGCCTCACCGATGGTCACGTGGACATCAAACCAGCGTGTGACACGCAGCGTGACAAGGGCGAGAAGGCCGCGCCGGTTCTTCGCGCAAGCGGGGAGCCCAGCGTGTCGCGCCGTCAGGTCGTCGGCCACGTGAGCCGGGATCCCGCACCCGGCGACGGACAGGTCGATAACCTGTGACGAGCACTTCTCAGGAGCTCACGTGAACCCGCTCGCCAGCACCTTCATCACCTCGGCCTTGGTCTTCTACTCCGTCGGGGTGTGGGGCGAGCGCCTGGTGGGCCGCCTCAAGTGGTGGAACTTCGTCTTCTTCGTCCTCGGCCTCATCTGCGACACGGTGGGCACGGGGATGATGCTCGAGTACGTCGGGGGGTTGAGCGCCGACGTACACGGCATCTCCGGTGTCATCGCCATCGTGCTCATGTTCGTGCACGCGGTGTGGGCACTCGTCGTCCTGGTGAAGAAGGACGAGGTGTGGATCAAGAAGTTCCACCGGTTCTCGGTGTTCGTGTGGGTCGTCTGGTTGATCCCGTACCTGAGCCCGATGTTCGTCGCCATCGCGCGCTGACGCTAAGGACGCTGCTCGCCGTCCACGTACATCCAGCGACGGCCGCGCCGCTCGAACCGCGACCGCTCCCGCATCTGGCCGTCCCGGCGTACGTTCCGGTAGTGGGCGACGAACTCGACGATGCCGGCCTGGTCACGCTCTGTCCCGTCGACGACGTCGACGATCTCCAGGTGGGTCCAGACCGTGTCGTCGAGGGCGACGTGCTCGGGACGGGTCCGCGGGTGCCAGGTGCGCCACAGGTAGTCGTCCAGCCCCAGCGCGAAGGCCGAGTAGCGCGACCGCATGAGGGTCTCCGCCGTGTGTGCCTCGGCTGCGCCGGCGTGGAAGGGCTCGCAGCACCCCGCGTACGGACCGCCTCCGCACGGGCACACGCGTTCCTCGGCCACCATCGGTCCTCCTTGTCCGAACGACGCTAGCCGCGTCATGTGGTGGGCGGGTCGTCCAGCGGCTCGAGGATGGCCTCCTGCCACCCGGTGACGTTCCAGGCTTGGACGACCCCACCGGTGACGAACGGGTCGGCCTCGGCGAACCGTTCCGCAGCCTCCCGCGTGGTGAAGACGCCCAACGCGCCTTCTGCCGGGTCCTCCATCGGTCCGATGGCCAGCAGCGTCTTGTCAGCCCGGTACGCGGCCCAGTGATCTCGGTGCGCGGGGAACAGCTCACGGATCCTCGCGAAGTCCACCTGGGGCACCATGTGATAGCGAAGCAGGTACTTCATGATCACCCTTCACCTCGGAACTCGAACTGGCGGTACGAGTCGGTCGTCAGCCCCTGATGCTGTCACCTTTGTGCGCGTGGCGGGCGATCGCTCGGGCGACGCGGCGGGCGTCCAGGTTGATCTGCAGCAGGAGCCCCTTCTGGCTCTCGGTCAGTCCCACGGCGTAGAGGCCGGGAGTCCGCTTGTCTCCGATGAGAACGCTCGCGGGCGCGGGGTCGCCGGACGAGCCGGCGTCGAGCAGCTCAGCAGCGCCGTCGCGGTAGCCGGTCGCGGCGATGACAGCGACGGGTCGGAGTACGCGCCCGTCCGACAGCCGTACGTCGTCCCCGTCGAACTCGCTGACGGCCGGGACCACCTCCACCTTCCCGACGCGCAGCTGCGCGACCATCCCCACGTCGATCGTGGGCACCCTGCCGCGGCGGCGCATCCGTGCGGACAGACCCTCGTCGGGCGCCGGAAGGCCGAACGGCGCCAGGTCCCCGATGGTGGCCTGGGACAGACGCCGGTTGATCGGATCCACGACGGCCGGAGGCAGGAACGACTGCAGGATCCCCAGGAGCGTCGTCGGCAGCGGGCCGATCTGGCGTGGGATGACGTGGGGCGGTGTTCGTACCGACAGCCACACGTGTCCTGCTCCTGACTCGGCGAGGTCTGCGGCGATCTCCGCACCGGAGTTTCCAACCCCGACGACGAGTACGTCGCGTCCTCGGTACGCGTTCGCGTTGCGGTAGGCAGCGGCGTGGATCAGGGTGCCGGTGTAGGACTCGACGCCGGGCCAGGAAGGCATCACGGTGGCCCTGTTCAGGCCGGTGGCCAGGACGACGTACCGGGAGGTGATGTCCATGCCGTCCCCGGTCAGGCGGTAGCCACCCGCGACGGGACGTACAGAGCTGACCGTCACGCCCAGCCTGACCTCGATCCCGCGGTTCGCCGCATAGTCGCGGAGGTAACGCACCATGTCGTCGCGGGAGACCCACCGACCGGCGCGCGCGGGCAGCCGGTGGCCGGGCAGGTGCGACTGGATGCGTGGGGTGTGCAGGTGCAGGCGGTCGTAGCGCTCGGCCCACGTCTGCCCTACCGACTGGCCCCCGTCGAGCACGAGGGGCCGAATCCCCCTGCGCAGGAGACACGCCGCGGTTGCGAGGCCCGCAGCACCCGCACCGACGACGACGACCTCCACCGTGTCCACTATCCGCCGTCCATCACGTTGGTCCCGTCCGAGAGCACGGGCGAGATGAACCCGAAGATGTTCCCGTCGGGATCCAGGAGGTACGCCAGCCGGCCGACGCCGGGCATGTCGTCGGGTGCCAACGCCTCGCTCGCACCGAGCTCGATCCCGCGGGCGAACGTGGAGTCGACATCGTCCACGCCAAGGACCAGGTTCGCCCCGGCGACCGGAGCTCCGATCTCGGGGCTGGGCCCGCGTCGTTGGGTGAGGCCACCGTTGATGCCGTGACCGGCCGACCCCTGCTGAATGGATCCCGCGCCGGTGGTGATGGCCCAGTAGTCCATGTCGCCGAACCTGGTGAACTCCCACCCGAGCAGGTGCGAGTAGAAGTCGATGAGCCGCTGGGGATCCGCCGCGTGGATCTCGAAATGGACGACGAGGTTCGCCATGGTTGCCTCCCGGCCGAAGGGACATGTACGGCTGCGTGCCGCTCACCTTCCCGAGTCTGACCTTCACTCGACCGGCCCCGCAAGGCTTCAGCGCGTTGTTTCCTCGTCCCGGGGGTCGCGTCGCCTGGTGCGCAGGCAGCTATCGCGTCAACGTGACGTGGATCTCGCCGCTTTCGGCCACTTCGGTCGTCACCGTGTGGGTGAGCTCGAAGCCGCGCAGGTCGTCCCAGAGTCGATGACCCCGTCCCAGGAAGATCGGGGCGACCATGAGGTGCAGGTCGTCGACGAGGCCGGCGCGCAGGAAGTCGCGCGCCGTGCTGTACCCGCCGCCGACGCGCACATCCAGTCCTCCGGCGGACTCCGTCGCCTCGGCGAGCACGTCCTCGATTGCGGCGTTGCGGAAGTGGAACGTCGTTCCGCCCTTCATCGGTATCGACGCACGCGGTGCGGTGTGGGTGAGGACGTAGACCGGGGTGCCGAACGGGGGCTTGTCACCCCACCAGCCTTTCCAGTCGACATCGTCGGCAAAGGTGTGGAGCCCGAACATCCCCGCTCCCATGATCTCGGAGCCGACTCCGTCGAAGAACGCGGAGGCGTATCGGTCGTCGACGCCGGACGTGCCCTCGCCGCTGGTGTCGTCGAAGACATGCGCCCGGAACGTGCGGGTCGCGCCGTAGGCCGCAGTGAGGCGTCCCCAGTCGGCGCCCATCGGATTCTCTGGTGTCGGGTCGGCCGGCGTGTAGCCGTCGAGCGAGGTGAACAGGTCCATGCGAACGCGGGTCATATCAGTCTTCCTTCGGGGTAGTGCGGGTTCGGTGGACGCCGAGCTGGTCGGGCTTGGTGCAGGACGTCGAGGGCGCCCGATCTCAGGCACACGGTGCGGACGCAGGTGGGGCTGCGGCATGCGACGAGTGTCCCAGCCTCCGGCCAGACCCGCCTCGGTCACAGAGCTGATTTCATGCCAGGGACGGAGAGGGCGGCTTCTGTCCTGTTGAGCCTGTACATTCAGAGGCACGGAGTGCCGGGAAGTCTGGTCGGCGATCTCATCGCCGACGCCCGGGAGTGTTGTGTCTGACCAGTTCGCCTTTTCGATCGTCGTTCTGGTGGTGGCGGCCGTGCTGATCGCCGGCACCTTCTCGAGTCGCCTCACCGCATGGTTGCGGATCCCGGCGCCCGCACTGTTCCTCATCGTCGCCGCGGTGGTGGCTCTGTTCCTGCCCGCGCTCGGGACCGCGGCTGGAACCGCGGCGCGAGACATCGACGAGCGGATCGTGTCGGTCGCACTCGTGCTCATCCTCTTCGACGGGGGCATGCACATCGGCTGGCGCCGATTCCGAGCCGCGGCCGGCCCCA
>Ga0182021_10003946_pt1 | contig 17406 bp, 13 predicted proteins | sample 612E3MmetaG_FD_120493 | JGI IMG/M metagenome (GOLD analysis project Ga0182021, IMG submission 120493) | Permafrost microbial communities from Stordalen Mire, Sweden - 612E3M metaG (Illumina Assembly) | ecosystem: Environmental > Terrestrial > Soil > Wetlands > Permafrost | place: Sweden...
CGACGGCGCCCATACGGGGGTGAGCACCCTTGTGAGTGCGCATGTCGATCACGGCAAAAGCTTCAAGGCACATAGCCTGGGTGGCCGCCAGGACCGCGTCAGGCTCGCCGACATATGTGAGCACCGCCCGGTTGTGGTCGGCGTCGGCGCTCCAGTCGAGCAGTTCCACCCCGGGGGTCGCTGTGACCACCCCGACGATCCGCTCGAGCGAAGCCGCGTCCCGCCCTTCACTGACGTTGGGGACGCACTCGATGAGCCTCATTGTCATCCCTCCCCGGGCGAATCCCTCTTGACCACGCGTTTGCCGTCTTTGTACACGCGCCAGACCGGGTTCATACCGTACCGGTACGGCACTTCGGCGCCGCGGGAGTAGTCGAGGATGAGGATATCGGCCTTCTTGCCCACTTCCAAGCTGCCGATCTCGTCGTCCATGGCCAGAGCGGCCGCCGCTTCTATGGTGATGGCCCGGATGACCTCTTCGGACGTCATTCGAAGCTGCGAGCAGCCCATGGTGGCCATGAGCCAGAGGTTCTGGGTGGGGCTGGAGCCCGGGTTGAAGTCGGTGCTGAGAGCCACTCTCACGCCGGCGTCGAGCATCTTGCGGGCGGGGGCGTAGCTCCCCTCCCCCAGGAAGAAGGTGGCGCCGGGCAGGAGCACAGCCACCGGGGCGCGCTTGCCGCCGGCCACCGTGGTCAGCGCCGCGATGCCCGCATCGGCCACGTGGTCCAGGTGGTCCACCGACACGGCGCCAAGCTGCGCCGCCATCTCCGTCCCACCCATATACGAGAGTTGATCGGCGTGGAGCTTGGGCAGGAGGCCGTTCTCGAGACCCGCTTCCAGCACCAGCCGGCACTGGTCGACGGTGAAGGCCCCACGTTCGCAAAAGGCGTCGCAGAAGTGGGCCAACTTCCTCTTGGCCGCCGCCGGGATCATCTTTTTAACGATGAGCTTGACGTAGTCGTCGGCCCGATCAGAGTACTCTACCGGGACGACGTGGGCCGCCAAGAGAGTGGGCACCACATCAACAGCGTGCGCGAACGCGACCTCTCGGTAGACCTCCAGATGCCGCAACTCTTCGTCGAGCGACAGACCGTATCCGCTCTTGGCCTCGACCGTGGTGACCCCGTACCGCAGGAAGCGGTCGAGCCGCTTGCGTACCAGGGCGCGAAGCACCTCGTCCGAGGCGGTGCGGGTCGCGTGTACGGTACTCGCTATGCCGCCTCCGGCTTCCTGTACCTGCCGATACGTCGTTCCGGCCACACGCAACTGGAACTCATCGGCCCTGTCCCCCGCCCAAGCCAGGTGGGTGTGACAGTCCACCAGTCCGGGCATCACGACGCGGCCATCGGCATCCAGCATCTCTCCGCCACGGGCGAGACGGACTTCCTCCATCATGGCCGCTTCCGTTCCCACCCAGACGATCTTCCCGTCTCGGGCGGCCACCGCTCCGTCGGCGATCGGCCCCACAGCCAAGCGCCCCCCCGAGTCACGACTCCCGGGTGCGCATGTTAGGACCTCCGACGCGCCTTTGATGATGAGATCGGCTTCCACCCAAGCGGCTCTCGATTCTTCCACTTTGTTCTCCTAGCTCGAATATGTTGGCTCGAGCGGTCCAACGGCGTCTTCCACGCGCGAGACCAGTGAACCGTCACGGATCATTTCGCTCAGCTTCTCGATGTCCGGCGTCTGCGGCCGGTCATTCTCCAGAGGAGGCACGGATTCGCGGATGAAATCGTGCACCGCAGCCACTCCCCGGCCGGGACGCAATAGTTCTCTGAACTCGAGGCCCTGCGCCCCACACAGCAACTCGATGGCCACGACCCGCAGAACATTCCTCGATACTTCGCGGGCCTTGAGCGCGGCGAACGCCCCCATGCTCACGAAATCTTCCTTGTTCGCCGACGTCGGAATGCTGTCCACGCAGGCCGGATGGGCGAGCGTCTTGTTCTCGGAGACAAGAGCGGCGGCCGTCACCTGCGCCATCATCAGGCCGCAGTTCAGCCCCGGGTGACAGGTCAGGAAGGGAGGCAGGTGGTCGGAGGTGCTCGGATCCATCATGCACTGGATGCGCCGCTCGGAGATGTTTCCCAGTTGCGCGGTGGCGATGGCAAGAATGTCCATGGCCTGAGAGATGGGCTGCCCGTGGAAATTCCCGCCCGAGATGACCATCTCCTCCTCCGGGAACACCAAGGGGTTGTCCGTAGCGGCATTGACCTCTATCTCGAGGACGCCGCGCACGAAGGCGAGCGCATCTTTGGCGGCCCCATGCACCTGAGGAGCACAGCGGAGCGAATAAGCATCCTGCACCTTGCTGCACGCGACATGCGAGGCGAGGATCTCACTCTGTTCGAGAAGACGTAGAAGATTGCGGGCGGTGGCGGCCTGACCGGGGTGCGGCCGCACCCGGTGGCTGATCTCCAGATAGGGAGTGTTCGTCCCCCGGAGCGCCTCGACCGCCTGGGCGGCGGCTATATCGGCCGCCTTGCTGATGTTCTCCGCCTCCCACAGCGCGAGAGCACCTACGGCTGTCATCATCTGCGTCCCGTTGATGAGAGCCAGACCCTCCTTGGCCTCTAGGACCACCGGCTGGATGCCGGCCGCCTGCATAGCGTCGCCGCCGTTCATCCGGTTTCCGTGATAGAAGGCCTCGCCCTCCCCGATGAGTACGGCCGTAAGGTGCGCGAGCGGCGCCAAGTCGCCGCACGCCCCGACCGACCCTTTGCGTGGCACCACCGGGACGATCCCGGCGTTCAGCATCTGAAGCAGGGTGTGGAGCACGGCCAGCCGTACCCCGGAGTTGCCCTTGGCAAGCACATTGGCGCGCAGTAGCATCATCGCCCGCGTCTGCGCGGGGCTCAGCGGATCGCCGACCCCGCAGCAGTGGCTGAGCACCAGATTCCGCTGCAAGGCCAAAGCATCCTCACGGGCTACCGGCACCTCAGCGAACTTTCCGAAGCCGGTGGTGATCCCGTACACAACGGCGCGATCGGCCAGCAGTCTGTCCACGTACGCGCGGGCTCTTTCCACCTTCGGGATAGCAGACGAGGCCAACGCGACGCCCGCGTCGCCCCGGGCTACGCGCACCACGTCCTCGATCGTGAGGGATTCCCCGTCTATGACCACGTCGGTCATGCTCCTGCCCATGCTCTCCGATTCAATTCCCACCTCGACCTCATACTAGCGCCGGTGAGTGGAGAAGGATACTACGAGCCCGGCACAGGGGGGCATGGCCTTGTGGCCAGCATGAGAGCGCCCCGATTTCTACTGCCGGACTGCTATCCCGCGGGGGCTTGGCCGGTCCCCGGCCGACCGGCGCCCACGTGGAAGGGAACGCTTATCACGACCACCCAGGGAACCCCCAGAAGCGCACCCTTGAGCCGCAGCGCGCTTTGGTTGTGGAGGAAGTTCTCCCACCAATGCTCCACGACGAACTCGGGGATGATCACGGTCACGGTGTGGTCCGGCCCGGGACGGAGCGTATTGATGTAGTCCACCGCCGGCCGGATGAACTCACGATAGGGCGAGTCCACGACGACCAGAGGAACGCTTATCCCCATGTCCTCCCACGTTCGCTGAAGCGACATGACTTGCTCGGGATCGCTGGCGATCGTGACGGCATGGAAATCATCGGGGGACAGTCCGCTGCCGAGGGCCAAAGAACGGGCCGTCAACTCGTTGACTTTAGAGACGAACAGCAGCACGGTGGTGCGCGGTCGAGACACGGCCACCTGTCCCAGCCGCTCGAGTTGCTCCGGGTTCTGCGGTTCGAGGTAACAGGCGATCCGAGCATAATGACGGCGGACGACGTAGAACACCGTGATCAGCGCGGCCACAGCGATCACCACGAGGTACGCGCCGTGTATGAACTTGGTGACCAAAATGACCACTGAGACGATAGCCGTGAGACCGGCGCCGATACCGTTCATCACTGCCCGCCGCCGCCACCCGCTGTCCCGAAGCTTGAACCAGTGCCGGACCATGCCGGACTGGGACAGGGTGAAGCTCAAGAACACCCCCACCGCGTAGAGCGGGATCATCGAGTGCGTCTCCGCTCGGAAGATGACGACAACGGCGATGGCCGCGACCGTGAGTCCGATGATGCCGTTGGAGAAGACCAGTTTGTCGCCGCGGTTCATGAACTGCCTCGGCATCAGACCGTCTCGAGCAAGTACCGACGAGAGGCGGGGGAAGCCCGCGTAGCTGGTGTTGGCGCCCAGGAAGAGGATGGCCATGGTCACTATCTGCAGAGCGAAGTAGAGGAACGTGCCGTTGCCGTAGACGGCCCGTCCAACCTGACTCAGCACCGTGTCGCTGCCGTTGGCGACCGGCACCACCTTGAGTATCTGGGATAGACCCGTGACTCCTACGAGCAGAAACCCGAGGATAGCGGCCATGATCCCAAGCGTCATCGAAGCGTTGCGGCTCTCGGGTCTCCTGAACGCCGGCACAGCGTTGGAGATCGCCTCGGTCCCGGTCATGGCGGAGCATCCTCCGGAGAACGCTCTCAGGATGAGGAACAGCGTGAGGGTCTGGACTCCCTCGATGGGCGCGCTCTGGGCGACAGGCGGTAGATCTCCCAAGAACCAGCGCACGACGCCGACCACGACCATCCCTCCGCAGAGAAGGACGAAGGCGTAGGTGGGGAACGCGAAGAGCGTGCCCGACTCCCGCAGACCGCGGAGGTTCGCCAGCGCGACGATGATGATCACCCCGACGCACATCCACACTCGGTACGAGTAAAGGGAGGGAAACGCGGACGTGATGGCCGCTACACCGGACGCGGTGCTCACAGCTACCGTCATCACGTAATCCACCATCAGAGATGCGGCCGCCACCAACCCCGGCGCCAGCCCGAGGTTCTCGCGGGCCACGATATACGAACCGCCGCCCGTAGGGTAGGCGTGGACGGTCTGCTGATACGAGAGAGCGACTATGGCCAGCAGTCCGGCGACCGCCAAGGAGATGTAGATGGAATACCGCAGTGCCATGGTGCCGGCCAGCATGAGAGCGAGAAGTATCTCCTCCGTAGCGTAGGCCGTGGACGAGATGGCGTCGGCGGAGAAGACGGGCAGAGCGAGCTTCTTGGAAAGCCGCTCCTGCATCTCCTCGGATGTAGCGATGGGCCTGCCCAGCAGAACCCGCTTCACCGTCGAGCCAGTGCTCAAAAACCCTCCCCGGAGGCTATCGCGAACGGGACCGGAACGGGAATCAGTCTACCAACCCGCCCGGTGCGCTGGGGTAGATCTCCTCAGCGTCGGGAGCGCCTATGTGGAAGGGGATGCTGATGACCACCACCCACGGCACCCCGAGCAAAGCGGCCTTCAGCCTGAGCGCGTTCTGGTTGTGCAGGAAGTTGTCCCACCAGTGCTCGACGACGAACTCGGGAATGATCACAGTGACTGTGTGCCGTGGTCCGGGCTTCAGAGAGCGCACGTATTCCACTGCCGGCTTGAGAAACTCCCGGTACGGAGAATCCACCACGACCAGCGGCACCTCGATATCCATGTCGGCCCACGTCCGCTGCAGTCTCTCGAGCGAACTGGGGTCACCGGCGATAGTCGCCGCGTGAAAATCGTCGGGAGACAGGCCCATCCCAAGCGAAAGAGCGCGTGCCGTGAGCTCGTTCACCTGAGCAACAAAGAGCACCACGGTGGTTCTCGGCCTGGAGACAGCCACCCTTCCCAGACTTTCGAGCCTCTCCGGGCTCTGAGGTTCCAGAAAGCGTGCGACCTTGGCGTAGTGGCTCCTGACGTACATGAAGATCAGCACCAGGACGATCCCGGCGACCAAGACGATGTAGGCTCCCTGCAGGAATTTCGTGGCCAGAACGACCACCGAGACCACACCGGTCAGCGCGGCGCCGAAGGCGTTCATCGCCGCGCGGCGTTGCCATCCGCTCGTCTTGAGTCTGAACCAGTGGACCACCATCCCGGACTGCGAGAGGGTGAAACTCACGAACACGCCCACGGCATAGAGAGGGATCATCCTAAGGGTGTCGGCGTTGAACGCGGCAATGATGATCATGGCCAGGACGGCAAGGCCGATTATGCCATTGGAGAAGGCCAGCTTGTCGCCACGGTTCATGAACTGGCGGGGCATGAGACCGTCGCGCGCCAGGATGGACGAGAGCCGGGGAAAGTCGGCGAAGCTAGTGTTCGCGCCCAGGAAGAGGATGCCCATGGTGGACACTTGGAGAGCGTAGTAGAAGAACCCGCTCCCGTAGACCTGCCGTCCGATCTGGCTGAGAATCGTGTCGTTAAGGAGAGGCACGAGATGAAGCACCTGGGCCAGATGCGTGACGCCTACGAGGAACACGCCGAGGATGGCAGCCATGATTCCCAGGGTGACAGCCGCATTCCGGCTCTCCGGAGCCTTGAAGGCCGGCACACCGTTGGATATGGCCTCGGTACCGGTCATGGCGCTGCATCCCCCCGAAAACGCCCGCAACACGACGAAGACAAGAGCGATGGAGGTGAGCTGGCCCTGCTGGACGATCTGGTGTATCGGCAGTGGGTGGAGCCCTCCGGCAAGCCAGCGGATGGTTCCAACTACCACCAAACCACCGCAAAGCAGGATGAACGCGTAGGTTGGAACCGCGAATATCCGGCCGGATTCCCGGAGACCCCGAAGGTTGGCCAGGGCCACCAACGCCACGACCACCAAAGAGATGATGAGCCTGTAGGGGTACAGGCTGGGGAAAGCGGATGTCACCGCCGCCACTCCAGACGCCACGCTGACCGCGACCGTCATCACGTAGTCGATCATGAGCGAGGAAGCGGCGATCATCCCCGGCAGCTTCCCGAGGTTCTCGGTGCTCACGATGTACGAGCCGCCGCCGGAAGGATAGGCGTGGATGGTCTGCTGGTACGAGAGGGCCACGATGGCCAAGAGGCCGGCCACCGCGATGGCGATCCAGATGGAGAGATGCAGCAGTGAGACCCCGACGCCGGCGCCCACGAGGACGACGAGTATCTCCTCAGTCGCATAGGCCGTCGAGGAGATGGCGTCGGACGAGAATACCGGAAGAGCGACGGTTATCGAAAGCCGCGTCTTATGCTCCTCGTGCGACGGGATCGGCTTGCCGACGAGTATCCGCTTGATCAGTTGACCGGTAGTTGCCACGTCACCGCTTCTCTTCGATTATCGACCCGTCAGCGACACAAGTACCCGGCCATGACCTTCAGGTTACCGGAAACTCTCCCCAAAAGGCCAGGACCAAGAACCGCCCGCCGCACGGGACGTGCGGCGGGCGGCCTGACTACTCTTCGTCGCGCGGCGCCCTTCGGGGCCGCGCCATGTTACACCGTACTGCCTACTTCGGCTAGTCTTCCAACTTCTGGATACGCATCCGGAAGAAGGACCGCCACACGAAGCTGAGCGAGATCAGGAAGAACACCGCGGACAGGATGTACGTCAACACGTGGTTGCCCTGATTGTTGGCGATCGTGACCGCCAACTCCACAGCCAGCAGACCGAACAGCGTGGTGAACTTGATGATCGGGTTCATGGCCACCGAGGAGGTGTCCTTGAACGGGTCGCCCACGGTGTCGCCGATGACCGTAGCAGAGTGCAGCTCGGTGCCCTTCTCCTTGAGCTCGGTCTCCACGATCTTCTTGGCGTTGTCCCAAGCCCCACCGGCGTTGGCCATGAAGATGGCCTGGTACAGCCCAAAGACCGCGATGGAGATGAGGTAGCCGATGAAGAAGAATGGTTCGAGGAAGGCGAATGCCAGCGTGCCGAAGAACACCGCGAGGAAGATGTTGATCATCCCCTTCTGGGCGTACTGCGTGCAGATGGCAACGACCTTCTTGCTGTCCTCTACCGAGGCTTTCGTCTCGCCGGAGTCGAGCTTGATGTTCCGCTTGATGAACTCCACCGCCCGGTACGCGCCGGTGGTGACGGCCTGAGTGGCCGCACCCGTGAACCAGTAGATCATCGCGCCGCCCATGATGATCCCCAGCAGGAACGGGGGATGAAGCAAGGACATCTTGTCGAGGTTGTCGGTGAGCTTGTCGGTGAGGGCCATGATGATCGAGAAGACCATCGTGGTAGCGCCGACGACCGCGGTACCGATGAGTACCGGCTTGGCCGTGGCCTTAAAGGTGTTGCCCGCTCCGTCGTTCTCTTCGAGGTTGTCTTTGGCAACGTCGAAGTTGGGCTCGAAGCCGAACTCACCTTTGATCTCGGCAGCCACGTTGGGGATCTGTTCGATGGTCGAAAGCTCGTACACCGACTGCGCGTTGTCGGTCACCGGTCCGTAGGAGTCCACAGCGATGGTCACAGGACCCATGCCGAGGAAGCCGAACGCGACAAGACCGAAGGCGAACACTGCGGGCGCGAGCATGATGCTGCTCAGACCCTGCGTGCTCACGAGGTAACCGATACCCATCAGCACCATGATGGTAAAGCCGATGTAGTAGGCGCTGAAGTTACCTGCCACGAACCCGGACAGGATGTTCAGGGAAGGTCCGCCCTCTCTCGAAGAGGTGACCACTTCCTTCACGTGAGCCGACTTGGTGGAGGTGAAGACCTTCACCAATTCGGGGATGAGAGCGCCGGCGAGTGTGCCCATACTGATGATGATGGACAGCATCCACCAGTACTTGGGATGGCTCGCACCGATCTCCGAGTTGCCGCCGATGAGGACGTAGGACACCACGAAGGTCAGGATGATCGACACGATGGACGTGAGCCACACCAGCGAGGTCAGCGGAGCCTCGAAGTTCATCTTGTCGGCAGTCTTGTAGCGGGACTTCGTGACGGCCGCGTTGATGAAGTAGGAGCCGCCGCTCGAGATGATCATGACCACGCGAAGAGCGAAGATCCAGACCAGGAGCGCGACCTGGGCATTGGGCGACTTCACCGCGAGGATGATGAAGGTGATGAGAGCCACGCCGGTGACGCCGTAGGTCTCGAACCCGTCGGCGCTGGGGCCGACCGAGTCGCCCGCATTGTCGCCGGTGCAGTCCGCGATGACGCCCGGGTTACGAGCGTCGTCTTCTTTGATGTTGAAGACGATCTTCATCAGGTCGGAGCCGATGTCGGCGATCTTGGTGAAGATACCGCCGGCGATCCTCAGGGCCGCCGCGCCGAGCGATTCACCGATGGCGAAGCCTATGAAGCACGGGCCAGCGTAGCCGCGCGGGATCCAGATAAGGATGATGAGCATGATGATGAGCTCGACGCTGATGAGCATCATGCCCACGCTCATGCCCGAGCGCATCGGGATGGCGTGGATGTCGTAGGGTTTGCCCTTGAGGCTGGCGAAGGCGGTCCGGGAGTTCGCGTAGTTGTTCACGCGGATGCCGAACCAGGCCACGCCGTAGCTGCCCAGGATACCGAGGATGCTGAAGAGGAGGATGACCACGACCCGGACGGCCGTGGAGCCCGTTTCCGGCTTGCTCAGGAAGCCGAAGTACACAAGGATGACGATTGCGATGAAGACCCATAGCCCGGCAAGGAATTTGCCCTGCTGCAGCAGGTAGGTCTTGCAGGTCTGCCAGATGAGCTCGGAGATCTCGCGCATGGAGCGATGGACCGGCAGAGCGCGCAGTCCGAAGAAGATGACCAGGCCAAAGACAAGTCCGAGCGCGCAGATGATAAGCCCGAAGGCGAGGAGGTTGCCCCCACCGGCGCCATGGAACTTCACCGAGTTGAGGTCGGGCAAGATCAGGCTCGCCTCACCCCCGGTGTTCCCGGCGGCCAGCGCGGCAGGCGCTAGGCCCAATAGTGAAGCCGCGAGCACGGCGAAGAAGAGGATGATCCTCTTCCACCGGCGTCCCTCGGCTTCGCGTGGTTTACATTCCATCCAGCAATGCCTCCTCTCGTACATGGTCTGCATACGGGTGGGCGCCCCTCAGCGCCGCCCGCAAAGCCCCCCCCCTCGCGGGCACGACCCAATCGGTCACTCTACCGAAATTGCATCTCGTAAGTCAAGGAAATGTGCGGAAAGAAGCAGGAAAGAATGGGCCTCGAGCCAACCGTAGGACAGGTGGCCTGCGCTTCTGCTAGGCTGGGTCAGGTTAGTTTCACCCGTAAATGGAGATAACGGCACCGCTGATGGCAGCGGGGCTCGGCTCAAGTGGAAAGGACGGTCCGGATGGAGAAGTGGCAGTGCTTGCTGTGCGGGTACATCTACGACCCCGCTGTCGGCGACCCCACTCAGGGGATCGCCCCCGGTACCTCGTTCGAGGATCTGCCTGACGACTGGGAATGCCCGGATTGCGGAGCCAGCAAAGAAGAATTCGAGATGATGGCTGACTGAGCCGCAGCCGGTGCCGGGGCCCGCGAAGCGCGGCCCCGCGCCGCTCAGGCGCCTAACTCAGGAACTGCGACATCAAGAGATGGCCCGGCGCCACGGCGAAGCCCGTGGCCCGGGCCTCTTTTTCTGTGTAGGCGGCAGCGCCGTCCGCGTCGCACCCGGGACCCCACATCAGGAAGGGCACCGGTTCGGCCACATGGGTCTTTATCTCCAGGGGGGTCGGGTGGTCGGGCAATACCAGCAGCCTCAGCCCCCCGGGCACCGTCGCGGCCGCCTCCATCACCTGCGGGACCATCAGGGCGTCCACCTTCTCGATGGCTTCCACCTTGCCGGCTGCGTCACCCTGATGGCCGGCCTCGTCAGGCGACTCCACATGCACGAACACGAGATCGTGGCCGGCCAAGGCGTCAAGAGCGGCGCGCATCTGGCCTTCGTAATCGTTGTCGGGGCCGTCGGTGACGTTAGGGATGGGCAGAAAGTCCACCCCGGTCTGCACGGCCATGCCTTTCAGCAGGTCCACCGGAGAGGTCAGCGCCGCCTTCCGCCCCGCGTAGAGTTCGGTGAAGGCGGGCATCTCCGCCGGGCGCATGCCCGGCCAGAACAGCCAGATCTGTGTGGCCGCAGGCTTGCCCCGCGCCAGCCTGCGCTCGTTCACCGGATGCCCGTCCAGCAGCGCCTTTGAGCGCTCCATCAGGTCGAGCGCCAGCGAGGCGCCTGGTCCCGCGGGCAGCGACCCCTCGATCGGGAGCCCGGAGATGTCGTGAGGCGGGGTGAAGGTGGTGGAAAGAAGCTCCTTCCCATCCCTCACGGTCAGGATGTGCCTGAAGCTCACGCCTGGGTAGAAGCGGCACCGCTCGTCGCCGAGTCCGGCCTCGAGCGACGCGACGAGTTCCGCCGACTCGGCCGACGGGATGTTCCCAGCCGAGTAGCTCGCCATGAGCCCGTCGACGACGGTCACCAGGTTGCAGCGCATGGCTACCTGGCCCGGCTCCAACTCGACACCCATCGCGGCCGCCTCGATGGGGCCTCGGCCGCAGTAGTACAGGGCGGGATCGAAGCCCATCACGCTCATGCAGGCGATGGCGCTGGACGCCTCCATCCCCTCGGGGACGTTGGCCACCGTTCCGACCCGGCCCTCTTGGGCCAGCCGGTCGAGGTTGGGAATGCGGGCGGTCTCGAGAGAGGTGCGGCCGCCCAGAGCAGCCGCCGGCCAGCCGGATGCTCCATCGATGATCAACACCACGTATTTCAACAGCGACTCCCTGTCGCCCGCTCTGCGCGCCCGCGCCTGACGGCGTCCATTATAGGGGTTGGCGATGCGGTATCGTTGGCCACATGGATACTTCTGGACCACTTTCCGCTGCCGCGTGGGCTTCTGCCAGGCAGGTGCTGCACGGGGCTCCCTACGGCTACCTCGCGGTCACAGAGCCGGGCGGACCGTATGTGGTACCGCTGAACTTCGCCTACGCGGAGGAAGGACGGGCCGCCGGTGCGAAAGCCGCCGGTGAGCCCAGCGGCCGCGTGGTCTTCCACACCGGTGAGGGGCGCAAGACGGCCGCCCTCGCTGCCGATGCTCGCGTCTGCCTGGCCGTCACCGACAGCGTCGCCTTCCGGCACGGCGACGGCCCGTGCGCCGACGCCTTCTCCTACCGGTCGGTACTTCTGTGGGGCCGGGCCTGGCGCATCGACGAAGACGCTGAGCGCGAGGCGGCCCTGCGAACGATCGTCGGTAAATACGATCCGGGCGCCGCCGGCCTGCCGTTCGGCGAGGCCGACTTCGCGCGCACCTTGCTCTACGAGATCGTCATCGAGGCGGTCAGCTACAAGCAGGAGCCCTAAGAGGCCGCCGGTGGAGGCCGGTCAGCCTCCCTCGTCAGCCTATTTCTTGAAGTACTTGGCCCCCACCTGTTTCAGCGCCGGGATTGCGCCGTCCACCACCTGGGGAGCCACGCAGTAGGCCATCCGGAAGTAGCCGGGGGCGCCGAAGCCGCTACCCGGGACCACCAGCACCAGATGCTCCTGCATCTCGCGGCAGAAGGCCACGTCGTCCTCGACCGGCGCCTTCGGGAACATGTAGAACGCGCCCTGCGGCTTGTACACCTCGAAGCCCGCCTCGATCAACGCTTGATAGAGAACGTCCCGGTTCCGCTGGTACGGGCTGATATCCACCGACACACCTTGGAGCTTCGCGACTACGCGCTGCATGAGCGCTGGAGCGTTGACGTAGCCCAGGATGCGGTTGGTCATGGTAAGGGCTTCCACCATGGCGCCCACATTGGGGATGGCCGGGTTGGCGGCCGCGTAGCCGATCCGCTCGCCCGAGAGCGACAGCTCCTTGGAGTAGCTCGATGCGATCAGGCTGTTCTCGTAGGCGGCCATGACCGCCGGGACCTTCAGTCCGTCGTAGACGATGCGCCGATAGGGCTCGTCCGACACCAAGTAGACGATGCAGCCCCGCTCTTCCGACTTGCGGCGCAGCAGGGCGCCCAGGCCGGCGAGGGTCTCGGCCGAGTACACCCGGCCCGTGGGGTTGTGCGGCGAGTTGATGAGCACAGCCTTGGTCTGCGGTCCGATTGCCGCTTCGATGCTGGCCAGGTCGAGGTCGAAGTCGGTGGTGCTGCCAACCGGCCGGAGCACTCCGCCGTGATTGTCGACATACGAGCCGTACTCCACGAAATACGGCACCGGCACGATGACCTCGTCACCCGGATCGAGGATGGCCTTGAGGATGACGTTGAGGGCGCCGCCGGCCCCTACCGTCATGACGATGTGCGCCCCGGTGAGGTCCACTCCCTGGTCCTGCGAGAGGTACGCAGCCACCGCCACCCGGGTCTCCGGGTAACCGGCATTGGACATGTAACCGTGCCGCCCGGGCGTCCGGTCGGCGACCAGTTCTTCCAGCACCCGCTGGAACTGTTCCGGAGGCTCGAGGTTGGGGTTGCCGATGCTGAAGTCGAAGACGTTGTCGCAGCCGTGGATCTCGGAGAGCTTCGCTCCTTCTTCGAACATCTCTCTGATCCAGGAAGAGCGGCAGGACGATTCCGCGATCTTCTTTGCTACCGACATCGGGGCCTCCGTAGGTTTCCGGTACAGGTCAGCGTTTGCGCGTCGGCCCCCGGGGCAAAGCGGGGAGCGAGCCGAGGTGGGCACCGTCGGCACGCGGCAAAGACGGGACTTCGACCTGGCCTGAAAAGTCTAGCATGGCGGGCCCCAGCGACCCGGCAGTGCCCTGCGGCGCCCTCCGCGGCGCCGCCCCTGTCCGCTGTCCTACTCCATGTCGTGGAACTGGCGCAGGATCTCCGCGATCTTGAGGGCCACACGGGCCCGCCGTAGGCCGTGCACCCGCCTTGGCTGTCGGCAAAGAGGTGATAGCAATCCGCGAAGAAGACTACGAAACTGACGGTCGGGAAGAGCGCCGCCGCACCCTTAGTGGCCGGCATGGTCGCGCGGGATATGAGCCCTCATGCCTCCGGTTCAAGCCGTTGGTATACTACCCAACGACCCGGATCCCCATTCCCGCGGCGGGTGGACGTCGCCGGGACGGAGGCGTCGACATGGCTTTTTCCGACGACAAGTTTCTGTCCGAGAACCAGTGCGAGATCTGCGGAGCGGAACTCTCCGACGAGGTCGTCATCCAGGAGTTCGCGGACGGGAGTATCGCCCGTCTGTGCGCGGAATGCGCCGCGGGAGCGGCGCTGCGATCGGATGCCACCCAGAATGACGGCGGCTTCCGTTTCCCCGAGGAAGACGCCGACACCTCGTACTCCGAGGGATACGCCTTCGCCGCCGTACCGGCCGCTGAGGATGCCCCCGGCGGGACCGAGGGAGCGTCCGACCTCACCATCGAGACAGTGAGCGCGGCGGCCCCACAGCTCGGGGTGCAGCCCCAGCCCGGCATAGACCCGGAACTCCTCGAGAAGACCCGCGAGCTGCTCACGCCGGTCGTCGACCTTCTGGCGCTGCAGCGGGACATGCAGGGCGCTCTTCAGCGCCTTGCGGCCTCGCTCCAGAACTTCGCCACCGAGGTCGTCTCCGACAATCGTGAGAAGACCACGGTGGAAACGCGCCTGGAAGCCGTCGAGCGCGAACTGGAGCAGACCCGGACCCGGCTGCGCGAGGCCGAGGGCCTGCTCACCGCCGGTGCCGTTGCCCCCACAGCCGCGGTTCAGCCAGGTGGGTCTGCCCCGGAGCCGGCCGCCGCTGAGGCCGCCCCCACCCCGGCGGAGGCTCCCACTCCCGAGCCGGTGCCCGCCGAAGCCGCCGCCCCGGCTGCCGCGGCAGCCTCGTTCTGGAGCTTCGACGCCACTTTGGACTCCACGGCGGAGACCCCGCTAGACAACACCGGCGAGTTTGCTCCAGCAGAGAAGGCCTCGCCGGCCAAGCCGGCGCAGCCGCCGGTGAGCGATACCGCAACGCAGCCCTACGCCCCCGGCGACCTCGAATCCACCCTGCCGCCTGTGCCTTTGGTGCCACCGCCTGTTGCGCCGCCAGTGGCCCCGCCGGCGGGGCCGCCCACGGCCGACGGTCACAACCGTCCGGGCTTCGCGCTCCAGGAAGTGCAGATCGCCCAGAAGTACTTCAACGACAGCCAGTTCACCAACCGCATCCGCGACGTTCGCAAGAGCCTGGGCAAGCCGAAGGCCAACCTCAGCAAGCTCGTCGGCGCAGAGCCGCGTGCCGTGCTCACCATCGCCTGGGACATCATCTGGTACCAGTACCTGATCGATCTGCGGCGCGACATCCCCACCGACCAGCGCGTGTCACTGCACCGCGAAGGGATGGACCTCGACGAGCTCACCGCTGCCTTCAAGGAAAAGAACTCCTCCGTCGACGACGAGGGCCGGCTGGATGCGTCCGAGCTCGAGGTGAAGCTGCTCAGCGATCCGTCCACCCTCATCACCGAGATGAGCGTGGAGGAAGAGCAGGCCTTGGAAGACGCCACCGAGGAGATCTGGGACCAGAAGACGGCACCCGAGTTCAAATGGGACAGCTGAGAGGTGATCTGCCATGTATGACGTACAGGCGACGGTAGGGCCGGTCCACATCCTCAAACCCCCCTTCGGCAGCGATCTGCTCAAGGAGTTGAACGACTTCGTCCACACTCAGGGGATCAACCTGGCCTGGTTCTCCGGCCTCGGCGCCGTATCCAGCGCCACCTTCCGCTACTACGACCAGCCGACGCAATCGTGGGTCGACCTGCAGCATGACCAGCGCCTGGAAGTGGCGGGGATGGTCGGCAATGTCTCGCTGCTGAACGGCGAGCCCATCGTGCACGCGCACATCACCTTCGCCGACGAAAAAGGGCGGTGCTTCGGCGGGCATCTGGGGCCTAACACCATGGTCTTCAACATCGAGATCCTGCTCACCACCCTGTCCGCCAGCAAGTCGGTGGTGCGCAAGATGGACTCGCAGACCGGGCTCACCATCTGGACTTAAGGACGACGACGGGCGAGAGCCTGCCGGGGCGAGGCGTAGGCGCCGTCTAAGACGCCGCCTCTAGTTCGTCGTACGCGAACCACACCGCCTCACCGGATAGGTCCACGCTCGCGCCGCCGGCGGTGACCCACAACACCACCCCGGTCTTGCCGAGATGCTGTTCCAGCCATTCGGCCGGGTTCTCCACGCCTGAGGTCCGGCTCTTGATCACCTTGACCAAGTCGCCTTGGGATACCTTGTGGGCTCCGCCCTCCGTATGCGGACTCCCCCCTTCCCGGCCGGCATCGGCCTGTACCCGCGGCGCTTGATACCACGCGAGTGACACTCTGAGTAGTGCCGGCGGAGGGTCAGGGAGGTCCGAGGCCCTTAAGACTATGGCCCCCGACAGAAACGAGTCCTTATCCCCGAACGAGTCGACGTATTGGACGAGGTCGCCCTCCGCGCTGTCCCTCTTGAGTGTGGCTGAAAGGATCATCGCGCTCCTCCGGTCACGTTTGACAATCCCGCACAATCAGCCTGCCACTTCTCGTGTGCGGGGAGAGTAGCGGTACCCCGCCTGGATGTATAGATGATGTATAGATTCCTGTTCTGGGTATTTACGTGCGCTACCTTCGGCGCGAAGGCATCACCAGGAAAGGGGTGCGATGGACGTCATCGTGATCGTGATCGCCGTAGCGTTCTTCGTCGTTTCGGCCATGTTGGTCGGACTACTGGACCGTCTCTAGGTCCGAGGATAGGTGAAGATAGGCATGCTTCTTGTGAGCGCCGTCATCGCCGGACTCCTCCTCCTATACCTGTTCTATGCGCTGCTCAAGCCCGACAAGCTGGGCTAGCGGCATGGGCGTCAGGAGGGGATCTCGATGACATTAATGGATTGGCTTCAGATAGTCGTGCTGCTGCTCGTCGTGGGGTTGCTCACCAAGCCCCTCGGCGCGTACATGGCCCGGGTGTATCGGGGGCAGCCGGTATGGATAGACCGGGCGCTCGGTCCCGTGGAGCGGTTCTTCTACCGCCTCTCCGGGATCGACCCGAAGAAAGAGATGAGTTGGAAGAAGTAGGCGCTCAGCGTGCTGGCCTTCAGCGCCGCGAGCTTCCTGCTCCTGTATCTCATCCAACGCATCCAGGGCGTCCTCCCCGGTGGCCCTTCGGGCGTCGGGGGCGTGCGCTCCGACACAGCCTTTAATACGGCGGTGAGCTTCGTCACCAACACCAACTGGCAGGCGTACGCGGGCGAGAGCACCATGAAGTACGTCACCCAGATGATCGGCCTCACCGTGCAGAACTTCGTGTCCGCGGCGGCCGGGATGGCCGTGGCTGTGGCCCTCATCCGTGGCTTCTCGCGCAGACTCAGCGGTACCCTGGGTAACTTCTGGGCGGATATGACCCGGTCGGTCGTCTACATTCTGCTGCCCCTGTCGATCGTCTTCGCCATCGTGCTGATGTCGCAGGGCGTGGTGCAGACCTTCCACGACACCCAGCAGGCCACGCTCCTGCAGTCCACGACCGACAGTAGCGGTGCAGCCGTCGCCGGCCAGAGCCTGGCGCTCGGCCCCGCGGCTTCGCAGGTGGCCATCAAGCAGCTCGGCACCAACGGTGGGGGCTTCTTCAACGCCAACTCCGCCCACCCGTTCGAGAACCCCACCCCGTTCTCCAACTTCTTCGAACTGCTCGCCATCCTCCTCATCCCAGCGGGACTCACCTACACCTTC